>ERZ791821.530-NODE-530-length-31853-cov-5.002296_pt1 | contig 31853 bp, 25 predicted proteins | sample MGYA00510300_ERZ791821 | MGnify/ENA primary metagenome ERZ791821 (study PRJEB30046, sample SAMN00792034) | human gut metagenome | study: EMG produced TPA metagenomics assembly of the A metagenome-wide association study of gut microbiota in type 2... | reverse complement strand
AAATCTTATATCAGTTTTTAACGTTTACACAAAACTTGAAACGGTCTCGAATCTATCTACTCTTAAGATTCTTTTCGCAGACTTTTTATTTTGACTGTTATACCCTGATCTTTTTACTATACTCCGACCTTTTTACAAACATCTGCCAGACAGCATCTGTCGCAATACGGTTTCGTTCTCGCAGTACATATCTCTCTTCCATGATAAACAAGACGGTGGCAAAGGTCACTTCCTTCTTCCGGCGGGATGATCTTCCACAGAGCCATCTCCACTTTCTTAGGTTCTTTGATTCCGTCCACCAGACCGATACGATTCGTCAGGCGGATACAGTGCGTATCTGTAACGATCGCCGGTTTTCCAAACACATCTCCCATGATCAGATTCGCGCTCTTTCTTCCGACTCCCGGAAGTTTTAATAAAGCATCAAAATCATCAGGAACCTTTCCACCATATTCATCCCTAAGCATCTTCATACAGGCACTGATATCTCTTGCCTTACTCTTTCCAAGACCACAAGGACGTACAATCTCTTCAATATCTTCCACCGGAGCATCTGCCAGTGCTTCTACTGTTGGATATTTCTCATAAAGACCTTCCACGACTACATTTACTCTTGCATCTGTACACTGAGCTGCCAGCCTTACACTGACAAGCAATTTCCATGCCTGATCATAATCAAGTGTGCATCCGGCATCCGGATACTCTTTCTTCAGCCTTTCAATCACTTCAAGCGCACGCTGTTTCTTTGTCATTTACTTCACCTCGGCATTTTTCTTTAATTCTTCCATTGCATTCTTAAACTTGTCTGATACTGCTGTAGGATTTCTTCTCAGCTGTCTCATAGCATTTACATAATTTCTGTCTGTACGTGAGCCTAATTTCCGTCTCTCACTTAATATATTGGAACGCATCTGGGCAAGTTCTTTTCTCCAGTTTCCTTTCGATTCAGACTCTTGTGCTTCATTCTCCAGTCGGACAGTACGAAGCAGTGCCTCAACCTTCTCTGAAAGCTGTGTAAGCTGTTCTTTTCGTTCTCTACGCTGTTCTTCTATCTTCGCAAGATACAATTCTTTTCTTGTCTGCTTCTCCGCTGCTTTCATCTCTTTACGCTCTTCATACAACAGATAGCTGTCCTCAAGCCTCTCCTGTACCCCTTCAGATGCACGTTTCAGCCGTTCCTGAACACCTTCTGATGCATCCTTCAGTCTGTCCTGCATTTCCTCAGAAGCATCTTTCAGGCGCTCCTGCATCTTCTGGATCTGTTCTTTGCTGGCCTCAAGCTGTACAAGGATACGTTTCATATCCATAGCCTCGTTGAAGGACTGTGTGAAGTCAACTGCTGCTGCGATTGTCAGAACAAATGCAAGGATATCGGCTATTGTAACCGGAATCAACAATATCACATGTTCAAATGGAACATGTACGACCTTTACCATAAGAATGGAGAATGCTCCCCAGCACAAGCTTGCCACTGGACAAATGTATCCTCTGACATTAAATTTCAGATTTCTATAATCCCAGTATCTTACATGGAACAGACGCTCCATCGTGATCCCGGTAAAATACTCCAGGATTGTCGCACCGATCATTCCCATAAGAAAGACAAGCAGGATGTTATCTCTGACCGGAATCGTCACGATCAGAACAACCATTGCTCCGGAACCATAGAGCGGAAGCATCGGACCATGCATAAATCCACGGTTCACCCAACGGTGCTTTCTGACAGAAACATAACAACTTTCCCAGATCCATCCCAGAAAACTGTAGAGAAAAAAGAATAAAACCCATTGTGATAAATCGTATTCCTGCATTTTTCTTCCCCTTTTTTAAAAGACTTCCGCGCTCTGATAAAATGTAACGCAGAAGTCTCTTTCTTGAAATCTTTTAGTTTCTCTCCTCGATCTCCATCAGCAGATCTACCCTGCGCTGATGACGGCCGCCTTCGAATTCTGTATTGATCCATGTATCAACGATCATCTTTGCAAGTTCTCCACCTACTACACGAGCTCCAAATGCAAGTATATTACAGTCATTATGTGCTCTTGACATCTTCGCTGTAAATGGCTCGCTGCAGACACATGCGCGAATTCCTTTTACTTTATTCGCTGCGAGAGAGATTCCAAGTCCTGTTCCGCAGATCAAAATTCCCTTCTCTACTTCTCCTGCTACGACTGCACGGGCCACTTTCTCTCCATACACCGGATAGTCACAGCTGTCTGTTGTATATGTTCCATAATCTACAACCTCATGACCTTTCTCTTTCAGAAATTCTATGATTTCTGCTTTCAGCTCCAGTGCGGAGTGATCGTTACCAATACCAATTTTCATTTTAACGTTCCATCCTTTCTAAATTTCAAATATCAAGAATGCCTCAGCATTCTTGCTGCGAGGTGTGCATCATGCGAATGCAGGACATATTTCTCCTGCGCACCTCCGCAATCCTGCCAGAGGCTATGTCAGATGGGAGTTTATCTCACATCTGATATACCGTCTCTATCTTACCAAATCCGCATCTTCTTGTAAACTCACATGTAATTTAATTGTAAATATATTTTTACTCTTATAATTGTGAAATATTTGTGAATAAATCGACGTTTTGTCCTTTACTCAAAAAATTTATAGTGCTATAATTAATAAGATTTATTATCTAAAATTAAATTAGAGAAGGAAATAATTATGAGTAAAAGCCTGTTTAAAAGAATTGGAACCTCTGTTGTTGCTCTGTCACTTGTCATTTCAAGCCTTTCAGCTGTGACTGCTTCAGCAGAAGATAGTTCTGATTTTCAACCTTCTGTCACTTACACAAAAGGTGATTATACTTTTGGAAAGCTCTCACATCCTGACAAGCCTGTTTCCACTCCTGACGGTATTGTTGATTACCTGGGTGGTGGAAATGTTGCCGTAACTGGCGAAAATGGTGCTACAGGTCAGGGTGATCAGGGACAAAGTTATGCCTGGTCTGCTGTTTCTTACGGTGACTGGATATATGTAGGTACCTGCTATGCAGCAATGGGAAACACTTTACAGTTAATGGACACTGTCCTTGGTAACAAATTTGACCTGGAGGTCATGACAGCTGCACTAAAAGCAATGTTTAATGGTACTTTTTTCTATGGACATGAAAAAGCGGACGGAACGCTTGATGAAGATTCCGGTGGCATTCTTGTTAAGGTGAATGTCAAAACAGGAGAAACAAAACTTTTAATGTCTGAATCTACAACTGGTCAGGGACCGCTTTTCAGAAACGCAATCCGCTTTAATGATAAACTTTATTTCTGCGGTTCTGTCCGTGCGAAAGGACAAAGAAGCGGTCTTCCTAGCATCTACTGTGTCGATCCTGAAACAGATGAGATCAACTGTGTGTATACAGGAATTACTCCAGCAGAAGCCGGAGCTGCATACAAAAAAGGTATCAGCACAGGTATTCGTGGAATGGCAGTCTTCAATGGTGAATTTATCGCAAGCTGTGTTGGTGTGGATGGACCTTATATTCTGAAATCCTCTGATCCATCAGCAGGTCAGTCTTCTTTCAAAAAGATTGCAACAAAAAGCGACTTATTCGATTATCCTGCTTATCATTATACTGATAGTATCTATGGTGGTTCTATCTGGGAGATGGTTGAATTCAATGGTAGCCTGTACGTAGCTCTTTGTACTGGAACACAGGATAACAAACCTGACGAACATACAATGCAGTCCTTTGCTATTGTCCGCGGTAACGAGAACTCTGATGGTTCCTGGACATGGACACCTGTTGTTGGTGATAAAGCTGATGGTGCCAGATACACCTTCGGTATTGACCCGGAACGTACACGTGCCGGTGCATGCAATATGCTTGTTTACAACGATCATCTCTATATTGGAGAGTACGAAGATATTGAAATTGCTCTTGAAGATGTTATTTTTAATAAAAATGTAGAATTCCTTGCAAGAAACCTTGAACAATCTGTCAGCCTCTACCGTATGGATAAGAACGAAAATATGGAACTGGTAGTTGGAGATGCAACAGAAATGTTCCCTGATGGAAGTATTTCAGGACTTGGTTCAGGATTCGGACATCGTGAGAATCAGTATATCTGGCAGTCTACTGTATATGATGGCAAGATGTACTTTGGAACTTTCGACAGCAGTAGTTTACTTGAGCCAGTCGGACAGTTCACAAATGGTGATCTTCTGAATATGACTCCTGAGGAATGGAAATCCCAGATTAACTATCTCAAAGTATTCGTTGAGTTATTATTGAACAAATATCTTCCAGAATATCCTAATCAGCCACTCACTGTTGATAGCACAAATTCTGATGATACAGTTCAGCCAGACAGCAGCTCTGTTGAAGATGAAGCTGACAACGCTACAGTTAACGGCAATGCATCTGAAAGCAACTTGTCTTCTTATGAAATAGTACAAAATGCGATTGCATCCGCAACTAAGAGATATAGCACTGCTCAGGCTGCAACATATCCATCAGAAAATGATGAAGACAATGCCATCACACTTTCTGATGAACAATTAGACTCTCTGATGAACGGACTTGAAAACGGTTCGATCAAACCAAATAGTTTGACTCGTAAGCTTTCAACAGACTTAGTTGAATTGCTCCTCAACATGGATCCGTTATCTTCTTCTATAGATGAACAAGGATCACAGGACTTTGTTGATAAATATTCTGCAATATATGACTATTATACAGAATTTGATTCCGAACTTCCTGATAAATTAAAGGAACTGTTAGATATTCTGATCACAATTACAAAAAAGGATAACCTGATTGCATTTGGTAAAATTTTATGCTATCTCGGAAGTGCCGAACGTGGATTTGACCTGTATACTTCAAAAGATGGATCATCATTCACCTCCATTACAACAAACGGATTCGGTGATCCTTATAATCACGGACTTCGTACTTTTGCAACAGGAGATGACTGGATGGTTATCGGTACTGCGAATCCTTTCTATGGAACACAATTATGGAAAATGACTTCTCCGAGCAAAACTATTGATCCGGTGGATCCGTCTGAACCTGATAAACCAGTTAGCCCTGAAAAACCATCTAATCCAATAGAACCAACACCTTCGATTACACCGATCACTCCAGCAGGAGCTTCTTCAACCACTCTTACTGGAAAGAAAGTTACTCTGGTTAAGACAGGAGATATGACAAATCCGATCGTACCACTCGCAATTGCCGGCGGTTCTCTTATCGTAATTATCGGTGCTGTGTTTGTACTTCGTAAGAAAAAACATTAGAATAAAGCATTGTATTTTAAAAGAGAAGCTGTTTTCAGCTTCTCTTTTTCCTTCTGTAAACCGCCACTATGATAACTTTCTTCTGTTATGCACATAATCCGTTCACTTTATATCTTAGAATAATGTATTAAAACGTTCCATTGCTTCCTTTGTCTTCTCATGTTTTCCAAAGGATGTCAGACGGAAATAATTCTTTCCATTTTCTCCAAATCCTGCTCCCGGTGTTCCGACAATCTGTGCATTTTCAAGAAGATAATCAAAGAACTCCCAAGACTCCATTCCCTTCGGGCACTCGAACCAAATGTATGGTGAGTTCACGCCGCCTGTAAATGAGATTCCTTTCTTCTCAAGTGTTTCAGCGATCATATGTGCATTTTCACGGTAATATCCAATATTCTCCTGACACTCTTTCATGCCCTCTTCTGTGAATACCTTAGCTCCCGCATACTGGATGATATACGGTGTTCCGTTGAACTTTGTACACTGTCTTCTGTTCCACATGTTGTGCAGGCTCAATGTTCCGCCATTTGATGTCTCGAACACAAGCTCTTCCGGAACAACTGTGTAAGAGAAACGTGTACCTGTGAATCCTGCTGTCTTAGAAAGGGAACAGAACTCGATCGCACATTTCTTTGCCCCCTCGATCGCATAGATACTTCTCGGAAGTGTAGGATCTGTGATAAATGCTTCGTATGCGGAATCATACAGGATCACAGCATCATTTTTCAGTGCATAGGCAACCCACGCCTCTAACTGCTCTTTATTATAGCATGCTCCTGTCGGGTTGTTCGGAGAACACAGGTAAATGATATCTGCCTTTACATTTTCATCCGGCATTGGAAGGAAATCGTTTTCTTTTGTTCCGTTCATATAGATAATATTCTTTCCATCCATTGTATTTGTATCTACATAAACAGGGTAAACCGGATCCGGAACGAGAACCACGTTATCCTTTGCAAAAAGCTCTGTAATATTTCCTGTATCACTCTTTGCGCCATCTGAAATAAAGATATCTGTAGCTTTTACTTCTACGCCATTGCGTGCGTAATAATCTGCGATTGCTTCCTGTGCAAATGCATATCCCTGCTCCGGTCCGTATCCTTTGAATGTCTCAGATACTGCCTGAGAATCTACTGCTTCATGAAGTGCCTCGATCACACTCTTTGTCAATGGCAATGTTACATCACCGATTCCGAGACGGATAATATCCGCCGCTTTCTCCGGATGTGTTTCCTCATATACTTTTACTCTTCTTGCGATCTCTGCAAAAAGATAACTGTCTTTTACATTCTGATAATTTTCATTTAACTTTGGCATCTTTGTCAAACTCCTTTCCCAGCTGCTTTCATGCTGTTCACAGTATTCTGCAACCAATAACTCTAGTATTCCTATGTGTTATATTAACAGATTTTTTTTCATTCGAAAAGAAGTTGAAAAAAAGAAACAAGATTTTGTAAAATCTTGTTTCTTTGATGATAATTTCAGTACTTTAACTGTGCAAATTGATGATGCGATAAAGAACATTTTTCTTTTTTCTTTCTTACAAAAGCCAGATGATCAGCAAGATTACCTCCACAACAAAGATCACAGGCACTGTAATCATAAATTTTGCTTTCCGTGTCTTATGCCGGAAGCACATCATACCTGCGATTGCTCCTGCACTTCCACCGATCAGTGCAAGGATTAACAGCGTTTTCTCCGGAACCCTCCATGCGCCTTTCTTCGCTTTCCATTTATCAATCCCATAGGTACAAAATGCAAATAAATTGATAAATATCAGATAATACCAGAAATATTTCATAAGATGATCTCCTCCTTCAAGGCAAAGGAATAGATGATCTTCTCCTTCACCGGCTTCTCTAACAGTTGCTCCAACGCCTGGGCATAGTAATCAAGCTGTGCATGGTACATTTCTTTCAATTGAGATGCATTTCTGACTCTATCCGTCTTATAGTCCAGTAGTACAATCCCGTCTTCCTCCTCGAACCAGACATCAATAATTCCCTGGATGAGAACGGTCTCTTCCTTTCGATTTTCATCCGCTTCCTGACTTCTCTTCTGAATGTCCTGATAGATCTCCGGATAGATTTCTGATGCAGCTACTCCGAGAACAAATGGCTGTTCCTTCCGAAGCTTTCCATTTCCTGCTGCTTGTGTCATTCGTCTTCCACTCTCGCTATTTAAAAACGCAAGAATATCTTTCGTGCGGATACAGTCTGCCATCTCTTTTGACAGTCTCCCTGCCTGATAGAACAGTTCGATTTCTTCTTTCAGAAGTTCCTCTGTATACTCTTTTGAAAAATCATGAAGCTCGAGAAATTTATGATAAGCACTTCCCCTTAAAGCTCCTGTCAGTCCTTCTTTCTGTTCTTCCATGAAATGCGGAAGCAGTGGCACAATCTCCGGCTCCTGAATCAATTCTTCTCCTGCTTCTTCCCGCAAAGACTCACGCTTCTTCAACTCTGAAACTGTAAATTTCAGTTTCATTTTTCCTTCTTCTTTATATGGATACAGGAAATTCATCTGCTGTTCCAGCTTATCTTCCGCTCCCGGAAGATAAACCTTCGTTGTATCCCAGTGTTCAAGCACTTCTCTTGCGATTACTTCTGCCTGTCGCTGTGCATCTTCTGTAAAATCCATCTCCCCTGCATCAAAAATCCGGACTTTAATCGGCAATTGCTGCACCTCTTCACTTTCTGTTTTGAGAATTCCACACAAACCATCTTCTCTCTTGAGATCTTCTGCCTGAAGAAGTGCCGGAAGAATCCAGTCCAGATAACGGTTTGCGCCCTCTAACTGATAAAAGCTCAATGGAGATTTCCTGTCTGTCATATGGTTCACATATGGTTCCAGTCCGTCTTCGCCCATTTTCAGACTGCCTGTCAGAATCAGCTTTTCCTTCGCTCTTGTCATCGCTACATAAAGCACACGGAGTTCTTCTGCAAGATTCTCAAGCTTTGTCTTCTCCTGGATCATTTTCTTCAAAAAGGTCGGTGCCTTTGTCCTCATCTCAAGGTCTACAACGTCAATTCCAACTCCGTTTCTCGGATGGATCACAATACTTCCTTTTAGATCCTGTGTATTGAATTGCTTTCCTGTTCCGGCTACAAAAACGATTGGAAACTCCAGACCTTTACTTTTATGAATACTCATAATACGGACCGTGTCATCCTGCTCGTCTATGATACTTGCTTCACCATAATCAACATCATATTTTTTCAGTTGCTCGATATAGCGTACGAAATTAAACAGACCTTTATAACTCGTCCCTTCAAATGCTCTTGCTTTCTCAACAAGCATTTCTACATTGGCTTGCCTCTGTGCGCCCCCCGGCATAGCACTGATAAATAACCCATAGCCGGTTTTATCAATTATTTTCGCAAGAAGATCATGGATTGCCGTATACGGAAGAATTTCTCTGAAACGATCCAATACCTCGAAAAACTTCCTCAATTTTTCCTGTACTTGTATTGCCTGATTTTTGTCCACAGTTTCCGGAATTTCTTCCAGACTCAGACTGAAAAATCCTTCTACTGCCTCGTAAAACAACTGATTCGGATACGCAAGACGAATCACGGACAGCTCTGCTGCCGTCAGACCGGCAAACGGTGAAGTCAAAACTGCTGTCAATGGCAGATCCTGTCTTGCATTATCAAGAACTTTCAGATAATCCAGAAGAACACTGACCTCATACGTCTCGAAATATCCTTCTCTGCTCACAGAGTATGCCGGAATTCCCTCCTCGGCCAGTATGGACGCAAAAACTTCTGCCCACCCCTGTAAACTTCTCGTCAGAATCACCATATCCCGATAATGAACCGGGCGGTATTCTCCTGTCTCCTTATCAAGCACAACACCCGTGTTTAGAAGTTCTTTCATTCTCTGTGCGATCATCCGCGCCTCTTCTTCTCTCGCTTCACTGCTCCGAAGCCCCGTCTGATCGTAAAGAAGCAGTTCCGTCTGATCCGTAAACACATTTTCATCCGGTAATTCAGGAAAAGAGGCTCCCAAATGCAGTGCCGCCTTATCATCATAAATGATTTCCCCGAATTCCTTCCGCATCAGTTTCCTGAAAATATAATTTGTACTGTCAAGTACTTCTCCTCTGCTTCGGAAGTTCCTGTCAAGATCAATTCTCTGCCTGCTACTCTCCTGCGTACTGTAGCTGTTATACTTTCCCATAAAAAGCTCCGGGCGCGACAGACGAAATCGGTAAATACTCTGCTTTACATCCCCGACCATGAAGAGATTATTCTGTCCGACAGACTCTCTTGATACACTTGTAAGAATCGTCTCCTGCACAAGATTACTATCCTGATACTCATCGATCATAACTTCTTCAAAGCGTTCCTGATACTCCTGTGCCACTGCTGACGGAACCAGTTTTCCTTCCTTTTCTTCTGTCAGAATCCGAAGTGCAAACTGTTCCATATCACTGAAGTCCAACAGATTTCTCTGTCTCTTTTTCTCTGAAAATGCCTCTGCAAAAGCCTGTACCAGCAGAACTAACATCTTCATTGCTGTCTGTGCCTCTTGCATATCTCTGATCCACTCATCAACAGGCGCGTAGAAATAGTTTGCTTTCAGATCTTCTATCAGTTTCTTGGCCTGTTTTCTAAGCCCCTGCGCTTTCTCTTTCAGCTCCGGATCGACTGTCGGATCTTTCTTTCCTGACAAACGTTTCCATGTAAAATTACTGACGATCTGCTCTTGCTGACAAAATGTCTCTGCTCCTTCCAATTGCTCAATCTGTACCAGATCAGAATCTAACATTTCACCATACATATACGGACCGGCCGGAAGTTCACATACTTCTATCGCCTGTTGAACAAACCCTTTCACATCTGTAAGATTCTGCCTTACTCTTGCCTTTGCTTCCTGCACGACATCTGCTTCTTCCATCTTCTCCGGATCGATCTCATAATTATCCACACATTCCTTCAACCACTTTTCCGGCTGTGGATAACTTCTGGAATATTCGTAAAGCTGGAGGATAAGTTCCTCGATCTTCTGATCATTTCTTCCTGTTCCATACTGGTCAACAAAATTTAAAAATGCCTTGGATCCCTCTGCATAGAAATTCTCGATCAGCTCTTCTAAGACATCCTGCATCAGAAGACGCAATTCTCCTTCTTCTGCAATGCGAAAGGCCGGATCAATTCCAATCACATGAAAATGATCCCGGATCACCGACAGGCAGAAACTGTGGATTGTCATGATCGACGCATTGTGGATCAATGTGGACTGCTGCTCCAGATTCACATTTCCCGGCTGCTCTTCCAGCTTCTTTTCAATTGCTGCACCGATTCGTTCTTTCATCTCTGCCGCCGCTGCTTCCGTATAAGTCACAACCAGGAGACGGTCTACATCCGCGGGATCATTTTCATCTGTTATCCTGGAAATAATCCGTTCAACAAGTACCGCTGTCTTTCCGGAACCTGCTGCTGCAGATACGAGAATGTTACGGTCACGCAAGTCGATTACTTTCTGTTGTTCTTCTGTCCATTTTACGCTCATTCTCCTGCCTCTCCTTTCTCTTCCAAAATACCAAGCCTCTCTTTCATGGAATTCAGCGCTTCTTCCAACGTATATTTTCTTAATCTTCTGTACTCACAGCCTTCAATCCTCTGGTCGAATCCGCAGATATCCCTGCACCCACAGTAATCACAGCCTGTCATCTCATCAAGTACATACGGAAGTGCCGCAACCTCTCCCTGATACATCACGTCCTTCAGTTCTTTTTCTTTCTCTTTCGTGTACGCAAGAACCGTATCAAAGTTCTCCTTTGATAAAGCTTTTGATGCCGAACCGAGCGTTCTGTTCTTATTCATCCGCAGCGGATAGAATGTTGAAGTTCCACTCAGATTCCGTTCCAGATGCTCAACTACATTTTCATCTGCATTGATCAGTCCATCCAGCTTCAGCTCTTTTAGAATGCTTTGCTCAACTTCCGCTTTTGTCTCTTCTTTCTTCACAATCGGATCCTGGATCCTATAATAAAAAATACCTGCTGGAAGTACTTCTTTTTCCGGATGCTTCTGCCGTTCGATCTCCAGTGCCGCATTCAGATAAACCGGAAGCTGCATCTGCAAACCGTGATAGAATGCTGTGATATCAAATGCTTTCCTTCCAGTTTTATAATCTGTTACCTTCACATAGACTGCATTTTCATCTTCACATGTGTCAATTCTGTCAATCTTTCCGCTTCCGAACTTAAACTCACAGCCGCTCGGCACAAAATCGCCTGCCGCCATCTGCTGTGTCAGTGCCCAGACGGACCGGTTGATCAATTGCTTGATTCTGTGGATCATATACTCATTACGTGCTGATGAAAATAGAACTGTATTTCCATAATCCAGAATACTTTCTTCTACACTTTCATCAATCAGCTGCTCCCGCTTCTCTTCCGGCATTGTAACCCAGTCCAGACCTTCCTCTTCTACCTTGTGTGCAAATCGCTCCAGTGCCTGATGTGCAATATTTCCCAGATCCATTGCTTCGAACCCATATTTCTCCCGTTCTGACAGACGAAGTCCGTAATTCAGGAAATGTGCATATGCACAGGAAGCAAAACGTTCCAGTCTTGTTACGCTGACACGCTTCGGATCCAAAAAGAGCTCTTTTGCCACTCTGCTTCCAAGGCTCGGTTCATCCTTTCGATAGAAACCAGCTTCTATAATCCTCTTCAGAGTTTCCTGACTCTGTTCATCTTTCACAAACCATCTGTACAGTTCTTTCCAGGAATCATCCAGTCCATGCTCCCTCTCTCTTAAACCTTCTGCAATCTGCAAAAGTCCGTTCCTTCTCATCATCTCATGATCAAGCAATCCTTTTCTGTCTTCCTCTACCGGAACAAGTACCGGGAACAGACGCATCAGATCTTGAATCAGATAAGCCGGACGAAGTGCTTTTCCTTCCCCGGATACTTTTGCCCAGGACAGATACAGAAGTTCTGACGGTTTCGTCAGATTCATATAGAGATAAAATTTCTGAATATATAATTTTTCTTTTGGTCCGGGAGAAAGATTCATTTTCTTCTCCTGAAACTGTTTTCTGTCTCGCTCGGAAAGCAGACCTCTTGCCCCTGCATTTCCTGGAAGAAGCGTATCATTTGCTCCGACAAAAAATAATACGCGGATATTTTTGATACGTGTTCTCTCCATATCTCCGATCACAACCTGATCCAGACTTGGAGGGATCACACCTACTTTCGCCTCTTCAAGTCCTGCATCTAAAAGTTCACAGTATTCCTTCAAAGGAATCTCTTCCTCCCCCAGAAGTTCAACGAATTTATCGAATAATTCCAGAACAATACGATAAATCTGTGCATATTCCTTCGCCAGTGCCAGTTCTCCATCTTCCTGGAATTTCTGCTCCAATTCTGCAAGCTGCTCCTGGATCTTCTCCTGAACCAGATATTCATAAACTGCAAGTGTGATCTCTTTTACCGTCTTTTTTCTCTTCTTCAGAACTGTATGCAGCGGTGTCAGTTTTTCCACAAAACGCATGCGCAGATGGTTCAGTTCTTCCAGTTCTTCCTTTGTCGTCATCGGTGTCTTTCTCACCCAGACCTGATCCCATTTCTTGAATCCTTTCAGATCCAGCGCAAGACAGTAATTTTCCAGACGGTCTACTTCATCTCTTGTGAACCCACACAGGCCGGTCCGCAGATAACGAAAAACGCTTTCGTAAGTATAGTTCTGTTCAACCATCACCAGCAGACTTCTTAAATACTCTACAAAAGAATTCAACAAAATACTCTTCTTATGATCCATAAAAACCGGAATCTCATAACGTTCGCATGCCTTCTCCAACGAATCAGCATATGTATTCAGATCAGAAGCAATCACTGCGATTTCCCGATATCTGTATCCTTCTTCTCTCACCAGACGCCGGATTTCCTCTGCCACATACTGTGCCTCTTCCTGTGGTGTGTGAACTTCGTGAAGAGAGATTGACTGCATCTTTTTCCCACTGTATTTTCTTCTGGAATAACGGAATAGTTCCTCTTCCAAAAACGCCATCTCCGGATTCTCTTTGAACCGATACGGCGGATTCTTGCATAGCCAGACCGGCTCATCAATCTCCACTCTCACTTCCTGCGCCACTTCCGTCAGTGAAGTAACCATCTGCTTGCTCAGCGCAAAGAGCTGATACGGATGCTTATAGACAAACGGATCTTCCCTCCGATCGATCTCAACTGTCAGCATAATCTTATCGCACACTTTCAGAAGTTCCCCGATCAGCCGGTTCTGCACCGGTGTAAATCCGGTAAATCCATCCATTGCGATCACACTGCCTTTAAGCATTTTCGCTTCCGGTACAGTCTGACTCAACACATCAAGTAATTCTTCTTTTGTGATATATTTATCACGCAGATAATCCTCAAATCCTTCATATACTTTACGGATATCCTTTAACTTATAATACAGATAACTTTCCGGATTCAGTCCTTCCATGAAAGAATCAAGCTGTTCAAAATCAATTCCATACTGTGTGAATTCTGATATCACGGACTTCACTTCGCTGATATATCCCTGCTTCTTAAGATTTCCCTTAAGAACGGTCAGCTCATCTTCGTAATTTCCTGCAATCTTACGGAGCACCAGATTCTTACCCTCATCATCAAGGATCGGCTGTCTTTCCTTTCCTGTCTCTTCAAAAACACGGTGAGCCAGACGTCCAAAACTTAAGACATCAATATTCATAATACCGCCACGCGGATGTGCCATACACAGGTCCTTCTGCGTCTGCATTGTAAACTGCTCCGGAACCAGAACAAGATAATTCTTCTCCGGATGACGGATTGACTCCTCAACAATCTGCTGATATAAATAATGGGACTTTCCGCTTCCGGAATTCCCGAAAATAAACTGCAATGACATGCTCTGACTCCCGCCTTTCTTCTTAATATCTAAGCAAAAGACAGGCTGTCGTTCACAGGAATGAGCCATATCTCTCAGCCTTCTCTGTGCCCGGCAGCCCGTCTGGGTTTTTCCTTTCTTCTATTATCGCAAATTTATTTCACAAGGTCAACCAGTGCTGTCTTAGGAATCGCACCAATCTGTCTTCCGCTCTCTTCACCACCTTTAAATGCGATGAAAGTCGGAATGCTCATCACTCTGTATTTCTGTGCAATGTCGATATTCTCATCGATGTTGATGTGGCATACCTTTACATCACTGAGTTCTTCTGAAAGAGCTTCTACGATTGGAGCCATCATCTTACATGGTCCACACCAGTCTGCGTAAAAATCAACGAGTACCGGCTGCTGTGCCTGAAGTACTTCCTGCTCAAAATTGTCTGTTGTAAGTTTTACTACTGCCATCTTTATATCCTCCTTATAAATGTTATATCTTTTATCTGTAACTGAATAGTTACCTTTTTCCTTTGTTACAACCCTAGTATAGCACATATTTTTTTATTTTTCTGTGATAAAATCACAAAGAAACCGACAGTTTGGATTTTTCCTCCCTGCCAGTTTCCTTCCTTACTTCTTATATCGTTTTATCTTATTGCAACCAGGTCTGCGACCCTTTATTTACGCTTCATCGATTGCCTTACCGATATCATGTCTCATGTATTTATTCTTAAAGTTTACCCACTCTGTTGCTGCATATGCATTCGCACGGGCTTCTTTCAGATCTTTTCCCTTCGCTGTCACGCCAAGAACACGTCCGCCGTTTGTCACGATCTGATCTCCGTTGAATTTTGTTCCTGCATGGAAGCAGTAATATCCTTCGTGCTTCTTGAACTCTTCCAGTCCTGTAATTGGGAAGCCTTTCTCGTAGCTTACCGGATATCCTTCAGATGCGAGTACGACACAGACTGCTGCATTGTCTTCAAACTGAAGATCAACCTGATCCAGTGTTCCGTCGATACATGCTTCCATAACTTCAAGGATATCATTCTTCATACGAGGAAGTACAACCTGAGCTTCCGGATCTCCGAAACGAGCGTTGTATTCAAGAACCTTCGGTCCGTCTTCTGTCAGCATCAATCCAAAGAAGATAACTCCTTTGAACGGACGTCCTTCTGCTGCCATAGCGTCTACCGTTGCCTGATAAACATATTTCTCACAGAATTCTTCTACTTCTTTTGTATAGAACGGGCTAGGAGAAAATGTTCCCATTCCGCCTGTATTAAGTCCTGTATCACCATCTCCTGCACGTTTATGATCCTGTGCACTTGTCATCGTCTTAATTGTCTTTCCATCAACGAAGGAAAGTACGGAAACCTCACGACCTGTCATGAATTCTTCAATGACCATCTCATTTCCGGCTGTACCGAACTTCTTATCCAGCATGATTTCTTTCACGCCGGCTTTTGCTTCTTCCAGATCCTTACAGATCAAAACACCTTTTCCAAGTGCAAGTCCGTCTGCTTTCAAAACAATCGGGAACTTCGCTGTCTCAAGATAAGCAACTGCTGCTTTTGGATCTGTAAAGTTCTCATAAGCTGCTGTCGGAATGTTATATTTCTTCATCAAGTCTTTGGAAAATGCTTTAGATCCCTCAAGAATCGCTGCATTCTTCTTCGGTCCGAATGTGCGGATTCCTGCTTCTTCAAGAACATCTACAAGACCGCCTACCAACGGATCATCCATTCCTACGATACAAAGATCAATCGCATTCTCTTTTGCGAAATCTCTTAATTTATCAAATTCCATAGCGCCGATCGGTACACACTGCGCATACTCAGCGATTCCGGCATTTCCCGGAGCACAAAAGATTTTGTCTGCTCTTGGGCTCTTTGCCACGCTTGCTGCGATTGCATGCTCTCTTCCGCCGCTTCCTACGATCAATACGTTCATAGTCTTTGCCTCCTTATTCGGTAACAATTGTACGATGCCCTTCTACTTCAACCTTTCCGTTCGCGATCAGATCGATTGCATGTGGAAGGATCTTCCATTCAGCCTGTTCCATCACTCTGCGCTGAAGCACTTCCGGGGTATCTCCATTGTGTACTTCTACAGCCTTCTGCAAGATGATCGGGCCTGTATCAGTTCCTTCATCTACAAAATGTACTGTTGCGCCAACTACTTTCACACCGCGCGCCAAAGCTGCCTCGTGCACTTTCAATCCATAATAACCTGTTCCACAGAAAGACGGGATCAGAGATGGATGAATGTTGATGATCCGATTCTTATACTTCTTGATCATCTCCGGCGGGATTACCACAAGATAACCTGCCAGCACGATCAGATCCGGTTCATATGCATCCACAGCTTTTAAAAGTTCCTGATTGAACACTTCTCTCGACTCGTAGTCCTTTGGAGAAATGCATTTTGCATCGATTCCATTTTCTTCTGCACGTGTCAGTGCATAGGCACTCTTATTATTGCTGATCACGCCTACAAGTTCTGTGTTCGTGATCGTACCATTCTTTACGCTGTCGATGATTGCCTGAAGGTTTGTTCCGCCTCCTGACACCATACTTAAGACTCTTAACATAAAGTCACTCCCTTTTCGCCAGCCTCGATCTTGCCGACTACATATGGCTGATCTCCTGCTTCACGAATTGCATCCATTGTCTTATCAACGTCGGCCGGATCAACAGCGAGAACCATTCCAAGTCCCATGTTGAATGTGTTGTACATCATCTGCTCTTCGATTTCGCCCTCTTTTGCAAGTTTTGCAAAGATTGGTGGAATCGGGTAGCTGTCTTTTTCTACAACTGCATGAGTTCCTTCTTTGAGCATACGCGGAATATTCTCATAGAATCCGCCACCTGTGATATGGCTGCATGCTTTTACTGTAACACCTGCATTTTTGATGCTTTTAAGTGCTTTTACATAGATTCTTGTCGGAGCAAGAAGTGCCTCTCCAAGAGTAGTTCCAAGATCATCATAATAAGTATCTAAAGATTCTTTTGTAATATCAAATACTTTTCTTACAAGTGAAAATCCATTGCTGTGAACACCTGTAGAAGCCATTCCGATCAAAACATCTCCGGCTGCAAGATTCTCTCCTGTGATCATATCTTTCTTATCGCAAACACCAACTGCGAATCCTGCAAGATCATATTCATCTTCCGGCATAAGTCCCGGATGCTCTGCTGTCTCTCCACCGATCAGAGCTGCATCGGACTGCTTACATCCTTCTGCAACACCTTTTACGATTGCAGCGATCTTCTCCGGATAGTTCTTTCCACATGCAATGTAATCCAGGAAGAACAGCGGCTCTCCACCTGCACATGCGATATCGTTCACGCACATAGCAACAGCATCGATTCCGATTGTGTCATGCTTATCCATTACCATAGCAAGTTTTACCTTTGTTCCGCATCCGTCTGTACCGGAAAGAAGAACAGGCTCTTCCATCTCTTTGATCTTCGCAAGAGAGAAAGCTCCTGAGAATCCGCCAAGTCCTCCGAGAACTTCTGCGCGCATTGTCTCTTTTACATATTCTTTCATTAATTCCACTGATTTGTAACCGGCTTCAATATCTACACCTGATGTCTTGTAATCCATCGTAAATCTCCTTTTCTTTCGAATCGTAATATTTATTTATTGTTGAGATATTCCTCATAACCAACTTCTGCAAGTCTGTCTGCTTTTGCCTGTACAGTATCTTTCATCTCTGCAGAATAAGCTTTCAGTTTCTCTAAAAGCTCCGGATCTGACATTGCAAGCATCTTTGCTGCAAGAATTGCCGCATTCATACCGCCGTCGATTGCAACTGTAGCAACCGGGATTCCAGGTGGCATCTGAACGATTGAATAAAGTGCGTCCATACCCTCCAGATTCTTTCCTGACATTGGGATACCAATTACCGGCATTGGGAAAAGTGCTGCGCACATTCCCGGCAGATGTGCTGCCATACCTGCTCCTGCAATAATTACTTTGATTCCCTTTCCTTCAGCTGCCTTTGCCCAGTCAAAAAAGACATCCGGCATACGGTGTGCTGAAATGATCGTCATCTCATAATCGATTCCAAACTTCTCCAGTGTGGCTGCTGCCTTACTCATCACCTTCAGATCTGAGTCGCTGCCCATTACAATTCCTACTTTTGGCATATCATTTCCTCCTCAGTGGTATACTGTTTTCCTTCCCTTGGAAAACTTTGTTTATTTATTATCCATACTTATGAAAGATTCCATTTAATCATCTATTAACTATCCAATTACCTATAGGATTTCCTTAAAATCCCGCTTCATCCAAAGGCTCATTAAGTACCTCTGTTCCAGGCAATACGAATCTTCCGTCCTCTAATAGTATAATGTCTTTTCCCTCGTTTGTCACTACACTTATTTCTTCTAACTCTTTATAAGGAACGGTTATATCTGTATGACAGTTAAAGTATGCTTTTGATACATCTTCCTTACGAAGAAGAGAACAGGAATTATCTTTCGCCACAATTTCCTTTCCATTCGGATTGTAGACTCTGATTTCCTCGCTCCAGGAATAACATGTATCTCCTACTGCAAAATGCGGTCCTGTCTTCTCTGCGATCAGAATCGGCATCTTATCTTCTATATTAAATTTCTTTGCTGCCACATATGCAGTCGTATTTGTTCCAATTGCGAACTCACCGAGCGGAAGAGTCTCATGATTCTTCAACACATTATCGTAAATGTATTTCTTATTCTGTGCTTCATCCTCAAAGTTCGTACATGTATAGTCGGTAATCTTTCCATCCTGAAATGTCAGCTTCAGATTCTCATACTGAAGTCCGTCCAGATATACCTTGCTTACATGAAGTATGCCGTTCGTCCCTTCCAGAACCGGTGATGTAAATACTTCTCCGACAGGAATATTCACATCTGCCACACAATTTTCGAAGATTGTCTCCTTCTGTGCGTCTTTCAGATGATATAACTGTACTGTAATATCTGTCTGGTTTTCTCCTTTTCCTCTTACATGTACACAAGTTCCCTGATCTAACGCATCGATCATTGTCTGCTGCACTTTTTCATAAAGCTTCGCGTCTAATGTATTGATCTTGATCACTTCATCAAAGATCTTTGCATAATCTGCCCCAATCTCCGGCACCGGATAAGCAACAATCGTGAAACTTCTTTCCTCACCCTTGATATACTCATTCGTGATCTGTCCTGATCTGCTGCTAAAGAGAAGATCCAGTTCTCTCTGCGCCTCATCATATGCCGGTGCTGTCTCTTTCGCTTCCGGTGAAAATGGAGTCTCACCGAAGATCTCCATAACTGCCGGTCCTGCAACACCTGCTGCCATCTCCTTATTCTGTTCGAAAACAGTCTTCATCACCTCAAGCTTACGTTCTACATAACGCTTATCCATAAAGAGTGCCTGGTCCTGTCTATGATCATACTCATACTGCTGATTCGCGATCGCACCGTAATATCCAATCTTGTGGTGCTCTCTCTTCGTGATCACGCTGGAGGCAGCACGGTAAATAACCGGCTTTAATCCCATCTTACGGAAGTTCTCGATTGCAAGGCAGATCACCTTTTCAAATCCAAGGCTGTAACGGATATTTACAATCGATTTCTTTGACAGATCTTTTCCAGTATTAATAAAACCAACCCGATATCCTTCCGTATATACATCTGCCATCTTCTGCAGTGTCTCCTGTGGCAGATTTCTCAGATGATGAGCTGTTCCAAGTTCATTTTTGGAAATGTACTCGCCGAATTCATACAGATAATCATCTTCATCAAGATCTGCCTTCTCAATGATCTGTACTGCAAAATCCGCTGACGGATCCATCTGCTCCAGAATTCGATCTGCATAGAACACATCGCAATAATCGCTTGCATACCAATACAGAATCTCCTCGATCTGCTCCGGCTTTGGAACCGGATTCTCTTCCTCACTCATTCCTTCGAAACAGGTATAGACTTCGAGAAACAACTCATAAAGGATCGTCAGATAATCCTTGCGCTGTTCAAACACATATGGGATTCCTGCTCTGATTTCCGTATACAACAAACTTAAAAGCTGTCCCATCTCCTGCCCCAATTTTTCACAGGCATAGTCTTGATTGGCATAGCTTGTCTGATATTTCTCCCCTATAATATCACTATAAAGAATCCTGTTCAGGCTGCGCTTCTCCTCAAGATTTAAGCTGTCCCAGATTCCATCTTCTATCTTTCTTTGTGTATTCTCTAACTCAAGCAGAAACAAGGTACAATCCTGAAAGTAAGAAATATATGCTGCATCCACTGTTTCTTCTGTCACGATCGTGCGCAGACGCTCAACTGCCAGTTCGTGACGCTGTGTGCACTGTTCATTTTTCTCCTTCTGTAACTCACTTAACTTTCCGATCATAAACTCAAACCTCCAACAAAAATTCCAAGGAAGCACAAGATCTGCACAATACCGATCCCGATTCCACATTTGCAGGAAAGGTATTTTCTATCCTGCTCCTCAAATCCTTCTATTGCATTCCAGATTCCATATATATCAATCATTAAAGAAAGGATTGCAATCCCTCCGACAATTCCGGCTGCCTTTCCTCTCGTCAGGAATGCATATCCGACACATCCCAGCAAGATAGCAAGTGACCATCCAGTCAACCAGCAGGAGATCACACCTCTTCTTGACTGCAGATAAGCTGCTTTCCCATATTTCTTTGATTGATTACTCTTTCGTTCCTTTTCTTTCTTCTGATTTTTTTCTCTTTCATCGTTTTTCTTTTCTTTTTTTCCGATCATTTCTTCTCCTTAGTAGATTACAAACTACAAAAACTATATATCCAAGTACACCGCCGATTGTATTCAGCAGAATATCGTCCACATCAAAGCATCCCACTTTCGTGATCAGCTGCATTAACTCTACACAAAGAGTCAGACAAAAACTCCAAAATAACGTTTTAAAAAAACTTCTTCTTTTCCCTGCCATTGCTGAAAAGTAACCGGCCGGCATGAAAATCAGAATATTTCCAAATAAATTTGAGAACACCGCAAATGTTCCCAGCTGATGTCTGTATTGAATAAATCTCTTAATCTCTTTGAATAGCACCAGATTGTAATGGTATTCATCCATTACGCCTTCCCTGCCGTACCAGTCTGATAAGAACAGAAAGTATACAAGGAAGATAATATATAATATAAACAGGATCTTTCCAAGCGTCCTGACTCTCTTCGCTTCTTTTTTTGTCAATTTCTTACACCTTCACAGAAAAAGAAAGTCCCCTCTGCCGGTTCACTTCGGACGTAACTACTCACAATGAACAAGCTACGAGGGGACTTTCCTTTTAAAATGTTATATTATTTTTATGTTTTAATAGACTGGCTCCATTGATAATAGAAATAATTCCTACCGTAACTCCTGTAACAAGCAGGATAATTCCAATTGCAATGTTACCTGCTCCGCTGTTTCTCATTACACGATACGCTTTTTCCAAAACACCAGGCCTCCTTATTTTGCTCCATATTTCTCATAATATGCATCGATCGCTGCTTTTAATTCATCATCGATCACTACTTTTCCGTCACATTCCTTGTTGTAAAGGCACTCTACAACATCTTCCATTGTAACGATCGCTGCTGTCTCAAATCCATAGAGATCCTTCACTTCGTCAAGTGCGCACTTCTCTCCGCCTTTTCCTACTTCCATGCGGTTTAAGGATACCATAAGTCCAACGATTGTAACGTCAGCCGCACCCTTTACCTTCGGAACCGTCTCTTCCATAGATTTACCGGATGTTGTAACATCCTCGATCATGATCACGCGGTCTCCGTCTTTCAGCTTGCTTCCAAGGAAACTTCCCTTATCTGCGCCATGATCTTTCTCTTCCTTACGGTCTGAGCAGTAACGTACTTCTTTTCCATATAATTCACTGTATGCGATTGCTGTTACAACTCCGAGCGGGATTCCTTTGTACGCCGGTCCAAACAGTACATCGAAGTCATCTCCATATGTCTCGTGAATTGCTCTTGCGTAATACTCTCCAAGTTTCTTTAACTGGGATCCTGTTACATATGCTCCTGCATTCATGAAAAATGGGGATTTTCTTCCGCTTTTCAGTGTGAAATCTCCAAATTTCAGTGCGGCACAGTCTACCATAAATTTGATAAATTCTTTCTTATAACTTTCCATTCTATCTTACCTCCGGGTTTATTTTACAATACCAACCATATCTTTTACATTCTCAAAACCATTCTTCTTCATATAAGCTTTGATTCCGTCGATCACTTCCAGTGTCACTGCCGGATTGTGGAAGTTTGCTGTTCCTACAGACACTGCGCTCGCACCTGCAAGAAGGAATTCGATTGCATCTTCTGCACAGGAAATTCCACCCATTCCGATGATCGGAATGTTAACAGCCTGTGCCACCTGATAAACCATGCGAACTGCAACTGGTTTCACGATCGGTCCGGATACTCCTCCGGTCTTATTCGCTACCGCAAATGTCTTTCTGTTGATATCAATCTTCATTCCTGTCAGTGTATTGATCAGAGATACCGCATCTGCTCCACCGGCTTCTGCTGCTCTCGCAATTTCTGTGATATCTGTTACATTCGGTGTCAGTTTCATAATGATCGGCTGCTTTGCGATCTTCTTAATCTGCGCTGTCAGCTTTTCCACATTATGTGCATCCTGTCCAAATGCAAGAAATCCTGCATTAACGTTCGGACAGGAAATATTGATCTCCATCATATCAATCGGTTCGTCTGCAAGACGCTCTACAACTGCAAGATATTCTTCCGGAGCGTGTCCGCATACATTTACGATGATCTTTGTATCAAAATTCTTCAGATATGGAATATCTCTCTCGCAGAACAGATCGATTCCAGGATTCTGAAGTCCGATGGCGTTCATCATACCGCCATAAACTTCAGCTACACGCGGGGTCGGGTTTCCTGCCCACGGTACATTTGCTACACCTTTCGTTGTCACTGCTCCAAGACGGTTCAGGTCTACAAATTCTGAAAATTCTTCTCCAGAACCAAATGTTCCGGATGCAACTGTTACCGGGTTTTTCCATTCTACACCGGCAATATTTACGCTCATGTTCATTAGATTTCCACCTCCGTAGACAAGAATACAGGGCCGTCCTTACAAATACGCTTGTTGTTTACATTGCTATGTGCATCCTTTTCTTTCGATTTACATACACATGCCAGACAGGCACCGATTCCGCATGCCATTCTCTCTTCCAGTGAGATATAACACTCGATTCCGTTCTCTTCTGCGTACTGTTTGATCGCACGGAGCATCGGAGTCGGTCCACAGGCATAGATCATATCTGCTTCCAGAGCATTTTCACGGATTGCGTCCATAACATTTCCCTTTGTTCCGACACTTCCATCTTCTGTGGAAATATAAAGTTCTCCGTTCTGCTCAAACTCTTCTTTAAGGAATGTCTGTGCGTCGCGGTATCCTACTACAATCTGCTTCTTCTCACAGTTCATCTGTTTCGCCAGTTCAAGGATCGGCGGTACACCGATTCCTCCGCCCATCAGAAATACTTTCTTTCCTTCAGCCTTCTCGTATGGGAATCCATTTCCAAGAGGTCCGATCACCGGAATGATATCTCCTGCTTTCAGCTTAGAAAATTCTTCTGTTCCTGTCTTTGGTCCTGTCACACGGTAAACAACACGGAGTCTTCCATTCTCTTTATCAATCTCACAGATACTGATCGGACGCGGAAGTAATTTACTTCCATCTGTTGTATACATAGAAATAAACTGTCCCGGCTTTGCGTCCTTTGCTGCCTCTGTATTGATCCACATGCTGTAGATTCCATCCGCCAGCTGCTCCTGGGAATGTACTACTGCATTTTCTTTCTGCTTTGCCATAAACTTATGCAATTCCTTTCTTGAAATTATGAGAAACACGATCTGCGGATTTCTCAATTTCTATGGTAAATTATTTTGCCGCTGCAAGTGCTCCGCTGATATCAGCTACCATTGCTTCAACTGCTGCTCTTGATGCATCACCGAAATTCTCCGGTCCGAACTTCGCATAAGCTTCCTGTTTGTAAGCTGCAATAATTCCACGAGAAGAGTTCACAATTGCACCAAGTCCGTCTTCGTTAAAGAAATGAACAAGGTCTTTTCCCTGTCCGCCCTGTGCACCGTATCCCGGTACAAGGATGTAAGACTTCGGCATGATCTTTCTTAATACTTTACCCATCTCCGGATAAGTAGCTCCTACAACAGCTCCGATGTAGCTGTACTCATCTCCCATGCAGTCAGCTCCCCACTCGGCAACCTTCTCACCAACCCACTCATAAAGCGGTCTTCCATCAATGATTCTGTCCTGGAACTCTCCACTGGACGGATTGGATGTCTTAACAAGGATGAACAGACCTTTCTTCTCTTCCTTGCATACGTCAACAAATGGATTCACTCCGTCAGATCCAAGGTACGGATTCACTGTTGCAAAGTCCTCTCCGAATGGTGTATATTCCTTGCTTCCAACCTTAATCTTTCCAAGATGTGCTGTTGCATAAGCAGCAGATGTAGAACCGATATCTCCACGCTTTACATCTCCGATGATCACAAGGTCTTTAGACTTACAGTAATCTACTGTCTTCTTAAATGCCATCAGTCCCGGAATTCCGAACTGCTCGTACATTGCGATCTGTGGTTTTACTGCCGGAATCAGATCATAAGTCTTGTCAACGATCTCCTTATTGAACTGCCATACTGCCTCTGCTGCTCCTTCCAGAGTCTCACCATACTCTGCATAAGCCTTATCAAGTACGTGCTGTGGGATGTAGTTCAGCATTGGATCGAGTCCAACTACGATCGGTGCACCTGTCTTTTTGATCTTCTCTACCAGTTTATTAATCATTCTTCATTCCTCCATATCCTGTTACTTTTCATCGGATCACCGATGAATGATACCTTCGGTCTTTCCTTCAGGTTGACGCGTTACTTTTCTTTACGCACAATATGATGTAAGTGTCAAAAGTATAAATTGCGTTTGTGCTCGCACAAATAAGCAATTTATACTTATTGACACGCCGAACACCGAAAACGGAATAAAATGGTGTGAACACGCCATTTTATGGGAGTTTGAGGTGTTCGAGGATTGCGGGAATTGCATAGCAATGGAGCAATCCGGTTACATCAGTGAGTGGCAAAATTTACTTTTGACACTTACATCACAATATATCATTTTTCATAATACCATATTCTTGAGAATTTTCCTAGTCATGCTTTTTAATAAATCAAAAAATGAAGTTCTTTCTCTGTCACTCATTTAAACAGAATCTGAAAGAACTTCGTTTCTCTGGTTTTGTTTTTTAATATCCCGCCGGCACAAGCAATGTAAATGGATAAATCGGAATATTTCTCACGATTCCGAACCCCACCACTATAACTAACACCACATATAGGACTTTCTGATTAATCTTCTGATCCACATGATTACCACCGGTCAAAACCCAGTCAATCAATCGTGCTACAATATACACACCAAGAAACGGGAGTAATGTCACATACATCGGATTATACCGGAATGCCATATAAAATCTTCCATGCAAAATAGAATAGCTTGCCCGCCCGGCACCGCACCCCGGACAATACAGTCCGGTAATAATATGAAAGAGGCAGGGCAGCGGATACTGGTGCGGATTATGAAAAAAGAGATAACCCGCAGCAGCCACTGCAATCACTGCCCCCGTCAGAACTGCGATGATCCTGGCTGACCTTTTTGTTTGAAATGCTTCACGCATCTTTATCTTCCAAATCATCATCTGCTCACTTTTTAATAATAGTAATAAGCTGAACCTGAAACTGCCCCTGTCACAATCAGGATCATATAAATCAGCCATGTAAGGATACCTATTGCAAAGGATACAATGATCCAGATTTTTGCCATCTTCGCATTATTCTGTGCTTCCTCAAGATTTCCCGCAGTCATAGAAGAGTTGATCTTCGCTGAAAATACAATTCCTACCACCCCAAACGGGAGGCAGCAACACAATGTTGAAATAATTGATAATACAAGATACGGAACCCAGTTTACCGGTTTTTGATTCATTCCATTGAAGTTATCCTGCTGATAATATCCCTGATACTGCTGTCCATAATTCTGTGTCTGCTGTCCGTAACCTTGTCCATACTGATAATTATTTTCGCCTCCATACGGATTTGAGTTTCCCTGGTTTGCATCTTGCGAACCGCCATACTGGTTTTGCTGATTATATGTGCTGTTGTATGGATCATTCTGACTCGCAGTATTCTGCTGCGTAACTCCCGGTTCCGGTTCTGGTTCCGGTTCTGTCCTCTGTTCTGACTGAACCTTTTCTGCCGGCTGTACTGACTCTACTGGTTGTACTGACTCTACTGGCTGTTCTGTTTCTACTGTATCTGCCGGCTGCACTTTTTCTGTCGGCTGCTGTACCTCTGCTGTATCTTCTGTTATGTTATCTGTTGTCTCTTCCTTCACCTGTGATACAGGTTCCATCTTCTGTACCGGCTGCTTCGCTCCGCAATTCGGGCAGAACTTACAACTATCCGGTATCTCCTGATAACAGTTCATACATCTCATCATCTCTACCTCGCTTTCGTAAGTCACAATTCTCACTTTCCCAGAGCACTGACCAATTTGCTCACTTGTTCGTTTTGCGACTTTATTTCTTATATCATAACATTAATATCACAAAAAAACTTGTATCTTCATTAAAAATTAACACTTTTCTTTTCCCAAACGGATTTCTTCCATCTGTTTTGCGGTTTCCTCATCAAGATAATCCAGAAGATAATTTTTCAGATTTACCTGCCTGCCCAGATGCTCTCCTCTGAGTTCTTTTAATGCCAACTCAACCTCTTCTTTCAGACCTGGCGCAGACATTCTGTGAGCCCCCTGCCCCATGATGATCACCTGCTCAAGTCCATCTGATGTGGCTACTGTTACATCTGCATTCTTCGCAATCCTGCGGACTGTCTTCTCAATATATTGATCTGCTGTTTCTGCTTCTTTCGTATAGACGATATAAATGTTATGATATTTCATCACTTCACCCGGATTCCCCTCTACTTTATAAGCATCATACACAAGGATCAGGGTACATTTGCGGAATCCCTGATAGTTACTTAGAATATCTGCAAGCTTTCCTCTTGCTGCACCAATATCTCTTTCTGAAAGTTCTTTCAGTTCCTCCCATGAAAAAATTATATTATAACCATCTACCAGAAGGTATTCTTCTGTTCCGGCTTTCGCTCTCCGGCGCGCTTCCCACTTCGGATCCTGGTAAGCGCTTCCCGGCTCTCTTGTCTTTTCCTTTGCCCGGACAGTTACAGGACCTGTAGAACGATTCTTCTTCGGATCCGGTGTACGGACATAGATCGCATCCAACTCTTCCTGTGTCAGTTCAATACTGGAGTGCCTGCGTTTTGGAAGTGTCACCTCCATTACATCCATTTCATCATCATTTCCTGATTCCAATGTATGTTCCATATGCATATATTCTTCAACTTCATCCCAATCTACAACAAATCCTGCTCCATGTGCACAGAACACAGAACCTGTCGGATTCGCCAGATCTGCCTCCGAATCATAGGTTGACTCTGCCAGAACTTCTTCCTGATTATGACAGATATCATAACCTTTCAACGAAACTGCCATTCTTCCACGTCCACCTGTATAGGCAGTGAATTCTTTCTGATATCCACGCATCAAGGACACCGGTGCACTTCCTGTCAGCACTGTTGTCTCTTCTTCTATCATCGGTGTTCCGAATTTGCCGGACATATTTTGGATATCTGTCATAGCTCGTCCTACATTTTCTGATGGAAGTTCCATTCGGAATTCATAATATGGCTCCAGAAGAATACTGTCTGCTTTCTTTAATCCCTGACGCACTGCACGATAAGTTGCCTGACGAAAATCTCCGCCTTCCGTATGTTTCTGATGTGCACGTCCAGAAGTCAGCGTAATCTTCATATCCGTGATTGGTGAACCTGTCAGCACACCTTTGTGTTCCTTCTCTTCCAGATGTGTCAGAACAAGCCGCTGCCAGTTTCTGTCCAGAATATCTTCACTGCACTCTGCTGCAAACTGCATTCCGGATCCACGTTCTCCCGGTTCTAGGCGCAGATGCACTTCTGCATAATGACGTAATGGTTCAAAGTGTCCCACACCTTCTACCGGTGCTGTGATTGTCTCTTTGTAAACAATACTTCCTTCACCGAATTCTACCAGCACACCAAAACGTTCCTTTATCATCCGCTGTAAAATCTCAATCTGCACATCTCCCATCAACTGTACATGAATCTCAGAAGTCTGTTCTTCCCATACAATATGAAGTTCTGGTTCTTCTTCCTCTAAAATCTTTAGGTTCAAAAGCATCTTATGTACATCACAGTCATCCGGAAGAAGGATCTGGTATGTCAACACCGGCTCTAATACTGGTAAATCTGACTCTTCTTCTGCTCCGATTCCCTGCCCGGGTCTTGTATTTTCCAATCCTGTCACTGCACATACTCTTCCGGCTTCTACTTCCTGGACAGCCTCAAATTTCTCACCGGAGTAGATCCGGATCTGATTGATCTTTTCATTCAATCCTTCCACTACATCTTTTACTTTCAGTCTTCCACCTGTCACTTTCAGATAGGTCAGACGGTTTCCCTGATTATCCCTTGTAATCTTATAAACCTTTGCCCCAAACTCTGCCGGATAAGTCTTATCTTTTATATACAGATCAAGTCCATCCAAAAGTTCTTCCACGCCTTGAGAATGTAGTGCCGAACCAAAATAACATGGAAACACCTGACGGTCTGCAACTGCTTTTTGTACTTTGTCCAGAGAGATTCTTCCCTCTTCCAGATATTCTTCCATCATATCATCTTCACAGACAGCCAGCTCCTCCAGCACCTCTTCCACTGCGCCCTCTTTCGTATGTAAATATACTTTTCCACCCGGGCAGTCGGATTCTGTCATGATATCCACAAATGGAACGACATTTTCCCCAAAACGCTTGCGGAGTTCTTTCAGAAGTTTTTCACCATCCGTTCCTTCCTGATCCATTTTATTCACAAAAAGAAAGGTCGGAATCTGATATCTTTTTAATAACTTCCATAATGTCTGTGTATGACCTTGCACACCATCTGCTCCACTGACAACAAGCACCGCGCAATCCAGAACCTGCAGAACGCGTTCCATCTCCGCAGAAAAATCCACATGTCCCGGTGTATCAAGAAGTGTGATCGTGCGATCCTTCCACCGAAATACTGCCTGCTTGGAAAAAATAGTGATCCCACGTTCTCTTTCCATCTGATCTGTATCTAGAAACGCATCTTTATGATCCACTCTGCCAAGCTTCCTGATTGCTCCGGCATGATAGAGCATGCTTTCTGACAATGTCGTCTTTCCGGCATCCACATGCGCTACAATACCTATATTTATATATCTGTCTGGCTTATTTTCTGAGTTATTCCCCATAAAATCTGCCCCTTTCATTGTTTTCTCGTTTTTCACTTACATCATGATGACGTGAGTGTCAAAAGTAAATTTTGCCACTCACTGATGTAACCGGATTGCTCCATTGCTATGCAATTCCCGCAATCCTCGAACACCTCAAACTCCCATAAAATGGCGTGTTCACACCATTTTATTCCGTTTTCGGTGTTCGGCGTGTCAATAAGTATAAATTGCTTATTTGTGCGAGCACAAACGCAATTTATACTTTTGACACTTACATCATATCATAAGAAAGAAAAGGAGTCGACTGCTCTTCTTTACAGTCAACTCCTGCTTTTCTTTCTCTGTTATCTTCTAATTATTCACTGAATGATGCACAACCAGGCTTTCCCGATCGATTGCCTTAAAAGAATACCCCAGATTTTTATAGTACTCCATTACCGTCGGAAGTGCCTGAATGGTAGACTCCTTCGCCTCTGTGTCATGGAACAGGAGCATTACTTTGGTATACTCATCCGTTTCTGACTGTGCGATGATCTGATCTGCCGTAACCGTTCCTCCATCTCCACTGCTCACATTCCAATCATAATACTGGTATCCCTTATCCAACACCTGCTGCGTCAGCTGCGTCATAATTCCTGCTGAGTATTTTTTTGAAATAGAATTCGATGCGCCTCCCGGAAAACGGATAAAACATGGAACAAATCCAAGCTGTTCCTTTGCCACCTCTCCAATTTTCTCAAGGTCATCAAAATAGGCATCCACAGATGCATAGACCTGATCATATTCATGCGTATAGCTGTGAAGTCCAACTGTATGTCCCTCATCATAAACCTTCTTGATCATAGGAAAATAATCCGGCTGCTGGGCAGTAATGAAAAAGGTAGCTTTCGCATCATACTGATCCAAAATATCAAGCACACGCTGCGTATTTGCAGACGGTCCATCATCAAATGTCAGATAAACGACTTTCTCATCATCCTGCGGATCCATGGTTCCAACTGCAACTCCCGGCTGAAGAGACATGGACTTATCTCTTTCTGCCTTTGCTGCCTCTTCTGCTTTCTTCGCCTCTTCTTCGGCTTTTTTCTTCTCTTGTGCTTCTTTCTCTTTCTGTATTTCTACCTGACGTAAAGCTGCTGCTTCCCGCGCATTTGCCACCATACATACACCTGTTCCGACAATCGCAAAAAACACAAGACCTACCAGTATGTTGAAATAAATATTGTTCTCCTGACGCATTCTTTTATAACTATGCCAGACACTCACCAGTACATCTTTTATCTTTATCAACATTTCCTTTATCTTTTGCTGCATTCTCTCTCCCAATCCCTCTGCGCTACTGTAAACAACGCTCTTTTTCTTACGGATATTACTGACATCACTATTTCCAGCATCTTTCGCATACAATATCCGTATAATTATATATATTATAAACCATACTTCTTAAATATGTAGTAATGATTCATTAAGAATTATTCGAAAAATGTTACATTTCTGTTACTCACTATCCTGCACTACTGTTCACACTACATGAGACCAGCAATGCATCCCCATCCATCCGTATTTGACCATTTTCTTTACAGGTGTTAAAATAACTTTACAGATAAGCAATCACCGCATTCGTATGAACTGCCACAGAACACAGAAAGGAGAATATCCGCAATGGAGGATAAGCGTATCACCAAAACAAAACGTGCTTTAAAGTCTGCTCTTTTGGAACTTTTAACCACACAGGCTTTTGATGCGATTTCAATCACGGAATTATGTAAGATTGCCAATGTCAGCCGGATCACTTTCTACACACATTATAAGGATAAATTTGCCCTCCTTGACGACATTTTCAATGATATGCTGATTATTGGAAAAGAAGGATACCATCGCAGACAAGAGGAAAACAATCCTGAAAATAATCTCACGCAGGGATATCTGAACGTTTTGGACTGTATTTTGTCTCTTTACTATGAACGTTATGATTTTTTCCAGCATGTCGTACCGGAAACAAATCCTTACCTGGCTTTTCGATTTTATCGGATCCTCTTAGACACGGTAGAATCTCATACAGATAAGCTGAAAGCTTCTTATTCTTTAAAATATTCTGCAAGACAGATTGCCGGATTCATCTGCTTTGGTCTGTTCGGATTTATCAGTGAGTCTTATACATCAAAAGTACCGTTAGAACAGGTTCAGGCCGGAGCAAGACAACTTTTAACAGATCTTCTGCAATCCAAAATTCTTGTATAACGTTTTGCATTTGTAACTGTTCAGAGCCAAGCAAAATTTCAAAAAAGATGTAAAATGCTTGCAT
>ERZ791821.513-NODE-513-length-32555-cov-5.664000_pt1 | contig 32555 bp, 25 predicted proteins | sample MGYA00510300_ERZ791821 | MGnify/ENA primary metagenome ERZ791821 (study PRJEB30046, sample SAMN00792034) | human gut metagenome | study: EMG produced TPA metagenomics assembly of the A metagenome-wide association study of gut microbiota in type 2... | reverse complement strand
AAGCGGTTAAGACATCGCCCTTTCACGGCGGTAACACGGGTTCGATTCCCGTCGGGGTCATTTTACAGAAAGCATTGCTGGCTGTAATAAAATTTAAGATATGGCGCAGTAGCCAAGCGGTAAGGCGTGGGTCTGCAACACCCTGATTCACCGGTTCAAATCCGGTCTGCGCCTCTTAGAAAGTCTGGAAATGATTGTTTCCAGACTTTTTTCTTTATGTGAAAATAAGTATTAGATACAACAAAATCCCCCATGAGAAGAAGTAAAGATTCTGTCTTCCCATGGGGGATTTTGCGTGCAATATTATAGGGCTTATCAGTTAATAAACAAACTTATGAATTCGCAAGTGCTGTCTGTTTTACATCCGGAATTGCAATCAAAATCGGATAAAGCACTGCAGACAGAACCAGTCCACCGATTCCCTGGACCAGGTTCGCCGGAACGCTTGCGAATGCGCCGGCTCCGTAGATAAAGTACTCGCACAGGCAGTAACCGCCGGCAACGAGAATGATATCAGCAACACCGCCGAGGATGACTGCTGTGTAACGGCTCTTGGAATTCTTACCTACTTTACGGTAAAGAAGGGCGGAGCAAAGGGATACCAGTCCTTTGATCACAAATGTGATCGGAACATAGACAAAATATCCTCCGAGCAGGTCTGCCATAGCAGATCCGATACCGCCTGCGAGAAATCCCCATGCAGGTCCGAGAACAACACCAGCAAGGATAACAATCGCATCACCCGGGTGAATATATCCGCTTGTTCCGGGAGTAGGAATCTTGATTGACATCGTAGCAACACAGGCAAGCGCTGCGAACAGTGCAGCCATGACAAGTTTCTTTAATGTTACTGTTGACTTAGAATTCATAACAAAAACCTCTTTCCTTTAAGATTTACCATACTATACAACAGAAGTGGACTATAAAAAAGAGCCACTTTTACAAAAATAAACCATACCAGTTTTAAACGAAAAATAAATTTATAAAATCTTAAGAAATGTAGAGAGTATGCTTTAAGATGTTGATGAAATAATAAAAGAGATTTAAATCAGAACCGTTTGTACCTGTATAGATACGTTGCCAGGGAACACAGTTCACAAAAGAAGGAGAACTACAAAAGATGGGATATCATTCGATCATATATATCTTCTTATTTCTTCCGGTCTGTCTGTTCGTCTATCAGCTTGCACCGGAGAAATGGAGAGGAAGAGTCCTGCTGGGATTCAGCTGGATTTTCTTTTATCTGCTAAGTGGGAAATTACTGGTTTATCTTTTAGGAACAACGCTTCTGACCCATTGTATCGGCATCTGGCTGACTGTGATCCGGATGCAGGAAGCGAAGGCTGTAGAAGGTCTGGAACGGAAACAAAAGAAAGCAGTGAAGATGGAATATCAGAAAAAAGGACGAAGAGTTCTTGCACTTGGCATCTTCATTTTACTTGGAATTCTCGGCTATCTGAAATATTTTGATTTCTTTACGGTGAATTTAAGTCATCTGTTTGGACATCCGGTTCTGGAAGGATGGAGACCGGAAAATCTATTAATGCCAATTGGAATATCATTTTATACATTGCAGGCTATTGGTTATATGACAGATGTGTACTGGGGAACCATACAGGCAGAGACAGAAATCTGGAGAACCGCATTGTTTCTTGGATTCTTCCCACAGATCATGGAAGGACCAATCGCAAGATATTCTGATGTGGCAGACACATTGTATACAGGAAAATCATTGGAATATAGAAATGTGGTCGATGGTTATGTAAGAATCTTCTGGGGACTCTTTAAAAAGATGGTGATAGCTGACCGTATGGCACTGATGGTAAATCAGGTATTTGACCATTATGCAGACTATCATGGTGCAGTGATTCTTGCAGCAGCGATTGGTTACGTGATTCAGCTTTATATGGAATTCTCCGGCTGTATGGACATCATTATAGGAAGTGGAAAGTTGTTTGGTATCTGCCTTCCGGAAAACTTCCGACAGCCGTTCTGTGCGAAGAATCCTTCGGAATTCTGGCGCAGATGGCATATTACACTCGGCGCGTGGTTCAAGGCATACATTTTTTATCCGGTATCGGTATCCGGATTGGTTAAGAAATGGAACCAGTATGGAAGAAAGCATTGCGGAAAGCATATTACAAGACTGGTGACTTCTGCAATCGCCCTGTTCCCAGTGTGGGTTGCGAACGGAGTCTGGCATGGTGCGCAGTGGAATTATATTTTTTATGGAATGTATTACTTTGTTCTGATCATGCTTGGGATTGCTGTAGAACCGGTTCGAGACCATATTTTAGAAGTGTGTCATATTGATCCGGAGACGAAAATCTGGAGAACAATCCAGATTGCAAAGACATGGGTGATTATTGTAGTTGGAGAGTTATTTTTCCGTGCAAATGGATTGAAGGCCGGATGGTATATGTTCTGCAATATGATAAAGCATTTTGATGCAGGACAATTAACAGATGGGACACTGTATACACTCGGGCTTGAGCGGGCAGATTATCTGGCAGTGATAGTGGGATGCCTGATCGTCGGAATTGTGGGTTCTATGAAAGAGCACGGAATCTCTGTGCAGAAGAAAATGGGAGAACTGGCTGTACCGGTGCGTTGGGGATTGTATTATGCTTTGATTATAGGTATTTTAATCTTCGCAGCGTATGGGGATGGATATCAGATTCAGGATCTGATCTACGCCGGTTTCTGAGGTGATAAGAATGAGTAAGATAAAAAGAGGAGTTCTCTTTATTGTAATACTGGCAGTATTTCTGTTGGCAAGTTCTGTCGGGATGGAATATTATGTGGTGCATCAGCTGAATGGAGAAGTGACCGGAAGAAACCGTCCGTTTGCGGCTCTTACAGTTGAGCCGGAAGATACACTGGATCTGCTGGTGGCCGGTGACAGCGAAAGCTATAATTCCGTATCAACAATGCGATTGTGGGACGATAAAGGGATTACAACTTATGATTGTGGACAAGGAGCACAGAGAATTCCAGAGACTTATTACATGCTGAAACATGCATTTAAGAAACAGTCTCCAAAGATTGTGATACTTGAGACAAATACATTGTTCCGTGATATTGGAGCAGTAAAAAGTACACAGGAGATATTAACGCAGGCAGGACAGTATTATCTGCCGGTTTTCCGTTATCATAATCTGTGGAAGACAGTAGTAGATGAGCCGGAAATGCATACGAATTACAAGGGGTTTGTGATCAGGGATGAGGTTGATCCATATGAAGGAAAACCGGATTATATGAAGAAAAAGAAAAAATGTGAAACAATGCCTGAGTATGTAAAGGTTTATCTGGAGAAAATTGAAGAACTGTGTGAAAAGAATAATGCGCAGTTATTGCTTGTAAGTATGCCATCACCAAAGAACTGGAATCATAAACGGCATGCAGAGATACAGAAATATGCGGATGGAAAAGGAATCACATATCTGGATCTGAATAAGAAGGTGGAAGAATTAGGGCTGAACTGGACAGAAGATACACAGGATAAGGGCGATCATCTGAATGTTTATGGGGCAGAGAAGGTGACTTCGTATCTTGGAAATTATTTAGAAGAGAATTATGAACTGGAAGATCATAGAAACGATCCGACGTATGAAGCATGGAATCAGCTGGCCGAACAGTATAAGCAGAACCTTGCAAGCATAAAAGGAAAAATAGAAGTAGCAAAAGAAACGGGTGTAGGAAAATGATAGCAAAAGAAGAGTTGAATATTTTGTGGAGCCTGGAGCAGACAGCGGAAAAGTATGAAGACAGGGTTGCTGTTTCGGATGTAAATCAGGAGCTGACTTGGAAAGGACTTGTGAAGAAAGCTCAGGTGATAGGTGCAGAATTAAGTAAAAAGGTTCAACCGGGAAATCCGATTCCAGTTCTTTTAGAGAAAAGTTCAGAAACACTGGCAGTGATGCTTGGAATCGTTTATGCAGGATGTTTTTATGTTCCGGTGAATCCGATGAACCCGGCGGAACGTCTGCGAAAGATTATGGAGAAGCTGGAGCCGGAAGTGATCATTTCTGATGAGAAGGGAAAAGAGCAGCTGGCAGCAGTCGGAGTAGGACTCGAAGAGAAAGTGATCGGACCGGAGATACTTCTACCGACAACAGGAACGGATTTGTCAGAAGAACAGCGCAGTAGACTGGAACAGATTCAGGGACAATGGAAAGAGACAGATGTTTTGTATGGAATTTTCACTTCTGGGTCTACAGGAACTCCGAAGGCGATTGTAGTAAGTCATGGTGCTGTCAGCCGGTTTGTCCGTCATTTTACAGAAATCTTTGAGATTACATCAGAAGATGTGATTGGAAATCAGGCACCATTTGATTTTGACGTGTCTGTAAAAGATATTTATTCCAGCATCATGACAGGGGCACAGCTTGTTTTGATACCGAAAGAATACTTCTCGACACCGCCGAGACTTCTGGATTATCTTTGCGATAAGAAAGTGACCAATCTGACTTGGGCTGTTTCTGCATTGACACTTGTTTCTGCACTGAAAGGACTGAATTACAGAGTACCGGAATCAGTGAAAAGAGTTATGTTCAGCGGAGAAGCAATGCCGGCAAAACAGCTGCGTATCTGGCAGGAAAAACTGCCGGATGCAAAATTTGTAAATTTATATGGACCAACTGAGATTACTTGTAACTGTACGTATTTTCCGATTGAGCGACAGTATGAGGACAGTGAGAAAATACCGGCCGGTAAGGCATTCCCGGGAAGAAGAGTAATCCTTGTAGACGAGGAAGGTAAACAGGTGACAGAACCTGGTGTACAGGGGGAAATCTGCTCGGCAGGAGAATCTCTGGCGAATGGCTATTATAAAGAACCTGAGCAGACAGCGGAGAAGTTTGTGCTGTATCCTGTAGATGGAACAGAACAGAGAATGTATCGAACCGGAGATCTTGGAAGTTATGACGAAGAAGGAAATATCGTATTTGCAGGAAGAAAAGATTTCCAGATCAAACATATGGGACACCGGATTGAGCTGGAGGAAATTGAGCGTTCTATGACAGCACTTGATGGAGTGGAGAAGAGCTGCTGTGTCTTTGATATGGAGAAAAATCGTATTATGGGATTTTATCTTGGAGAGAAAGAAGCCGCAGATGTCAGAAAACAGATGAAGGAAAAACTTCCGGTCTATATGGTTCCGACAAAATTGATTCAGGTAGATGAGATGCCGTTGAATAAGAATGGCAAGACAGACCGTAATTATTTTAAGAATTATGGAAAAAAATAGAATGTGATGTCTTAAAATTAATCACAGGAAAAAGAATAAGGGGAAAGGATAAATGTTATGAGAGAAGAACTGCTTCAAGAGGCGTTTAGAAAGTATGGAACGCCCCTTTACGTGTTTGATCTGGATATCTTAAAAGAACAGACAGAGCGTATTCGTGCAGGCTTTGGTCCGGAGATCAGCCTTTGTTATGCAATGAAGGCGAATCCATTTCTGACAGGATATATGGCTCAGTGGGCAGACCGCATCGAAGTCTGCTCCATGGGAGAATTCCGGATCTGCCGGAGACTGCAGGTACCATCGGAAAAATTATTTATTTCAGGTGTTATGAAAAAACGGGATGATATCCGGGAGATACTTGCATATTGTGGAAATAGATGTGCATATACGGTTGAATCCCCACTGCATTTCCAATATTTTGCAGAATGGATCGAGGAACATCCGGAGGATGGTGTGCTTCGGTTATACCCGCGGCTTACAAGTGGAAATCAGTTCGGAATGGATGAAGATACGGTATTAGAAATTCTGAAAAAGGCAAAGGAACTTCCGGGAATCGAGGCAGAAGGAATTCACTATTTCTCAGGAACACAAAAGAAGAATCTGAAGCGCCATCAGAAGGAACTGGCATATCTGGATGAATTTTTAAAGAAAGCGGCAGAAGAGCAGATCGATGTGAGATGTCTGGAATACGGCTCTGGAACGGCAGTTCCGTATTTCCGCGATAAAACGGCAGAGACCTTTGAAAAAGCTGGATTAAAGGGACTTCAGGACGCTGTGAAGGGCATGCAGTGGAAGGGACATGTAACAGTAGAGCTGGGACGCGCGCTGGCGGCGATGTGTGGCTACTATTTGACCAAAGTGGAAGATATCAAGACGAGTGACGGCATTCATTATTGTATTGTTGACGGGGGATGTCATCAGCTCAATTATGACGGGCAAATCAAGGGAATGTATGAACCGTATGTGAAGGTACTTCCAAAGGAAGTTTCAGTGAAGGTTGCGGAAGTTTCCGAAAATAAGAATACAGAAGAAAAGGCCTGGAAAGTCTGTGGATCCTTATGTACACTGAATGATGTTCTCTGCAATGAAATCACCCTGGAAGGTTTGGAAAAAGGCGCCATCCTTGTATTCGAGAGAACCGGTGCATATTCAGCGATGGAAGGAATGGCATTATTCTTGAGTCATGAACTTCCGGGAGTTGTACTTTACAGCGAGGAAGAGGGATGGATTCAGGCAAGAGTACAGCAGGAAACATACGAATTGAACATGGTAGAACAGTTGTCATAAAAAGATATTTGTGATATAACGAAGAATATAATGAGATTCAAAATGATAGAAAAAGAGGAAGAAAAAATGGAAGAATTATTAGAGATTTTAAATGAGATTGATGATAGTATTGACTATGAGAACGAGACAGCTCTGATTGATGATCAGCTTCTTGATTCTTTCGCGATCATTACACTTGTATCAGAGCTGGAGGATGCATTTGATATCAGCATTGAAGCCTCTGAGATGATGCCGGTGAACTTCAATTCAGCAAAGGCAATCTGGGCAATGGTACAGAGACTTCAGGAAGATTAAGATTTCAAAAGCCTGTCAATGATTCGGGAGGCTTCGCTTCTTGTCAGCGTAGCTGTATCCCAGTCAGGTATCAGTTCTTTCTGTTCCGTCAGACGTTCTAAGAGTGCAATCTGCTTTGGTGTGGCAGGCTGCACTTTTTTAATTTTATATTGAAGTTGAAGAGGCTGGAACACTTTCGGATCCTGTGGCTCAAAATAGTGTGCCAGTGTCTGATAAAGCTTTGCGGTTGCGAGTGCATCATAGTATGCGCGGTGAGCAGCAGGATTCTCAATATGATAATAGTCGCATAACGCACCGAGACTTTTAGACTCAAAGTCTTTATGTACTTTGCGGGCAATTTTTAAAGTATCGATCCCCATTTTTTCAAATGTAAGACCTTCTCTGACTGCACTGCATTTTACAAAGCTATAGTCAAACATGACGTTGTGTCCGATCAGCACGTCATCTTCACAAAAGGAGAGAAAATCGTGGATGACTTCCGGGCAGGATCTTGCTCCTGCAACCATATCATTTGTGATATGTGTGATGTTGGTGATCATCGGTGTGATCGGTTTGTCTGGATGGACGAATTCCATAAAACGGTCAACGACCTTTCCTTCCCGGACTTTGAGGGCACCAATCTCTATAATTTCATGTTCCTGAGGACTTAGCCCGGTTGTCTCCAGGTCAAATGCAATATATGATTTCAGCATAGAATGCTCCTTATCTGTAATGTTAATAACTTAATATCACTATACTAACATTACAGATAAGAGAAAGCAAATTTTATAAAAATGATTCTAATTCTCGTATCATTTCTTCTTCTGTTTTAATAATTTTTCTTGCCAGCGCATCGGCAGATTTGTCAGCCCTGTTCAATGTATTGGCACGTTCTCCGAGTGTTTTAATTCCCATGCTGCATCCATCAATCAGAAGTTTTGCAATTTTGGAGTTATCATCATTCAGATTCAGTTTAAGTTCTGTGCTGAACCAGGAAAATGCGGAAGCCATCATTCCCGGAGTTTTAACTTCATTTCCCGAATCAATCAGGTGGTCTTTTGCATTACCGCCTAATCGAGAATGACGATCAATGTATTTTTCAATTAATTGGAATAAGGTTGTATCTTGGGTGAAATCTTTAATTTGCTGCATACTTTCGATTGCCATCTGACATCCTGTGCTGCATTCTTCATATAGTTTTCGTGTTTGTTCATCCATGATGAAATCCTCCTTTTTATAGTGTGTTATTTGTTATGAAATAATATCAAAGATGGAATACGTGCATCAGTTATAAGAAGAGAATGTGGGTTTCTTTATATAGAATGTGGATAAAATACAAAATTATACGGTATTTTGTGAAAAACATAACGGTAAAGGACTTTTCTAAGAATATTTGTTGTGCTAAACTAAAAAAAGAGTTTAACAGAAAGGAAAAATGTACTCATGTTAAAGGGAAAAACTGTACTTCTTGGAGTGACAGGAAGTATTGCAGCATATAAAATTGCGTCACTTGCAAGTGCGCTGAAGAAATTGCATGCAGATGTGCATGTGCTTATGACAGAAAATGCGACAAATTTTATTAATCCGATCACATTTGAGACACTGACAGGAAATAAGTGTCTTATAGATACATTTGACCGGAATTTTCAATATAGTGTAGAACATGTATCATTAGCGAAGAAAGCGGACGTAGTTATGTTGGCACCGGCAAGTGCGAATGTGGTTGGGAAGATTGCTCATGGCATTGCGGATGACATGCTGACAACAACGATCATGGCGTGCAAATGTAAGAAGATCGTTGCTCCTGCAATGAATACGGATATGTTTGAGAATCCAATCGTTCAGGATAACCTGAAGGTACTGGAGCATTATAATTATGAAGTGATCAGCCCGGCGGTTGGTTATCTTGCCTGTGGAGATACAGGAGCAGGGAAAATGCCGGAACCGGAGCTTTTGCTTGAATATATTTTGCGGGAAATCGCAAGGGAAAAGGATATGAAAGGACTGCATGTTCTGGTTACAGCAGGTCCTACACAGGAGTCTGTTGATCCTGTACGCTATATTACGAATCATTCTACCGGAAAGATGGGGTATGCGATTGCAAAGGTATGTATGCAGCGTGGAGCGGATGTTACACTTGTCACAGGACCGACCTCTATTGAGAAGCCACATTTTGTAAATGTTGTTCCAATCACAACGGCGAGAGAAATGTTTGAAGAAGTGACAGGACGGGCCGAAGAACAGGATATTATTATCAAGGCGGCAGCAGTTGCGGATTATAGACCTCGCTATGTCAGTGATGAGAAAGTGAAGAAAAAGGACGATGATCTGGCACTTGAGATGGAACGCACAGATGATATTCTGGCATATCTTGGCACTCATAAAACGGAAGGTCAGTTCCTCTGTGGATTTTCTATGGAAACAGAAAATATGCTCGAAAATTCCAGAAAGAAGCTGAAGAAAAAGAACCTGGATATGATTGTGGCGAACAGTCTGAAAATGGAAGGCGCCGGGTTTGGCGGAAATACGAATGTGGTCACAGTGATCACAGAAGACTTTGAAAAAGAGCTTGGAAAGCTGACAAAGGAGGAAACGGCAGATCGAATCCTTGATCAGATTCTGGCACGGAGAGGGGAAGTTTAAAAGATGATACTGACAATAGACATTGGAAATACAAATATTGTATTGGGCTGTATTGATGGAGATAAAACTCTTTTTGTAGAACGTTTGTCAACTGTTCGTACGAAGACAGAGTTAGAGTATGCAATCGATATTAAGAATGTACTTGATATTTATCATATTCATAGAGATGAAATCGAAGGCGGAATCATTTCTTCTGTCGTGCCGCAGATTACAACCATCGTGAAGCTGGCGGTAGAGAAGATCCTGAAGAAGAATGTTCTTGTTGTGGGAGCCGGAATTAAGACGGGATTGAACATTCGAATCGATAACCCTGCACAGTTGGGAAGTGATCTGGTGGTCGATTCTGTTGCAGCAATTGTTGAGTATCCGGCTCCACTTCTAATCTTTGATCTTGGGACAGCAAATACAGTCTGCGTGATTGATAAAAATAAGAATTATATCGGAGGTATGATTTATCCTGGAATCGGAGTTTCTCTGGATTCTCTGACAGCTCATGCATCTCAGCTTGGCGGAATCAGTATTGAAGCACCGGAGCATATGATTGGAAAGAATACTACAGAGTGTATGAAGAGTGGTCTGATCTACAGTAGCGCTGCCGCAATGGATGGAATTATTGATCGTCTGCAGGAACAGCTTGGGGGAGAGGCAACTGTGATCGCGACAGGCGGACTGGCGAAGAAGATTGTTCCTCATTGTAGAAGAGAGATTATCTTGGACGATGATCTGCTCCTGAAAGGACTTGCAATTATTTACAAAAAGAACCGTAAGTAAAAGATGACGCAAATAAAAATGTAAATCAAATTTGAGTATAAACTGAAAAACCGGAAAGTAAAAGAATTTAAATTTATCTTTTACTTTCCGGTTTTTATGTATATGTATTAACGACACATATTTATAGGAAAATTATTTTCCTATAAGATTCTGTAAAAAACGATTTTAAGCTTACAGTCTGTCACCACGTTTGATGTATCCCGGTTTATCAGGGGATGCGATAATACGCTTACCACGAATCAGGCGTGCATGTTTGTCGATCACAAGGTTCTCAGCATGAACACCTTTTCCGATAACCACGTCTGCACCGATGACACAATTCTTAATAACAGCGCCCTCTTTGATTGTACATCCACGTCCGATAACACAGTTCTCAACAGTTCCTTCGATCAGACATCCGTTGGAAATAACAGAGGATGTTACCTTGCTGCCTTCAAAATACTGTGTCGGGCAAGAGTCGTTTGTGCGTGTATAAATCGGCCAGTTATCATGGAACAGATCTGTTGCTTTTTTCAGGTCGATCAGTTCAAGGTTTGCTTCATAGTAACTATTGAAGTCTGAGATTGTTGCAAAGTATCCACGATGTGGATATGCGCGAACATCAAGTTCCTCACAAGACTCATTCACGATATCAGCCAGTGTGTACATGGAGGAAAGTTTGTGTGCCTTCTGAACCAGGTCAAGGAACAGGTCTTTCTTCATTACATAAGTATCCATGAAGATGTTTCTGTTCTTAGCATTTCCAAGGTTTGGCTCCATGGAGAGAACACCTTTCTGTTTGTTGATGTTCAGTGTCTGACAGTTCGGGAAATGATCCTTCGCATTGTCAACAGAATGATACATCAGAGTGATGTCAGCACCGGAGTCAATGTGTGTTTTGAGGAATGCGCTGTAGTCAGCTGTGTAAACCATGTAGCTAGGTGCGATCACAACATACTCAGAGTTGATCTCATCAAAGCAGTCAATATTTTCCATGTAAGCAGCGATATCTGTGCTGTAGATACCATTATCAATGTTACTCTCCTGGAAGAGAGTAACCAGTTTGCCGCGTTTGGAGTTGATGTTGTAATGACGTCCTGTACCAAGGTGTTCTACGAGAGAGCGAGGTTTTCTACGAATATAAACCTGCATTACATCGATTCCACTGTTACTCATATTAGAAATTGGAAAGTCGATTACACGATATCTTCCAAGGAAAGAGAAGGCACCGATCGGACGGTATGCCTGCATGTCATTTACCTGTATGTTGTTTCCTGCAAAGTTGATAATTCCAAAAGCTTTACTCATCTTATTCGTCCCCCTTTACTCGTTTTGCAACGAGCTCGATATTCTCGCTGGCTGCGTCTCCGACAACAGCGTTCTTTCCAATCTTAATGCCATCGGCAACAAGGGCGCGTGTAACAACGGCACCTTCTGCAACCTCAGCACCCGGCATGAGGACACTATCAATGACTTTTGCACCGGCGGCAACTTTCGCACCAGTGAACAGTACAGAATTCTTAACTTCCCCATCAATTACACATCCCTGTGTGATGAAGGCTCTTTCTACAACTGCATCAGCTCCGACATATTGTGGAAGTGCTGTTGCATCTTCTGTATAAATCTTCCAGCTTGGGTCATTCAGATCAAGCTTATTGTTCTTATCAAGAAGGTCCATATTAGCTTCCCAGAGGGAATCAATTGTTCCAACATCTTTCCAATATCCTTTGAATTTGTATGCATACAGGCTCTTACCGTCATTCAGCATAGTAGGAATGATATCTTTACCAAAATCATGGCTGGAATCTGCGTTCTTCATATCTGCAAGAAGCATCTTGCGAAGAAGCTTCCAGTTGAAGATATAAATACCCATGGAAGCGAGGTTGCTCTTTGGATGTTCAGGCTTTTCTTCAAATTCAACGATATGTCCTGTTTCATCTGTATTCATAATACCAAAACGGCTTGCTTCCTTCATAGGAACTTCGATAACGGCAATCGTTGCATCTGCATTGTTCTGCTTGTGATATTCAAGCATCTTGTCATAATTCATCTTATAGATGTGGTCTCCAGAGAGGATCAGCAGATAGTCTGGGGAGTATGTATCTATAAAGTCAATATTCTGGGAAATAGCATCAGCAGTTCCTCTGTATACATCAAGGTTTGCATCAGCTTTCTCACGTGGTGGGAGCACATAAACGCCACTGTCCTTCGCATCAAGTCCCCATCTTCTTCCTGCTGCAGCATAGCTGTTCAGAAGTACGGATTCGTACTGTGTCAGAACACCTACAACGTCAATGCCGCTGTTGGCGCAGTTACTAAGTGGGAAATCAATAATGCGGTATTTTCCGCCATATGAAACGGCTGGTTTAGCCACTTTTTTTGTCAAATCATGGAGGCGGGTTCCTCGACCTCCGGCTAAGATCATAGCCAACATATTATCGTGTTTCATAAAAAGCCCTCTCTTTCATAATACTACTTCTTTAGTATACTCTTTTTTGTGCGATATTGCTAGGATTTTGTATAGAAAAAATAAAAAAATAGCAAAAATAATGGAAAAATTTATCGAAAATCATTTGTCATTTTTCACAAAAAAAGAAAATAAGGAAAATCAGACAGATTTTTAGGCATTATTATATACAAGTGAAAAGGAACATTAAAAAATTTCCCTTAATATAGAAAGAATTGATTGATTTCAAAGCAGGAGTGTGGCAAAATACAAATCACAGTATTCATGAAAAATGGCAGGTGTGAGATGAAAGCAAATGTGAAATCAGTTTTAATGAAAAAATATTGCAGAGTATATCAGGCGGGGGCGAAGCTTTTGATGGCTGCACTTCCGTGGCGTTCACCGAAAATGCTCAGTGGATCAGGAGCAGTGAAGAAGCTGCCAGAGGCGGTTCGAGATAGAGGATTTCATAAAGTATTAATTGTAACAGGACCGAAGATCCGTGCGAGGGGGCTTCTTAATGAACTGCTGGAAGAGATGAAAGAGAAGAAGTTGAAATATGTTATCTTTGACGGCATTTCTCAGAATCCTACGGATGAAGAAGTTGAAAATGGAGTAGGAATATTTCTTGGAGAAAAGTGTGACTGCATGATCGCATTTGGTGGCGGAAGTGTGATGGATTGTGCAAAAGGGATCGGAGCCAGAGTTGCGAGACCGAAGAAAGCAATTCGGAACTTACAGGGACTTTTCCGTGTGCTACGTCCGATTCCTGTAATCTTCGCTGTGCCTACAACTTCAGGCAGCGGGTCTGAGGCAACGATTGCAGCGGTGATTACCGAGGTTCAGACACATCATAAAGCATCAATCAATGATTTGCAATTGATGCCACGCTTTGCAGTACTTGATCCGTGCCTTACAGTAGGACTGCCACCACAGGTAACAGCACAGACAGGAATGGATGCGCTGTGTCATGCAGTGGAAGCATACACGAATGATACATATAACAGTGATTTTGAGCGTCTGATGTGTAGTAAGGCAGTGCGATTGATTCATGAAAGTCTTCTGACAGCATATGAAGACGGGACAAATCTACAAGCGAGACAGGATATGCAGGAGGCTGCATTTCATGCGGGACGCGCATTTACAAGAGGGAGTGTGGGTTATGTTCATGCAATTGGCCATGCGCTCAGCGGGCTCTATGGAGTGCCTCACGGGCTTGTGATGGCAATTCTGCTTCCGCATGTGATGCGTGCCTATGGATCTTCTGTGTATGATAAGCTTGCGGATTTGTGTGATATCTGTGCGATGGAAGTAGATACACCGGACGGTATGATCTCAGCCGAAGTTCGTGCCGAAACATTTCTCCAGTGGATGGAAGAGTTAAAAGAAAAACTTGGAATTCCGAAATATCCGGATATGATCCGGGAAGAAGATGTGAACCAGATTGTAAAATGGGCACAGAAAGAGGCGAATCCGGTTTATCCGGTTCCGGAGATCTGGGATGCGCAGGAGATGAAAGAGTTTGTTCTAGCCATGATGGAAGGTGCGAGACTTGAAGGTGCAGAAAAGAATGAATAACCGACAAAAATCGGTGAGGGATGTAATGAATTGGAGGAAATAATGACAGTATGAGTGACAATGCAACAATGAAAAACACAACGATTCATGACATGACGACCGGAAGCCCGGCCCGCCTGATCATGCAGTTTATGATACCGATGTTTTTGGGAAATATATTTCAGCAGTTTTACAACATTGCTGATTCAATCATAGCAGGACAGTTTCTTGGTGTAAGAGCACTGGCTGCAATTGGAAGTACGGGATCCTTGATGTTCTTTGTGACAGGCTGGCTGAATGGTCTGAGTAGTGGATTTGCTATTTTGGTGTCACAGTGGTTTGGCGCGAAAGAATATGAGAGGATGCGGCATTATGTGGCGATGTCTATTTACCTTTCTGCTGGCTGGGCTGTGCTTATGACGATTGGTCTTGGAATTGCAAATGAGCCAATCTTACGTTTGATGAATTATAAGGATAGCATTATGCCGGACGTAAAGGCATATATGGGAATTATTTATGCGGGTCTGATTGTAACGGCAGCGTATAATGCGCTGGCTGCATTTCTGCGTGCACTGGGTGATTCGAAATCCCCATTGTATTTTTTGATTATTTCAGCAGTAATCAATGTAGGACTTGATGTGGCGTTCATTATTTATGGCGGCATGGGTGTAGAAGGATGTGCCTATGCGACAGTTATCGCACAGGGAATCTCAGCAGTACTCTGCTTTATATATATCGTGAAGAAGTTCCCTATTCTGCATCTTAAAAAAGAAAATTTCAGATTTTCTCTTCCAGCTTGCGGAAAATTGATGGCTCTTGGAGTTCCGATGGCATTACAGTTTTCTATTACAGCGATCGGAACAATTATTGTACAGGGTGCTGTAAATGTTTACGGGGAAGATTATATGGCTGGTTTCTCTGCGGCAGCAAAGATTCAGAATGTAATCTGCACAGTATTCGTTGCTTTCGGTGCAACGATTGCAACTTATGTGGGACAGAACTGGGGAGCCGGAAAAGTAGACCGTGTACGACAAGGTGTGCGCTGTACACAGATTATGATTCTGGCTTACAGCGTAATTGCGATGATACTGGTATTTTTCTTTAGTAAATATCTGACATACCTTTTTATCAGCCCATCAGAGACGAAAGTTATTGAAGTATCAGTGCTGTATTTCCATACAGTATTCTGGTGTTATCCATTCCTGGGAAGTATCTTCCTATATAGGAATACCCTGCAAGGACTTGGATATGGACTTGTGCCGATGCTCGGAGGAGTGTTTGAACTTGCGGCGAGATCTGCAATTGTAGTTCTTGTGGCAGGAAAAGCAAGCTTTGCAGGAGTGTGTCTGTCAGATCCGGCAGCATGGATTTCTGCATTGATTCCACTGATCCCGTATTATATCTATGTGACACGGAAGTGGAAGAAACAAGGGAAGATAGTGATGTAAAAGTTCACAAAGATGAATGCAAAATAATAAATGACGAAGAGAGCGGAGCAGTAAAAGTTCTGGCTCTCTTCGTTATTTTCCAGGTGTTCTTCAAAAAGGGGGATAACTGGTGCGCATTATTGTAGATATAGTAGGCGCAATAAAAGATATTCACATTTTTATAAACAAAAAAGTTGAGTTATGAACAATAAACACATTGAAAATTAAGTAGAGCCAATGTATTCTAGAACTACTTCAATCTATGGAGTATCTGAATTCAGAATAAAAAACAATCAATTGCTTATTTCAAAGCACCGATTCAAAAAACAAAAAGAAAAAACAAAAAGGAAAAAAGTGAGGATGTGCCTATGAAGAATAAATTACAAAATTATTTTCCGATGATACGTACGCAAGGAGAGGTATTGAGTGAACTTCGTGAAAATACGAAGCTATGGAAAACATTTTGTGAATGGGAAGGGAAATATCAACAGGAATATCTTGATATTTGTACAGGTGTAAAAGGAGTAAAATTATTGTATGACACTTATTTTAAAGCAGTTATGAATCCGGACACAAGACCTGAACGATTAAACGATTTTCTATCAGAAATCCTTGGGAAAAAAGTAAAAATATTAAAAGTATTGCCAAATGAATCTGCACAAATTGCAGCGGAAAGTTCATTGCTGATCATGGATATTGTTGTTCAGTTTGAAGATGGAAGTATAGCGAATGTTGAGGTTCAAAAAATTGGGTATTTATTTCCTGGACAAAGAAGCGCATGCTATTCGTCAGATTTATTATTACGACAGTATAAGAGAGTCAGGGCAGAACTTGGACAGGGATTCACATATAGAAAAATCCAGAAAGTATATACCATTGTCTTGTTCGAAAAAAGTAATTCGGATTTTTCTAACTTTTCAAAGGAAATATATATTCACCATTTTGAGCAGAAGAGTGATACAGGAGTGGAAATGAATTTACTGCAGGAATATACGTTTATTTGCCTTGACATTTTTGGTGACATCATTCAAAATGAAGACAGAAAAATAGAGAACAGACTGGAAGAATGGCTCGTATTTCTTAGTCAGGATGATCCGGATATGATTATTAAGTTATTGAATCAGAATGCAGATTTTCAGGAGATTTATGAGGAAGTCTATACCATCTGTCTGAATATGGAAAGGATGATGGAGATGTTTTCAAAAGAACTGGCAATATTAGACCGAAATACAGTAAAATTAATGATTGATGAGATGGAAGAAGAGGTTGTAGAAGCAAAAAGAAAAGCGGACGAAGCAGAAAGCCGAGCAAAACAGGCAGAACATCGAGAAAAGCAGGCAAGAGAAGAAGTAGATAACTTGAAAAAAGAATTGGAAAAAATGAAAAATATTTAAAAATGTAGGCAAAAAAAAAGGCGCAGGGAATCAATTATGAAGCTCTGCGCCTGTCGCTTGTTAAGTTAAAATTATTCTGCGGCTTCTTCTTCCTCTTCATCTGAAGTAAGATCAGAAGCTTTTACGTGTACTTCTGTGATAGTAACTACTGTTGCATCAAGATCTGTCATAAGATCAACATCTTTGTCTTTGGCAATTGGAAGATCAGCAACACGAATTGTGTCCCCGATTTTCAGAGGTCCAACATCAACTTCGACTTTCTCTACCAATGCGGCAGGAAGAGCCTTGAAGGAAATCTCCTGAAGCATCTGCTGTGGTACTCCTGAAGACAGTTTCTCGAGGTTTACAAGGTGAATCTCTGCTACAGAGTGAACCTTCTCATTGCTTACCAGTGCCTGGAAATCTATTTCATCTACATAACCTTTCAAAGGATTGTAATCAACTTCCTTGATCAGAGCGTCATAAGTCTCGCCGGCAACTTCCAGCATAACCTGACCACCTTTGCTCTCGACTTTCAGAAGTTTTTCTATTTCTGCTTTATCAAATTTCAGTGGAATAGAATCTTCCAGTTCACGACCAAACAGGTTTCCTGTTACAAATCCTTCGCGTCTTAATTTTTTTGCTTTGATTGACATGTCTCTTTTTTCAGCTTTTAAAGTATTCATTTATCTTTTCCTCCAAATTACTGAATTCGCTTAGCAGCCTTCAACTTGTCAAAATAATAAGTAGGTTTTGTTAAGTGTTATTTTTCTTTGCTACAGTTACACTATAGCACCCGGTGTCAAGGGGAAAGGATAAATGAGGAGAATGCGGGGGGTGAAAAATTGAGGTTTTGGAGGTCGAACAAGGGCGGATAAATGAAAAAATTAAGGCTATAGACGAGAAAAATCTGAAAATTATTGTTAAAATGGCGAAAATATATGAGATAGAATATCTGCTTAGAAGAAAAGTGACGAAATTTAAAAAGAAGGAAACGAAATTTTAACGCTTCCTTGTTATGATTATTTATCAGAATCAATATTTTCAGTTGATACAAATTCTAAAATGTCTTCGATTTTACAATCCAGAGAAGTACATAATCTTGCAAGTACATTTAAGTCAACTAATTTGACTTGATTATTACAATACCGATTTAATTGTGTACGTTCCATTTGAGCAAGGTGAGCCAGTTTATTCTTACTGATTTCTTTTTCTGAAATAACATCTAACAGTTTGATTTTAACAAATCCATAATCTTGATCAATCATGCGAAATACCTTCCTTAATTTATGATTTATGTGAAACAGGGTGTGAAAATGTTGTGTAAATATAGAAATGTCTGTTTTATTTATAAAGACATCTTATAGATAGTGTAAATGAAATAGAGTGGAGAAATAAGATGTAAGAAATTATGTGTAATTAGATACACGATTTTATAAAAAAACATAGAAATAGCGTACGGTGTGTAATATAATACCTGTAAGAGATTGCACGTATATAAATAAATTGAAAAAGATAAAACCAAAAGTAGTTTGCATCCGTCTATAAAGTGTAGTCAGTAAAATAAATAAAAACAAGGAGTGAAAGGGTGCAATACGAGACATGGTTAAAAAAAATTATCACTGCAATATCAGAAGAATATGAGTTGCCCAAAGAAGAGGCAGAAAACATTTTTAGAAAAATATTACACAGGATATTGCAAATAAAGAAAGAAGAGGAATAGAAAATGGGATTTTTTGATAATGTAAAAAACAGCTTTACAGAAACAAGTCAGGATTTGACAAAAAAAGCGAAGGATACAACAGAGATTTTTCGCCTTAATAATTTGAATAAAACAAAAGAGAAAGAAATCGAGAAAGTTATTTATCAAATCGGCTTGGCGTTCTATTCAAATAAAAAAGACGAATGTACTGCGATGTTCCCGGAACTTATGGCACAAGTAGAGACATTACAGAAGGAGATTGCAGAAAATAAAGAAACAATAGAAAGATTATCAACAGAAGAAATCTGTCCGAATTGTGGCAAAAAATTAAGTGCAGGTGCGAAGTTCTGCATTTATTGTGGGTCTTCCACAGAAGCAGCGAGTGTTTCAGTGAAAACATCCGGAAAGAAATGCTCTAATTGCGGTAGCCTGTTAGAAGAAGATGCAGCATTTTGTACAAGCTGTGGAACTCCAGTTCCAAAAGAAAATACGGTAGTGGAACCGAATGTAGAAGAGGAAAAAGTGGAAGAAATTTCAGAAGATAAAGAGTGCCAAACAAAAGAAGAAGAGCAGAAAAAAACCTGCATAAAATGTGGAACTGAAATTGAAGAGGGAGATGCGTTCTGTTTAAATTGTGGAGAACCTGTTGAATAAGGTGAGAAACAGGGGAATCAGAATTGACAGGAGTGTCGTTTGAACAATATTTTGAGTAGGTGTGGGAAGGGATTTTCCCTTCCTGTTTTTTGCAAAGAGATAAGGATAATAGGAAATAAGCGCAGCTGTTAAAGAATTGTAACTGGAATATGTTTTAGGTGCGGAGTTGTAAAGTGGAAAGATCTTGTAGAAATTGTGGGGCAGAGTTAAAAATAAATGCGAAGTTCTGTCCAAAGTGTGGGTGTGAAATTATAGAAAGTTCACTTATTAAAAGAATTAAAAATGGTGATACACAAGCATGGGAAGAACTTTATAAAAAAACCTATCCAAGAGCGTATGCCGTTGCAGTACAGACAATGAAAAACAGAGAGGATGCATTAGATGTCCTCCAGGAAGCGTATGTTTCAGTATTTAAGAATATAGACTCTTTACAAGATGAGTCCAAGCTAAATGCCTGGGTTAGTAAGATTGTAGGAAATCGCTGTATTGATTATCTGCGTAAATACAGAGGAAAAAATGAGCCTACATTATTTGGAGAGATGATATCAGATGATTCAGATGTGGAGTTTGAAGATATTTTGGAAAATGATAATCAAGAATTTATACCAGAAGAATCTGTAGATTATGATGAAACAAAAAAGATTATGCAAGGTATTCTTGATCAGTTGCCAGATGAGCAAAGACTGTGCGTTCTTATGTATTATTATGATGAATTATCTGTGAAAGAGATTGCTGAAACTTTAGGATGCAGCACAGGAACTGTAAAAAGCCGACTCAACTATGCAAGGAAATATATAAAAAAAGAAGTTGAAAAACAGGAAAAGAAAGGAACAAAGCTTTACAGTATTGCACCAATTTCATTTCTTATATGGATGTTGCATAGTCAGGAGAATACAGTTCAGGCAAAAGCTGCAGAACCGTCAGTGTGGAAAGCAGTGCAAACAAAGGCAGGAATGCTAGAGCATGAAGCAGGAAAGAAAGTAGGAAAAGCTGTAGTGGGAAAAGCAGCGAAAACAGGGGCAAAAGGAATTACATCGAAGATTGCCGCTGGAGCAGTAGCTGTTTCGCTTGCAGGGACAGGTGTAGGGATCGGTTACATGAAGACACATTCAAAACCAACAGGAGCTGTGGAATTTAATCATCATTACTATAAAGTTTTTAGTGGTGAGTATACATGGAGTGAAGCTGAAAAACAATGTGAAGAACAAGGTGGACACCTTGTGACAATTACATCTGAAGGAGAACAGAATTTTATAAATAGTTTAATCGATTCAGATAGTTGTGTTTGGATTGGTGGGAAAAGAAATACGAAAAATCTATGGGTATGGGTAACAGGAGAAGAATGGAAGTACGAGAACTGGGCACCAGGGGAACCCAATAATTCATCAAATATGATATCAAATGAAAATCGTGTTGTAATCTGGAATAACAGTGGACAATGGAATGACTTGAATGATAAGAACATTGAAGAACAAAATGGATTTGTATGTGAATGGGAATAAAGATGAAAATTACGGAGGAAGATTATGAAAAAAACAGTAAAGGGAGCAATAGGGGTTATTGCGGCAGCAGGACTCGTGGCTGGAGGATACTTTGGGTATGGTGTGTTAGGGACCAAAGCCGGGAAAGTAGTAAATGAGGTACAATCAAAAGTTAAACAGACAGTGAATAGTAAAGACAAAAAAGGTCAGAAAAATAATACAAAGAATATGAATTATTCGGGGTGGTATATCAATCGGATAAGTACATATTTACCATTTTATAAATCTAGTGATGAACTTACGGATGATGTACTACAAGAAATATATATATCTGCAATGGATTACTACTGTTCATATAGGAACCACATAGAAGATGACGGTACGGTTATAGGTATTGTGACCACAGAGTATATGAATAACTATAGAGATAGGATGATTATATCAGATGATAGTCTTATTGAAAGATCAGATTCAAATAAGCAGTGGATTTTTAAAGGTGATACATTTGATGAACTTAATCAGATCTTAGATGTTGAATTTGATTTTTCTAAATTTGAATCAGATCATATTGTATATGATGGAGAAAAATTTGTTGTAACTTTTACAGGGGATAAAGATGATCAGCAAGAATCAGAGATAAAAGGAATTTATTCTGGTGAAGAAGCAGATACGCTTAATATTTTTCAGGATATAAGAGCAGATCAAGGAGAAGAGATTATGAAAAAACATATCGTGCTTGTTCCTGAGGATAATGAGTGGGGATATAAGATTAAGAGCGTCGAAAAAGGATATATAGAGTTTACGTTACCGATGGATAAAATAGGAAGTTGTGATGAGCAGGATGCAATAGCAGACATTCTTGAAAACTATCAGAGTGGAGAAAACAATCAGGAAGAGTGTGTTCAAAAACTAGCTGAAGGATGGAAATCTTTTACGAGAGGAAATTTTGAGTTACAAGATAAGTTAGCATTGAATGAATCAAAATACAATAGAGAGATTTTATATGAGTGGTGTGAAATAGCTGGAATATCAAGAAAAGAGAGCAAAGCCGTTGAAATAGATAATGATGAGGTCGCTTTGAATGCAGAGGAATACAAAATAAAAGAATTTGCAAATGGACCACATTATATTCCAGATGATAGACAAATAGAGAGTTACCACTTGCGAGTAGATACTGATAAGAAGGAAGCTATAAATTATTCATTAATTGTAAGTAAAGATGAAGATACAGGTGCAGTAGTATTAAAAAAACAAAACGTAGTATATGAACCAGAAAAGAATATATATGGATATCAAATTAAGTCAATTTCTACGGAAGAATGGAATGATGAATATTCTCAGGAACTTGAACAGATAGAGTTGACAACTTGGGAATTGGAAGAGCAGTGGAGTCATGCAGGTGCAAGAGAGCAGATAGAACTAAATCAAAAAATAAAAGAAATATGGACGGATGAATTCCAGAACATTGTGACAAGATTGAGTGAGAAATATCCTGATAAAAAAGATGAAATAGAACAGCTATCAGAAGAATTTTTGTCGGAAATAGAGGAAATGGATACAACTGTAGAAGATGAAAGTGACAGCGAAGCAATGTATGATGAAAAAGATACTATATTGTTAAATCAGAATCACCAGATACAAGCAAAATGTTATTACATGGTAGGAAATGGGTTGATGGGAGACCGTATTGATGAAATTGTAAGAACTTTTTAATAGAAATAAAACCGAATCACTTTTTATTACGTCATAGAAGTGTAACAAACAAAAGAAAAACATTATGGAGGAATGAAAAATGGCAAGATATTGTGCAAAATGCGGAGCAGAAATAACAGAAGGAAGTAAGTTTTGCAAGAGTTGTGGGGCATCAGTCGGAGACACACAGAAAGGAACAGTAAATCAGAAAGTATCAGTAAAGGCAGCACCAGTCAGTCGAAAGAGTGGAAAGAAAAAATCAATGGTTATTGGAATTATCGCAGTTATTGCTGTTGTACTTGCAGGAGTAGGAATCAAGAATGTAGCGACAAGCGTACCGGATTATGAGAAACCGTTGAAATATGAAATTGATGGTATAAATAAAAATAATACAAAAACATATAAAAAAGCTTTTTTGAATGAAGAGACTTCAATAGGAGATGAGAATCTCAAAGAGTACATGAAAGAAATCAAGAATGTATCCTATGAAGTAGAAAGTGTAGAGAATATCTCGGTGATGGGGCTTTTAGATACAATTGCAGTCATGGGAATCCAGTCAAAAGACATTCAGGATGCAAAAACATTAGAAGTTAGTTTAGAAGCCGAAACAGAGGATGGAGAACATACAACTACAGTGGAGTTTTATGTGATTAAGTTTGATGATCAGTGGTATGCATTGAGTGATTTATTATACTAAATAGGTAAAGAGAAGGAATGAGAGAAAATGGGGCAGTTTTGTAAAAAATGTGGAACACCATTAAGAGACGCAGCGAAGTTTTGTCCGAGCTGTGGACAAAAAGTGGAAGAAGCAGACGAGAAAAAAACACTTGTTGAGAGAGTGAGAAATAACGATACAGAAGCGTGGGAAGAACTTTATAAAAAGACTTATCCAAGGGCATATACAGTTGCAATCCAGACGCTGAAAAATAAAGAGGATGCGTTAGATGTTCTTCAAGATGCATATGTTTCTGTATTCAAAAAGATTGATACTTTAAGAGATGAGTCCAAACTGGAAGCATGGGTAAACAGAATTGTAGCGAATCGCTGTATTGATCATATACGAAAATATCGTGGTAATAATGCAGCAACACCTTTTGTAGAAATGACACCGGATGATTCGGATGTGGAATTCGAAGATGTTCTGGAAAATGAAAATAAGGAATTCATGCCGGAAGAATCCGTGGACTACAGTGCAACAAAAAAGATCATGCAGGGAATTCTGAATCAGTTATCGGAAGAGCAGAGATTGTGTGTGCTGATGTATTACTATGAAGAACTTTCTATAAGTGAGATTGCAGATACTTTAGACTGTAGCACAGGAACAGTAAAAAGTCGTCTGAATTATGCACGAAAATACATAAAAAATGAAGTTGAGAACCTGGAAAAGAAAGGTACAAAACTTTACAGCATGGCTCCACTTCCATTCCTTGTATGGATGCTGCGTAGCCAGGAGAATACAGTTCAAGTGCAGGCAGCCGAGAAGGAAGTATGGCAGGCAATTCAGGATAAGGATGGAATTGTGAAGGAGATAAAGGATATCGACGATAATGCGAAGCATTCCCGGCAGATAGAGTCACAGAAAGCAGAACAAAAGACGGCCCAGGAGACAGTGCGGCAAGCAGCAAAAAACAGTGGGAAAGCAGCAGTGAAAACAGGAGCAAAGGGAATTGCAACAAAGATCGTAGTAGGTGTTGTTGCAGTTGCTCTTGTCGGAACAGGTGTTGGACTGGGATATATGAAACAACATAAGAAACCTGTAAAAGTTGCAGAACAGACAACGGATGACAAGAAAGAAAAGCCGGCAACTACAGAAGAGAAAACGTCAGAGAAATTTGTGCTGACAGAAGAGCAAATCCGCGAAATTAAGGTAGCAGCTGCACTGTTTGATAATTGTTTTGCGTCATATAATACAGAGTCTGGAGACCGAATAGAATATTCAACACCGTTAGATCAAGATCATATTTCGCCCCAGGTTATAAAAGCTGTTGCAAGAGGCTGGGCATGTACAGATGAGAGTATAGGAGAGGATCTAGGTGATGATTATGAGGAAGATGATATCAGTTCCTATGTATCAAGAAAATATATGAAGACGGATGAATGTCAGGAGTTTTTAAAAGATACTTTTGGATATGAGGCAGATGATTGGGATGAAGTATCAGAAGTTTTTGCTCCATCCGGAAATTCACATGCAGAAGTATTTGAGGCGTCGTTTGATGGATTTCAGAGTATTAATTACAACGTAGAACGTTGTGAACAGACCAGTGAAGACGAGTATCATTTTTATGTGAAAGCTGAGAGCGAGGAATATTCAAATACAGGATATGGATTAATGGATATCACAGCACATAAGGATGAAAAAAGTAAGTTTGGAGGTTTTGTTTTTGACAAAATAGAATTTACTGCAAACAAAACGGATGATATAAAGCATGATCTTTCTCTGATTATACAAAGTATGATCAAAGAGGATGGTGAAATCAGCGGATTAGATAGTCAGTATGATCCGATTGGTGTGCATGAAGTGGCTAAATTCACAAATGATCAGTTCCTTAACTATGCAAATAGAATAATCGATGTTTCAAGTTGCATTGCGAAGGATAAAGAGTACAAAGAAGGAGAAGGGGCATATGGTGGCCATACACTTCCTAAAGACAGGTATATAGAGATTTGTGAAAATACTTTGGGGTGGAAAAATGGAAATTTGGATATTTCAAGTTTGATAGAAGGCAACAAGGCACATTTTTATGGAGCTGAATTTGATACAATTGGCGCATGGTTTGGTGTAGATAAGATGACGGTTGTTCAAAGCGCAGATGGATCGGTACAAATTAACGGAACGGTAAGAGACTACAGAAAAGAGTCAGATCAGTATGATTATCAATATAATCCAGATCCGAGAGTTGTGTATTCATTTACAGCATCAGGAAAAGCAGATGAAAAGAGTGAACTGGGAACAGTTATTGAAAAAGTGGAAGTACTGGAACTGGTCAGCGGTACAGTAGATAGCAGTCCGGTACAAGTAGGATATACAGAGATAGAAAATAAGGTTGTAGAAGCGGAAGAATGGAAACAGGCGTATATTGATTGGGTGAATGGATGGATAACAAAGAGCAATCTTGCAACCTTTCAGTTATTTGATTTGAATGGAGATGCCATACCGGAAATTGTAGCATTTGGAAGTGATATGTCCGAGGGGGCAGAGGTTGCAACATGGGGAGTAGGAACAGTACAGACTATTCCACTTGATCGCATGGAGGCCCACTATATTCCAGGAGGAAATGTGATAGATAATTCTGGTGGAATGAGTGAAGACTGGTATGACACAATTTATAAAATACAAGATGGTCAGTGGGTTCAGATTGGTAATGGAACATACAGTGTACCGGGACCGGATGAACCGGATATTCCGATGGAAGATGAAAATGGAAATTACAATTTTATTAATTTCAAATGGAATGGGACTCCGATGTCAAAAGAGGATTATCAGCAGCAGGTTAAGAAATTGATTGACTTAGATAATGCGGTGTTTATGGATGGAGAAAATAATTCTGCTGTGAGTGCAAATGAGATCATTAGTCAGATAGAAAATTACTAGAAATTTGAAAAAATTCTAAAATACTAAAACCAAGAAAGGAAAAGATACGTCATAGAAGTGTAAATACAAAGAAAAACAAGGAGGTTGAGAAAAATGGTAATAGGATACTGTCCGAAGTGTGGAACAGAAATAGAGGAAGGCGAGAAGTTTTGTAAGCACTGCGGAATTGGTGTGAATGAAGAAAAAGTACAGGTCAATGAGAGTTTACAGAAAATTATAGACTATTATGATATAAAAGAGGAAAAAGAACTCTTAAAACAAGATAAGATACCTGTACCATGGATATTTAGAAGTGCGTTGCTTTACTCGTTCGCTTATATAGTAGGAGGAATATGGTATTTAGCTTTTATGCTTCGGGGGTGGGACCCTAAGTCTGGAATAGGAATTCTAATTGTATGTGGTTGGGGACTTTTTGGATATGTAAAAAGTTTGGAAATTTCTTCTGCGATTGGTGAGGGGCTAATGATGTTTGAAACATCAAATGGTGTAGTATTTAATGTTATTGGACAATATTTAAGAATATGTATTCCTATGATTATATTAGGAACTATAGATGCTTGGGTGTATGCATTTCATGGAATAATTAGCGATATTATAGTGCTTTTAGCAGTATTAAATATTTTATTTTTTGTTTTATATCTTATCTTAACATTAGTAATTGGCCATCTAGGAATTGGATTAAGAATATTTGGAGTACCGAAATATATACAACGTCAGAAAGAAATTGATGAAAAAAATAGAGAAATAGGAAATGAAAATAGTCGTAATAAATATAATTTAGAGTTAGTTCAAGCGTTGTCTAAGATACAAAATATTCAATTTATACAATATATGGCAGATGCTATTGACTTATATAATGAAGAAAACTATGATGATGCATTGGCTAATGTGAGACGAGCATTGGAAAGCTATCTTTATCAACGCATGGAGCAGGAAGAAATTATATTTTCTGATGCAAGAGATTTAAATACTTATGAAATGATAAAGAAATTAGGAAGAGATGAACAGTATTTACATTCTATACGAAGAATGTGTAATACAGGAGTTCATGCATTAGAAAGTGATGATTCGGTGGAAAAAGATACAGCTCAAAGTGCAATCCGTGAAATGTTGAGTGCTTTAGCAAAATATAGTGAAATTTATAAATCCGACACGGGGGTTATAGAAAAAATTAACAATAATCTGGAACTGTTTTTTGAACGTGCTCAGAATCATGCAAAAAGAGGAAATGAAAAAGACGGATTACTCAATACTAGAAAGGCACTGGAATGTATCGTCAGGGGGTATATGAAATTCAATCATATTATATGTTCGTATGGGCATGAGAAGAATCTGAATGGTTACATTGACATGTTGTTTGAGCAAAAGATTATTTCTGAAAACTCAAAGAATTCAATGCATAGGATTCGTATGGCAAGTAATAAAGGTGCGCATGTAGAAAAAGAACAGTCGAAAAAACAGAACTTGAATGTAATTATCAGCTTGCTTGAGAAAGAAATAGAAATATATCTGGAATCCCAGAAAAAGGAACCATCAAATGAGGAGTTGCTGGATCAGATTTCGGAGTATGAAGGCGAGGATGAGATGCTGGACGAATTAGATGATGATTACGATGATATGGATGACTATGATGACAATGAATATTATGATGATAGTGGTGAGAGATATTATGAAGATGCGGACGAAGATGAATATCTATGTGCGAAAGATTTACATAATCCAGCCAATTACTATAATCCATTGAGAGACAGTACATATAGGAGCCATGATCCTAATGAATATTATAATGTTTTTGATGATGGGGAAGATTATATAAATGGAACTAATTCAACTTTTGATGCAAATGTATTGGGAGAAGATGATAACGCGTTTTACTGTTAGTGTGAAGATACCATAGCGTTCGTTTGTAACAGCCTTCAATCAGAATCGATGATATGGTCTTAGGCTGGCGGTTTCAATCGGATTTTAACATTACTAGGAGAAAGAGATATGGGAAAAAAGTGTGAGAAATGTGGAGCTGAGCTAAAAGAAGATGCAAGATTTTGTACATCATGTGGTGCTCCAGTAATAGATGAGAGTGAACAGGAAATAGAAAAAAAGCAAGTTAATATTTCCAAAAAGAAGATAGTAATTGTCATTGCAACAGTAGTGGTGATAGGTGGTGGAATTGCAATATGCACGAAGATGCTTTCAAAACCAAAATCAACTGAGCAGACAGTGAAGACTGAATCAGCACAAAATAGTGAAAAAACTTCAGAAACATCAAAGATTACAGAGGAAGAGGAGAAGGTTCCGTCTTACCGGTATCAGTGGACAGTAAAACCAGAAATTGAAGCAGATCAGATTTATTATACGACGGCAGCATACGGTAGTTATAATGACTATCATAAACAATCCATGAATGCATATGCCATAATTGAAAAAGATGGTTTGAAAGGTCTTATCGATTCTTATGGAGTTTTAAGAACAGCAATTCAGTATGAAAATATTATTGCAATAGAAGAAGATACATACCTTTTAAGAGACCAGAATGGAAACGAATATGAACTACTAACTTATGGTGAAGATAAGTTGGTACTTCATGAAAAAGAATCCGAAGATTTTAAGGATGACGGTTCATCTGGAACAGATGGGTTGACAGAAAATACAGATTGGAGTGGATTTTACTGCTATAAATGGAAATTGAGGAATGCTCATTTGGAGTATGATGGCGATGTGAGTCCTGGGATAATTCCAGTACAACAGTCAACGGAAGAACTTTGGAGTTTATCAGATTGGAATAATTTGGAAGGAAAATATGCTCTTTACTCTCAAGGAAACATATGTACAGATTTTATTTATGACGCATGTGGATCAAAAGGAGATTGTGATCTGCTTGCAGTCAGTAAGGATGGAAAATGGGGATATGTTTCTGGTGCGAGTGAGATTATTCCAATCCAGTATGATGCAACTTGGAATCGCTATACATCAAATGAAATAGATGCTGAGAATATAGAAGCAAGTGCAGGAACCGATGAATTCTGTTATGCACCAGCTAATGGGTATATCCCTTTAAGGCAGGGAGAAAAGTGGGAGCTAGAAGATTATGATGGGAAAGTTATTATTTCTTTCGGAGAATTTGAAGAAATTTTGCCAGTAAATTCTTATAAAAGGTGCTGGGTAAAAAAAGATGGAAAATGGGGGGTTATAAAAATAACAGACGAAGAAGTTCAATCTAATGAGAATACGGAATGGAAACAGAGAGCCATTGATTGGGCGAAAAGAAAGTATTCAGAAGATAATGGGAGAACATTTTTATTAGTTGATATGAATGGAGATCATATTCCTGAAGTAGCAGCACTTAAAAATGAAGCAAATACAGAGTCAAGAGGATCATTGGGAACATTTGCTTCTGAAGAGACTAGAGAAATGGATTTGAGTGATACTGTTTATTATAAACCAGATGGAAATGTAATAGATTATAAGAATAGTGATGGAGAAAAAAACACGGATGAAATATATGCTGTTTATAACGGACAGTGGAGATCTCTTGGAAGCGGTTCTTATAATGAAGACAATTATGAATGGTATGATGAACAAAATGGTTATCAAGAAGTATCCAGAGAAGAATATGAAGAAAAAATAAATAGTCTTATTGACGTTAACAGTGCAGAATTATTAGAACAAAAAGGTGTTACAATTAAAGAGATTATCCAACAGATACAGGATTATGAATAAAAGAGAAGTGGGGATCACGCATTACTGTGATTCCCACTTCTTTTTGGGGAAATGTTAAAATTTTTTCTATATAGTAGGGATACAAGATGTGTAACATTATTGAAAATACAAATCCTTTATGATAAAATTTCAAGCAGAAACTACTGATATTAGTCGAAATATCAGTATAGAAATGGGGAAGAAACAGTATGGATTTACAGACATTGATCGTTTTGATCATCGAGTTGATCGGAACAATCGCATTTTCAATATCGGGAGCCATGGTTGGTATCCGCCGAAAGATGGACATTTTCGGCGTGCTGGTGCTTGGCGTGGTGACCGCGGTAGGAGGCGGAATGATGCGTGATGTGATCTTGGGGAAGACACCGAGCGCATTTGTGAAGCCGATTTATGTAGAAGTGGCAGTGATTTCTGCATTAGCGCCATTTCTCTTACTTTCTATTAATAAGAGACTGATGCATAGTAAATACCAGACACTCTATGCGGGACTAATGTTCCTGATGGATTCAGTCGGACTTGGTATCTTTACAGCAGTCGGAGTATCCACAGGATGGACAGCAGGATATCATGATAATATGTTTTTCTTAAGTTTCCTTGGAGTACTGACAGGAGTTGGAGGAGGACTTCTCCGAGATGTGATGGCAGGGGTTCCACCATATATTTTTGTAAAGCATGTGTATGCCTGTGCATCGATCGCAGGGGCAATCTGTTGTGTATTGGCATATAGAAGCTGGGGACAGATTCCGGCGCTTGTGATCGGAACAGTAGTTGTGCTTGTGATTCGTATCGGAGCAGCGCACTACAGATGGAACCTGCCGTGCGTGAAGCTGGAGGATGAAGAATAACGAATAGGAAAAATAAAAGTAATCTGAAGCGTGCATTTCACGTTACTGTTCACTCCCGTGTCAATCACTCCGCTGATTGACACGGAGGATGCGTGTTTTGACTTGAATGCATCTCGCCCCATCGCCAAAGGCGATTTAAAATGGCGAGATGCGTTGCTGGTCGCACATCGTGTGAACAGTAACCATTTCACTTGTTGTTCAGATTCTTTTTTTGTATACTAGAGATAAAGAACGGGCATATATGTAAAGAAAGCAGGTGAGATTTATGAGCAGAAAATTTAATGTAAATGGTGTTTGTTATCCGGACGAACATTACATGGTGAATATTGATTCCAAGTTGGCAGAGATTAAAGAGCTGGTAGATGAAAAACAATATTTTGTAATAAATCGTGCAAGACAGTATGGAAAGACCACGACATTAAATCTGCTGGTAAAATATCTTGCCGATCAGTATACAGTATTTTTCATTAGCTTTGAAGGGCTTGGAGGAACAGCATTTGAAACAGAAGTAGAGTTCTGTAAGACGATATGTGAATTGCTTTATGATGCGATTCGATATGATGAAGTTCCACAAATAGATGAAGCAGTGAAGGCGATTATTAAAGAAAACATAGAGCAAAATAAGATAGAGGATATGATGAGTCTATCTGCTACACTTTCTGAAATCTGCAAGAACTCAGTGGCTCCGGTTGTGCTGATTATAGATGAGGTGGATCAAGCCAGTAATTATAAAGTGTTTATAGATTTTCTCGGAATGCTCAGAAGTAAATTCTTAAAGAGGAACACAAGACCGACATTTCACTCTGTGATATTGGCCGGAGTTTATGATATAAAGAATTTGAAGCACAGAATCCGAGAAGACCGCGAACATCAGATGAACAGTCCATGGAATATCGCAGCAGACTTTCCGGTGGATATGAGTTTTACGGTGGAAGAAATCGAAGGTATGCTGAACGAATATAATGATGAACATTCGTGTGTGATGCTTGTCTGGGAGTGCGCAAAAACAATTTTTGAATATACATCAGGGTATCCATATCTGGTATCAAAAATTTGTAAATTAATAGATGAGCGATGCGGCGAGAATTGGACAAAACAAGGTGTATCTGATGCAGTGAAAATACTATTGCGAGAAGCCAATCCGCTGTTTGATGACCTTCGAAAAAAGATTATGGATTATCCGGAACTAAGAGCAATGTTGTATGCAATTTTGTTCCGTGGGGAGTCATATCCATATAATCCGGATAATTTTGCAATCGATATCGGAACAATGTTCGGATTTATAAAAGAGAAAAATGGTCAGGTTGTGATAGCAAACCGAATTTTTGAAACACGTTTATATAATTTATTTTTATCAGAAGAATTGACAAATAGCATCATCTATCAGTCTGGAGAACGTGACAAGAATCAATTTATCAAAAACGGAGTTCTTGACATGGAGTTGGTTCTTGAGAAGTTTATGATTCATTTTCATGATATTTATGGAGATAATACGAATACATTTGTAGAGGAAAATGGACGGCGTCTATTCTTGTTGTATCTCAAGCCAATTATTAATGGAACAGGAAATTATTATATTGAAGCACAGACAAGAGATCAGACGCGAACAGATATAATCGTAGATTATCTTGGAAAGCAATATGTGATCGAACTGAAGATCTGGCATGGAAATGAGTATAATAAGAGAGGCGAAGAACAACTGGCAGAGTATTTGGAATACTATCATCTGGATAAAGGGTATTTGCTAAGTTTTAATTTCAATAAGAATAAGCAGACAGGGCTGAAAGAAATCCAATTTGGTGACAAGATACTGGTAGAAGTAGTCGTATAGTGCAAACACTTATAAACACCCGTTATTTTATCTTGAGAAG
>ERZ791821.511-NODE-511-length-32617-cov-9.584024_pt1 | contig 32617 bp, 34 predicted proteins | sample MGYA00510300_ERZ791821 | MGnify/ENA primary metagenome ERZ791821 (study PRJEB30046, sample SAMN00792034) | human gut metagenome | study: EMG produced TPA metagenomics assembly of the A metagenome-wide association study of gut microbiota in type 2... | reverse complement strand
ATATGTTCTTCACTTTTGTGCAGTAAAGTTTTCCCACAATTATTTTACACTAACCTTTTTTTAGTTTGTCAAATCCCGGCGGCGGTGAGAGGCTGCGTTATTCAAGGAAGAGCCTCGTCTGAGGCGGTATGCCCTTGGCCGGCGACGCGCCGTAATATTTTTTCCAGGCCCGGTAAAAGGTGGAGTACTGCTTAAAGCCGCTGTCGTAGCATACCTCCGTCAGGGGGCGGTCCTGCTGCATGAGGGAGCGGGCCAGTAGGAGGCGCTTGATGGTAATGTATTGCCCCAGGGAATAGCCCGTTTCTTCCTTGAAGAGGTGCATGAGGTAGTCCGGGCTGATGCAGAGCTGCTCGGCCAAAGCCGGTATGGACAACTCGTCCTGCAGGTGTTCGTTGATATAGGTCAGGAGGCGCTGTATCTTTTCGTTTTGCCGTCCCGTCTTGACGTAGCCGATGTGCCGCTCCTGAATAGATTGGGCCAAATAGATGAGAAACTCCAGAAACAGAGTTTCCTTCAACACGGCGTGATGGGCGCAGGCTTCGGCGCAGCAGACCTGGCGGAGGCGGCACGACGCGCCGTAGAGGCTGCCCGCTTCCTGAGGCTGGCGCAGGATGGGCGACGCCGTCTGGAACAGGGCCGACAGGTCGCAGCCGCGCTGCCTGTAGGACTCGATGTACGCCGGTGAAATGTAGGCGATGATGCGTTCGTACGTATGGGCGCCGCCGACGACGGGGCGGTGCATCTGCCCGGCCGGCACGACGACGATATCGTAGGGCTGGAGCCGGTACGATTTTCCTTCGATTTCATAGGTCACGTCTCCCTGAAAGAACAGCATGACCTTGTCGAATTCGTGATAATGGACGGGACAGGCCCAGTCTCTCTTGTCCGATACGTAAAACAGCTTCAGGGGCTCCGTCAGGTAGCCCGTTTTTTCATACACACGCGTTGCCTCCTATCGTTACAGCAGGATTTGCAATAAGTATAGCATGATTTTACTATACTTGCTATTTTCAGTTATTGTATAATAGCTATGGTAAAAGGTATGATAGATTTCCTATAAGGAGGATATACAGATGAAATTCGTTAAAATGCATGGATTAGGAAACGATTTCGTATTTTTTGAAGATAAGGAAGGCGCGGACAAGGATTTTTCCGAACTGGCCGTGAAAGTGTGCGACCGCCATACGGGAGTCGGCGCCGACGGTATCATTGTCATCGTGCCCAGTGATAAGGCCGACGTGCGGATGCGCATTATCAACGCCGACGGCAGCGAAGCGGAAATGTGCGGCAACGGCATCCGCTGCTTTGCAAAATACGTCTACGACAACGGCATCATTACGAAGGATGAATTTTCCGTCGAAACCCTGGCCGGCATTATGAAGCCGAAGGTCACTGTCGGCGAAGACGGCAAGGTCAGCCTGGTAACCATCAACATGGGCAAGCCCTTTACGGACCGGGCCCAGATCCCCATGGAAGGGCCGGCTGGTCCTGTCGTCGACGAACCGATTGAAATCGACGGCAAGACCTACAAGATCACCAGCCTGCTCATGGGCGTGCCCCATACGATGACCTACGTCCGCGACGTAGACGCCGTTCCACTCCATGAGCTGGGGCCGAAGTTTGAAACGTACAAGGCCTTCCCGCGGAAGACCAACATGAACTTCGTCCAGGTCATCGACAACCATACGATTAAAGTCCATACGTGGGAACGGGGCGCCGGCGCGACACTGGCATGCGGCACCGGTTCCTGCGCCTGCGCCGTCGGTTCGTACCTGAACGGCTTTACGGGACGGAGCGTCGACGTGCAGCTGTACCTCGGCACGCTCCATATCGAATACAGCGAAGAAGACGGCAACGTATACATGACTGGCCCGGCCGCCGTGACCTTTACGGGCGAATGGCTGGGGTAAGACCGTCTTAGCGGAACGAAATACAAGGAAAACGCAGAAAGATGTGCAATACAGGACGGATATTCCTGATATTGCACATCTTTTTTACATAATACAGGCCGAAGCTTTACAATGACGTGGGTATAATAATACCGTACTAGTGAGGAGGAGACCTGATGAAACAGATTTTAATTTCGTCTACCTTGTTATGGAATCTTTCGCTGCGCGACATGTTCCGCCAGGTCTATGAACTCGGCTTGGGCGGTCTGGAAATGTGGGCCCAGCACTTTTACTGCCGGCAGTATGATGAAGGCGAGTACCGGCGGTTGTCGCAGAAATATCCCCTGCAGACCGTCGTTCACAGCTGCAGCTGGGATTTGAACCTGTCGTCTATGAACCAGGCCGTACGGCAGGCGTCTGTAGAGGAAGTTATCGCGTCGATGGAATTTGCCAAGCGCGTCGGAGCCAGGGAAGTGACGGTTCACCCCGGCCATATGACGATGCCCTGCTGGCGTCGGGAAAGCGCCCTGCTCATGCACGAGTCCCTGCAGAAAATCGCCGACGCGTCGTACCGGCTGAATATGCCCGTCTCGCTGGAAATCATGGAAAAGACGAAGAAGGAATTTGTAACCGATATAGAATCCATGAAGGAAGTTACAGGCGACCTCTTTTCTTTCTTCACCTATACCCTGGACATCGCTCACTGCGAAAGCCCTGACGAAGGGCTGGATATCCTGCGGCGCGTCGACGCCGTGTCAAAGCTTCACATCAGCAACCGCATCGGCGGCTTATACCACACGCCCCTGTACGACGGGGACTTTGATTTCACAGAATTGCTTCCGGCCCTGCGATCCTACGGCATTCCCATGGTTTTGGAAGGCTACGACCCGCAGGGCGGTTTGGACGTATTTTACCGCAACGTCGAATTTTTACAAGAACATCTCATGCAGCTTCAATGCCGCATTTCTTAATATATTTTCTTCCCTTTGTTCAGGCCTTGCCCCGGCAAGGTCTTTTTATATGTTTCGTCTACTCGTTCAGGATAGAAGAATAGTAGTCCTCCGGGCCATATTGGTTGTCGCCGTCGGAAGGGCGGAGTAGCCAGAGAAAAAGGACGAGGCCGCCGAGGAGGGGAATCAGGCTGACGAGCTGCCACCAGCCCGATTTGCCGATGTCGTGGAGACGGCGGGCGTTTAAGGCGGCCGATACGAAAAATACGGTCAGGCCGGTGACGAAGTACAGAACGAGGAAGGCGTCGGCCAGGACGGCCCCGTTCAGGGCCGTGCGGGAAATACCGGCGATGAAGAACAAAAAGATTGCGTAGAGAATGCTGAAGACGGCGTAGTAGCCCAGCCACAGCGCAGCGACGCCCAGCCAGAACTCCTTGCGGGACGAGCGGCCGGAAAAGGAAAACTTCCGTTTCCAGAGAATCACAGCGGCGTCTTTTAAAGTCATCTTGTGTATGGTCATGAATAGGCCTCCCTTGGTATGCCTGAACGGCGAGCATAATACTGGATTATTTATATCGTTTATTATACTGGATAGGGAAGGACAATGCTATAGATATGATAAAATAATATGATTAACACATAAATTAATGTTATTTTAAAACACTATATCATGGACTGGCAGGAGATAGACTTCGTCTATTTTCCGTTATCAGCGTCGCTGTATCGCTATGGTTTCACCGTAATGCAGAGCTATTACGGCCTTAAAAACGCTATGACCATGTAAAGAATGGCTCAGGAAAGCCCTTTACGGGCGAGCCAGAGCCGTTGCGTTACGCGTAACGTCTTATATTATCTATCTAGTTCTTAGTTTATATAGACGTGACGTGATGTGTTTTATAAAAAAAGTCAAAAAGTCAAAATAAAGTGTTGACAAGGGAGGAAAACGGGTATATAGTATAGCTGTAATCGGAAAGAGGTTACAGACAGACACATAAAAGTCAAAAGAGCAATCAAGCAATTGCATCTCATTAGGTATTTTAGAAAGAAGGGTTTTATGATGAGAAGCTTATTCCCGATTGTAACAAATAATGATTTAGTATTTCCTGATAATTTTGTAAATCATTTCTTCGGCGATTTTATGAAACCGTTCGACAGTTCCTACAGTGTTCCGAAAGTCGACGTAGAAGACAAAGAAAATGAATACGTCCTGACGACGGACTTGCCGGGCATGGCCAAGGAAGACATCAAACTGACCTACGATAAGGATATCCTGACCATTTCGGCTCGTCATGAAGAAAAGAAGGACGAAACAGACAAAAAGAAAAACTACATCCGCAAAGAACGGACGAGTCAGTCCTTCTGCCGCCAGTTCCAGGTCAGCGGCATTCAGAAAGACCATATCCAGGCAGCCTTTGCCAACGGCGTGTTGACCGTCACCTTGCCGAAGGAAACGGCACAGCAGATCGAAGCTGCCAAGACGATTGAAATTCAGTAATATCAGTAATACATGTGTTTTTCAACCCCGTGACGTCGATCCAACGAGGCTTATGAAAGAAGGTTTTTATTATGAAAAGCTTATTCCCGATTGTAACGAACACTGACGCAGTATTTCCGACAAATTTTGTCGACCGTTTCTTCGGCGATTTCATGAAACCTTTTGAAGGCTCGTACAGCATTCCGAAAGTCGATATTGAAGACAAAGGAACAGAATACGTATTGACGATGGATCTGCCCGGCGTCGCCAAAGAAGATATTTCCTTGACTTATGACGACGACGTGCTTACCTTGTCGGCTCGTCATGAAGAATCGAAGGATGAACAAGACGACCAGAAGAACTATATCTATAAAGAACGGTCGAGCAGTTCCTTCTGCCGCAGCTTCCCTGTCAGCGGCATTCGCAAGGACGGCATCCAGGCCTCCTTTGCCGACGGCGTATTGACTGTCACCTTGCCGAAGGAAGCGCCGCAGCCGGCCGAAGCAGTTCATACGATCGACATTCAGTAATCCATTTCCCATTCCTATAGAAGCATAACTCATATCCCCCTTTATCATCCGTCAGATTTTCTCCGCTGAAAGTCTGGCGGATTTTTTTTGTGGTATAATATAACAATATAAGTATTTCCTCTTTTCATTTTCTAGCAAAGGTATGGAATCACATGAAATTTACGCAGGATATTCAAATCGGGTATTTCGTGAAGCGGCCGAACCGCTTTATCGCTTATATAGAAATCAACGGAGCCGTAGAGGTCTGCCATATGCCCAATCCCGGACGCATGTGGGAGCTGCTGTTTCCCGGCGCCGCCGTATACGTGCGCCATGTCGGCAAGACGGAACGCAAGACGGCGTACGACGTCGTCGGAATCGAACGGGACGGCGTGCCCATCTTGCTGGATACGCAGTACAACAACGACATTGCGGCCAAGCTCATCCAGGAGCACCGTATTCCCGGCTGGGAAGAGTGGAGCCTGATGCGGCGGGAAGTAACCGTAGGCGACAGCCGCTTCGATTTGCTGCTTCACAAGGGGAAGGAGCTGTTTTATTTAGAAGTCAAGTCGTGCACCTTGTTCGGGAAATCGGGGGCCATGTTTCCCGACGCCGTGACGGAACGGGGCCGGAAGCATATTGCGGAGCTGGCGGCCATGCACGACGACGGCTATCATACGGGCGTCCTGTTCCTCGTCCATTGGGACCGGGCCCGCTGGTTCCTGCCCGATTACCATACGGACACGGACTTTGCCGCCACGTTTATGGAATGCGCGCCGAAGCTGGACTGGAAGGCCTTTTCCCTGCGGTGGACGGCGGAGTTTTCCCAGCCGGAGCCGGTCCGGCTCTTGTCGTACCCCGAAGAGGTGCTGCGGCGGGAAAATCACGACTGCGGCGATTATATGCTGGTCATGCACCTGCCCGAGGGCCGGGACATCGAGGTCGGCGCGAAGGGAGAGATTTCCTTTCCCCAGGGATACTATGTATACGTCGGCTCGGCCAAAAAGAATCTGGCGTCTCGCCTGGCCCGCCATACGAGAAAGCGCAAGAAGATGCATTGGCATATCGACTACCTGCGCCGGTACGCCGACGTGGCGGCGGTCCTGCCCGTCCGGACGGCCGAGGACCTGGAGCACGAGCTGGCCGCTGCCGTCGGGGCGATTTCCCATTGGCAGATACGGGATTTCGGCTGTACCGACTGCAGTTGTCCGTCCCATTTGTTCGGCTTTCACGACAATCCCATCCACCGCCGCGATTTCATGCAGCTCGTCGAGAATTTCCGCATGAACCGCCTGGAGTCCCTCATAGGGCTGTAAAGAAGGGTTTTAAATTCTTTGTTACAATTCTGTTGCGAATATATCCCTTCAAAATATATTTATGATATAATAAGGATGTTATTTAGAAACGAAGGAGGGTATTCGTTCATGGACAGACAAGAAGCGCTGCAGCTGCTGCGCAAATATAACGGCGAGCCGTTTCATATTATGCATGCCCTGACGGTAGAAGGCGTCATGCGCTGGTATGCCAGGGAACTCGGCTACGGCGACGAAGAAGACTTTTGGGGCTTAGTCGGCTTGCTGCACGATATCGACTTTGAAAAATATCCCGAGCAGCACTGCAAAAAAGCGCCGGAGCTCTTAAAGGAAATCGACGCCGACGACAGATTTATCCACGCCGTCGTATGTCACGGCGGATGCGGCCTGTGCGTAGACGACGTGCCGGAACATGAAATGGAAAAGGTATTGTTCGCGTCCGACGAATTGACCGGCCTCATTTGGGCCGCCGCCAAGATGCGGCCGTCTAAGAGCACCCAGGACATGGAAGTCAAGAGCCTGAAGAAAAAATTCAAGGACAAGAGCTTTGCCGCCGGCTGTTCCCGGGATGTCATCAAGATGGGCGCGGAACTGTTGGGATGGGAGCTTCCCGACTTGTTTGAAAAGACGATTTTAGCTATGCGCTCCTGCGAAGAATCAGTGCGCAGCGAATGCTTCGCGCTGACCGGCGTAAGAGAATAATAAACCAATCATTATATAATGAATTACGAGGAGGAATGAATCATGAAAAAAGCAATCGCGACGGCCCTGATGGCCGCTATGATGACCGTAGGCACTGTAGGCGCGTCCTTCGCCGCCGGCCTGGGCACCATCGACATGGCCGCCCTGCTGCAGAAGCATCCGAACTATCCGAAGGCTATGGCTCAGTGGCGCAGCGACGTAGAAAAAGCCCAGAAGGATTTCCAGGATCAGGTAAAGAAGGAAAAAGACCCGAAGGCCCAGCAGGAATTGGCGCAGAAGTTCAACGTCCAGCTGAACAAACAGCGCATCGAGCTGTTCACGCCGCTGGAAAAGGATATTCTGGAAAAGACAAAGGCTGTTAAGCAGGAAAAAGGCCTGGATTACGTCGTATTGAACGGCTCCGTCGTAGACGGACAGGGTCAGGACATTACGAACGACGTCGCCGCCAAATTGAAATAAGCATACGGGCAAGACAATCGGCTGAAGCGTTTTCAGCCGATTTTTTTTCGGCCTGCCGCGCCGTAAAGGCAGGCAAAATGCGGCAATCCGGCAGAGGGAAGAATCTGCCGGATTGCCGCGTGTCATAATGTTAGATGGAGAGTTTATGGATTATCAATTATTTACGACGGAACAACCCACCGGAAATGACCAGTTTCTGGATTTCGTTTGTGCCTTCGTAAATTTGGGTGATTTTTGCGTCGCGCATCATGCGTTCTACATGATATTCGTGCATGTAGCCGTTGCCGCCGAGCATCTGTACGCATTCCGTCGTGACCTTCATGGCCACGTCGGTGCAGGTGAGCTTCGCTACGGCTGCGGCCGTCGTGAAGGGCTTGCCTTCTTCTTTCAGGCAGGCCGCCTTGTAGAGGACGAGCTTGGCCTTTTCGATGTCGGCGTAGAGCTCGGCCATCTTGAATGCCAGGTACTGCTGCTTGAACAGGGGCTTGCCGAACTGTTCCCGTTCCTGGAGGTATTTGACGGCGATGTCGAAGGCCCCTTCGGCGATGCCGAGAGCCTGGGCGCCGACGCCGATGCGGCCGCCGTCGAGGGTTTTCATGGCCAGCTTAAAGCCTTCGCCTGGTTTAGCGATCATGCGGTCTGCCGATACGCGGACGTTGGAGAGGACCATTTCGGAAACCTGGGCGGAACGAATGCCCATCTTATTTTCTACCTTGCCGACGTGGAAGCCTTCCATGCCCTTTTCGACGACGAAGGCGCACATGCTCTTCGTGCCGACAGACGGGTCGGTCAGGGCGTAGATGACGGTGTAGTCAGCCAGGGGGCCGTTGGTATTGAAAATCTTCGTGCCGTTGAGGATGTAGTCGTCGCCGTCCTTGGTGGCGATGGTCTTCTGTCCTGCCGCGTCGGAACCGGCCGACGCTTCGGTGAGGCCGAAGGAGCCGATGGCCTTGCCGCTGGCGATAGGCGAGAGGAAGCGCTTTTTCTGTTCGTCCGTAGCGGAGGAATACATGACGCTGCCGCCGTATAAGGACGTATTGACGGAAAAACCGATACCGAAGGAGGAATCGACTTTGGAAACTTCTTCGACGGCTAAGATATACGGGAGGTAGCCTACGTCTGTGCCGCCGAATTCTTTCGGATAGCAGAGGCCGAACATTCCCATGGCGCCGAATTCCTTAAAGGCTTCTACGGGGAATACCTGCTGTTCATCCCGTTCGAGTACGCCGGGAGCTAAGCGCTGGGCCGTAAATTCGCGAACCTGATCGACGATTTGCTGCTGTTGTTCTGTCAAATTGAAATTCATAGTGCGTCCACTCCTTCTGGTAACGGTAATATATTTAAAATTAAAATATAAGCGGATTCGGTATGTCCCTAGTTCGGGAGCTTTTACTGCGGAGATTTTTTAGATGACGACGTTTTGGTTGGCCAGGATGCCGTTGAGGAATTTTTCATATTCCGTTTCTTTGCTTACTTTGGTGTTGACAGGAGTCAGGCTCTTAGAAGTAAATTTGCGGATGAGTTTGCATGTGTTTTTTTGTTCAAACGAAAACTTTGTCATAATGGAGTCACTCCTTTTGCAGATAAATTAAATTGTACTTTGTAGAAATAATTCGTAATAAGAATTATTATGGTCACATAATATCACAGGAAAAACAGAAGGTCAAGAAATTTGACTAAATTGCATAGAAAATAATTTGTAATACGAAATATTAATAATAAAAAAATACCGTTATCCATGAATCTCCCATAGGATAACGGTATTTCGTGCGGTATGTCACGTATCGTGCTGATGGATAATGCGCTTGATCAGGCTGCGGAACTGCTCCTGCTCCTGCGGCGAAAAGTCCCGAAGGACTAGGTCGTTCAGTTCGTCTATCGTTTTTTGAACCGGTTCTTTTAAGGCCATGCCTTCTTTCGTCGCTTTGACTGTGATGCTGCGGCGATTGTTCGGATTGAGGACACGGTCGATGAGGCCGCGCTTCTGCATCCGGTCCAATACGCCGGAAATCGTAGAGTTTTCTACGCGGAGGATCGTAGCGATTTCCTTCGGCGACAAGGTTTCGTCCTTCCAAAGACAGGCCAGGACGCCGTATTGACCCGGAGTGATGCCGTATTTGGACAAGCTTTCGGAGAAGATGAGAAATACTTCGTGCTGGGCTACAGTAAGTAAAAAATTAATGCAGTTTACATACTCCACGGTGACGCTTCCTTTCTGTTTTTTATTTCGTATTCCTAACTAATGTATAGTTTACCATATTTTATGCTTCCTTACTATAACAAATGGGGAATTTGTGAAAAAATTATCAGACTATGAATGGTTAAGTAAAAAATTATTCCCATGAGCTGTCGGGCCTGTAAATTTGTAGCATTTCTTTCCAAGATGACGTATAATTAGGACAACATACATCTTGCCGCGGTAAAGGAGATTGTAAGCGGATATATTATGAAACAAAAAAAGATTTTTGGATTCGATTATACCGACAACGAGTACGTGAAGCTGTTCATGTACTTGCTCGTCGGCGGTTCGGCGGCCTTGTTTGAATGGGCTATGTTTTACGTGCTGTTTCAGATGCTGAGGGGACTGAGCGTATTTGCCTATGAGACGCAGGCTGTCCTGACGGCGACGGCTTTGGCCTTCGCCTTGTCTACCTTATATCATTATATATTATGCAACCGCTTCGTCTTTGACAGCGGCAGCCGCTACAAGAAGGGGGCGGAAATTTCTCTGGTGTTTTTGGTCAGCGCCATTGGACTGGGATGGAACCTGCTGCTCATGTGGCTGTTTACATCGCCGTCTCTCCTGGGGCTGCCGCCTATGATTTCTAAAATCATGGCCAGCGCCATTGTAACGGTGTGGAATTATGTATCGCGCAAGAAATGGATATTTTCATAAAAAAGGGGCGAGGGATTATGGAACGAAACGAACGAGTCATGGAGCTGCTGCGGCAGATGATCGCTATCGACAGCGAGACTGATACGGACAAAGAACGGGATATGGAACGGTACCTGCAGAAGACGCTGTCGGAGATGGAACATGTGACGAGCGGCATGATTCACATTCCCGACGACGTGCACGACCGTTCTGTCGTGTACGGCTTTGTACAGGGACGCAAAAAGGACACGGTTATATTCTTAAATCATCACGACGTCGTCGGCGTAGATCCGTACGGCATTCTGCGCGACGAGGCCTTTTCTCCCGACGCGCTGCTGGATGATTTGCTGAAATACGAGACGAACGAAGAGGTCCTTTGTGATTTGCAGAGCGGCCAATGGCTCGTCGGCCGCGGTTCCTGCGACATGAAGGGCGGCGCGGCGGCTCAGCTGGCCGTCTTTGAAGCCTATGCAGCCCATCCGGGCGACGCCAGCCTGCTGTACATTTCCCTGCCCGATGAGGAATCCTATTCGGCGGGGATGCGGGCAGCCGTCACGGTCCTGAAGGAGCTGCGCGCGTCTTACGGCTTGACGTACCGGGTCCTGGTCAACAGCGAGCCGAATGAAAAGGCCGACGGCAAGCTCGTGTCGTATACGGGTTCCGTAGGCAAGCTCCTGCCCGTCGTCGTCGTACAGGGGAAATCGGTCCATATTGGAAATTACCGGCAGGGCGTGAATCCCATCGGCGTCATGTCCCAGATCATCGCCGAAACGGAGGGCGACATGTCCCTGGCCGATTCGTGGGGCGAGGAATCGACGCCGCCGCCGGCGTGGATTTACCTCCGTGACCGCAAAGAGCATTACGATGTGTCGCTGCCTCAGCGGGCTGCAGCCTGCGCTAACTTTATGACCTACCAGAAGACGCCGGAAGACGTCATGTACCTGCTGATGAACGCGGCCCGCCACGCTGTGGAAAAGATGCTGAGCCGCGTCGATTCTTCCCAGTCGATGGAAGTCATCAGCGGGGCAGAGCTGCTCAAGCGGGCTTCGGCCTATCCGGGCTTCGACGTATTCTACGAAACCGTCAAAAACAACTGCTTTATGGCCCTGCAGAAGGGCGAAAGCACCTATGCCCAGGAAACGATACGCCTTATCGAAGAAACCATCAATTTTACGGGCATGACGGAGCCCCTCGTAGTCATCGCCTTCGTGCCGCCCTATTATCCGGCGGCGGACAGCACTATGCTGCAGGATGAACGGTTCGACGGCTTGCTGCGGGAAATCGGCGGCATGACAGATATTACCTTCAAACACTTCTTCAACGGCATATCGGACTGCAGTTACTGCTGCGTCGCCCCCGATTTGAACGAATATATACTGGAGGACAACCTGCTCCTGTGGGGGAAGGCCTACAGCTTCGACTTCTCGGCCATGGCGGAGATGCAGGTGCCCTTCATCCTCCTGGGCCCGTGGGGAAAGGATCTGCACGAACGGACGGAACGCGTCCACATCGGCAGCGTGTCGAAGGAACTGCCGGCGATGTTGGATGCGATTATAGAATACGTAGGAAACACGGCGGAATAAGGGTATTGTATTTCTGACATAACACGGCGAAAAAAAGTTGCGAATTATTCTTGCTTATATAGGGTAAAGCAGGCCTTTCCTCTTGCCAAAAGGCCTGTTTTACGCTATAATAACATAGCTAACTTAATAAAAGTATTGGTGCGTGGTAATCCGCCGGGGCTTGTGCAATGGAAACCTATGAACCTTGTCAGGTCCGAGAGGAAGCAGCAATAAGTAGTCATTTTCATGTGCCACGAGGAAACCTGGCGGGTTATCATACACGAATACTTTTTGGTTGGTAGAAGCAGCGGTTAGCTGCTTTTTTTCATATCTGGAGAGGACGAGACATGGCATATATCGCATTATACCGTAAGTGGCGGCCCAAAAGCTTTGAAGACGTCGTCGGCCAGTCCCATATTACGGAAACGCTGCAAAAAGCTATCGATACGGATAAAGTGGCGCATGCCTACTTATTTTCCGGCCCCAGGGGGACGGGCAAGACCAGTACGGCTAAAATCTTCGCCCGGGCCATGAACTGCGTCCACGGCCCGACGTCTCATCCCTGCAACGAATGCGAAATATGCCGCCATATCCTGAGCGGCGAGTCGATGGACGTCGTGGAAATCGACGCCGCGTCCAACCGCAGCATCGAGGACATCCGGACGCTGCGGGAAACGATCAAATTTATGCCTGCCGAAGGCCACAAGAAGATATATATTATCGACGAAGTGCACATGCTGACGACGGAAGCCTTCAACGCCCTGCTGAAAACGTTGGAAGAGCCGCCGGCCCACGTCATATTCATTTTGGCGACGACGGAGCCGGAACGGATTCCCATGACGATATTGTCGCGGTGCCAGCGGTATGAATTCCGCCGTATTACCAGCGCCGACATCGCCGACCGGCTGATGTATGTGGCGGAGCAGGAGCACATCGGCCTGACGAAGGGAGCCGCCCATATTTTGGCTGTCCAGGCCGACGGCGGCATGCGCGACGCCCTGAGCATGCTGGATCAGTGCGTTGGCAACGCCGACGGGCAGATCGATGAGGGACTCGTGCGGGATTTGCTGGGACTCATCGGCCGGGACTGGTTGTTTTCCCTGTCCGATGCCGTGTTTCAGGGGCGGGGAAGCGTCGTCATCAAAGCGGTGGACGACGTAATCCGCATGGGCAAGGAGCCGCAGATCATCCTGACGGAGCTGGTGGAACACCTGCGGGCTATCATGCTGTACCAGGCCGATCCCCATACGGATACGCTGGCTGCTTACGCCGATTCGCTGCCCCAGCTGGCAACGCAGGCCGAGAGCGTAGCGGCGGAGCAGGTCTTCGCCGTATTGAACGTCCTGCAGCAGGCCATGCTGACGGCGAAGAATTCACCTGTGCCGCGGGTTGCCGTGGAAATGGGGTTCCTCATGGCCAGCCGGCCTATGCCTGCGGCAGGAGCCGATTTGCCAGTGGGGCAGAGCGCTGTTATTCCCGACGGGATATTGGACCGCTTGCTGAAGCTGGAGCAGGCCGTCTTTCACGGCGGCGCTGTCCCTGGAAAGAGCGAGGCGGCGAAGAGAAAGGAATATATTCCCATGCCGGACGAAGACGAGCTGCCCGGCGTCATGGACGAAGAGGCCGTGCCGTTTCCCGACGACGAATATACGACGCCGCAGGAGCATACCGCGCCTTCCGTACGGGAGCGGCAGTCGCCTAAGCCTGTTGACAGGGGCGCTGTTACTGAGCCGGAACGGCGGCAGGAACGGCCGCAGTCCCCTGCGCCGGCTGCAGCACAGACTACAGAGCCTTCTCCTTCCGGCGCGTCTTCCGTCGTGCCGTCGGCAGAATACCAGCAAGTTTGGCAGCAGGTGTGCGATATTCTGGGCAAGAAGCTGAAAAAGCCCGGCGTGCAGTCCTGCGTCCGGACAGGCCGCGTCCTCTATATCGGCGGAGGCGAGGCTGCTGTAGCGTATAAGACGCCCTTCCTCGTCAAGCGGGCCAATCGGGAAGATTATTTCCGGTTTGTCGACGAGGCGCTGGAAATGGTTCTCGGCGGCTCTTGTCACATGAAGGGCTTCTTGGAAGGCTCGCCCGACGTGGCCGAATACGAAAAAAAAAATGCTGAATCAGGTATAACCAGTCGTCCTGCAGAAGAACAGCCTCTTCCGAAGGAAGAGGCGCAGCCCGAGGCGGCCGCTGGCGTTTCTGCCGAGGCCTCCCTTCCGCATCCGCCTGTTTCGGAAGAACCGCCGTCTTTGCGGCCGGTACTGCCGGAAGAGATGACCGCTGCGGACCGGGCTTTGCTGGAACCGTTGCTCAAAACGGTAGGAGACTGTAATATATACATAGAAGATAAACCATAATTTCAAAATCAGGAGGAATTACAAATGTTTGGTGGAAATATGCAAGGCATGATGAAGAAAGTACAGAAGATGCAGAAGGAAATGAAGAAGCTTCAGGACGATTTGAAAAAACGCACTGTAGAAGCGACGGTCGGCGGCGGCGTGCTGACCTTGGTCATGAACGGCGAAAAGAACGTCGAAAGTGTTCATATCGACCCGAGCATTATCGACCCGGAAGATTCGGAAATGCTGGAAGACCTCATCGTAGCAGCTGTCAACGAAGCCAATAAGAAGGTCGACGAAATGATGGCTCAGGAAATGAGCAAGATTACCGGCGGCATGCACTTGCCGGGGATGTTCTGATGGATACGCCCTTAGACCGGCTGACAGAGCAATTTCGCCGTCTGCCGGGCATCGGCATCAAGACGGCGCGCAAGCTGGCCTATTACATGGTCCAGCAGCCGCAGGAGCAGGTTGACGCCTTTATCAACGCGGTCCGCAGCGCGAAGGAAACCATGTGCTTCTGCTCCGTCTGCTTTAATTTAGCTTCTCAGGACCCCTGCCCGATTTGCAGCGACGAGACGCGGGACCGCTCGACGATATGCGTCGTCGAAACGCCGCAGGACGTCATGGCTATCGAGCGCAGCGGCGATTACCGCGGACTGTATCACGTGCTCCACGGCGCCCTGTCTCCCTTGGACGGCGTCGGCGTCGACGATTTGCGCATCAAGGAGCTGCTGCAGCGCCTGAGCGATACAGATGTCAAGGAAATCATCATCGCCACGGACCCTGATGTAGAAGGCGAAGCGACGGCCTTGTACCTGGCCCGCCTCCTGAAGACGGCGGGGATCAAGGTGACGCGCATCGCCAGAGGCCTGCCCATGGGCGGCGACATCGAGTACGCCGACGAGGCGACCCTGGCCGGCGCCGTGGCGAACCGTCAGGAAATGTGAGGTAGGAACTGATGGACCTTATGTGGATTGCCATAGGCGTCGCAGCCTTATTTTTGCTGAATAAGCTGATTCTGGCTCCCTTCCGCAAGCTCGTGGTCAATATTGCCGTGGGCTTGCTCGCCTTATATCTCATTAACTCTTACGGATATATGATTGGATTGGAAGCCGTGCCTATTACGATTGTGACCGGCATTATCATCGGCATTCTCGGACTGCCCGGCGTAGTGCTGGTAACGCTGTATTATACAATGTTTTAATATAAATGGAGATGGCCTGCAGTGAATGTAAAAAAATGGATCGCCATAGCCCTTGCCGCCGCGATGACGGCCGCCGTGCTTTCGGGTTGCGGCAGCAGCGTTTCAACGGAAACGGAGACCGTTTCCAAGACGGAACATCCCGTCGCCCTGACGCTGGACGCGAATATTACGGCCCTTCATATGACGACGATCGTACCTAAGCTTTCCGGTAAAATCGTATCGGCTCCGCTGGCAAAGGGGCAGGAAATACAATCCGGCGAAATCGTCGTCCAAATCGATACGGCCCCGTATGAGCAGAGCGTCAGCGCGGCCGAATCGGAGCTGATTGCTGCGACGTCTGCCGCAGCTGCGGCACCGGCCTATACGCCCTCGGCCGGCGACAGCCAGCGCCGGGTGGAACTGAAAGCCTGGTACGACATGGGAGCCTTATCCCGCGTCGAATACAATCAAATGATGTCGCAGACGGCGGCCCCTCAGGCCAGCGCTCCTTCCGTAGACAGCGGGCGCATCGCCCAGCTGCAGCAAAATCTGCAGGCTGCCCGCGATATGCTGAGCAACGCTACGATCTATTCGCCGATTAACGGCCGCATTACGGCTGTAGCGGAAAACCCGTCTGTGGCTGTCGCCGGAAACGTGCTGGCTACGATTCAGCAGATGACGCCGCTGGTGGCGACCTTCGCCGTGCCGGAGATGTACGTGCAGGCCCTGCAGGCCGCTAAACAGGCCGGTACGCTGCAAGTATCGGTCATCGCGCCGTCGGGCGAATCGCAGGCCGGCGAGCTGACCTATTTGGCGACGGAGAAAGACCCGTCGACAGGGGCGTATACGGCGAAAATAACCTTTAACAACGACAAGGATTTATTTTTGCCCGGTGAATTTTATCATATCCGCATATCGACGCCGCAGGAAGTGTCGCAGATTACCGTGCCGAAGACGGCCGTGCGGACCAAGGACAGCGGCGATTTCGTCTATATCGTCAATGAAAACGGGCTGGCCGACGCCCGGTCTGTTTTGACCGGCGATGAAGAAGAAGGCCGCGTCGTCATTTTAGACGGGCTGAAGGAAGGGGACAAGGTCATCGTCGATCCGCCCGATTCGTTGGAAATCGGCATGAAAGTGAATTCGTAAGCCTAAGGGGGAACAGGTGAGGCGCAATGAAGGAAGAAGGAATGGAACGACACAATAGCTTATTGAAGTCGCTCGAAAAAAGTTTAGACGTCCTCGATATCTTTGTCGAGTGCAATACGGGGATGAATTTGAAGGATATCGCCGCCCGAACGAATCTGAACACGTCCACGGCCTTTCGTATCGTCAATACGCTGGAACGCCGTCAGTATTTGACGCGCGACGACATATCGAAGCAGTACCGGCTGGGACCGAGAGCGCTGGCGCTGGGGTATTCTTCCCACTGGACGGAAAACGTTATGACACTGGTTAAGCCCTATTTGCGGCGGCTCCAGCAGATGTTCAACGAAACGGCCAGCGTATACATCGCCGAAGGGGATAGCCGCATTTGTCTGGACCACGTGGAAAGCACCCACTCGCTGCGCCGGGTTATTCCCATAGGCGAGTCTCTGCCGCTGTATAAAGGCGCTGCCGGCAAGGTGCTGCTGGCCTGGGCTCCCAAGGAAGAGCGCAACCGCATGATCGTCCAGTACGGCCATTTATCGGAAGAGGAGTTTGCTTCTATCCGGCACAACGGCTACGCCATTACGCAGGATGAAAGCGAGCACGGCCTCTTTGCCTTGTCGGTGCCGATCTTCAATTTTGAAGAGCAGGTCATCGCCTCGCTGACTATCGCCGGGCCGACGATGCGGTTTTACGATTCTATCCGGCAGAAAATGCTCTTTACCATGAGCCAATATGCTTATGAAATTTCGTATTCCTTAGGATACAGGAAAAAATGACGGCCTATACGATTTGGACTAAAGAAGAATATCAGGAGCGGGCCAGTGTCGTAGCGCCGAAACTGCTGGGCCAGTATTTGATTCACTGCACGGCGGAGACGACCTATATCGGCCGCATCGTGGAGACGGAGGCCTACGGCGGCTCGTACCGCCGCATGGCCGACGACGGGGCCCACAGCTTCCGCGGGCTGACAAAGCGGACCGAGCCCATGTTTTGCGCCGGCGGCGTTTCTTACGTATATCTCATCTACGGCATGTATCACTGCGTGAACATCGTTACCGGACCGGAAGGCTCGGGACAGGCCGTCCTCATACGGGCTGTCGAGCCCGTAGCCGGTATAGAACATATGTTGGAAAACCGCCGCATGCAGGCCGTAAAGCCGGCAGTCAGCAACGGCCCGGGCAAGCTGTGCCGGGCCATGGATATTACGCTGGCTCAAAACCGATTGGATTTGTGCGGCTCCGAGCTGTATATCGCCCGTCCTGCAGAGCAGCCGCGGTTTGCCATCGTGCGCACGACGCGGATCAACATCGACTACGCCGTCAAGGGAAAACAATTTCCCTGGCGTTTTTATATAAAAGATAATCCATACGTTTCTATGCGATAAGAGATAGATAGGGGGAATTACTATTATTTCGTTCAGAGAATTCCGATTGGAAGACAAGCAAATTATTGATGACTATTTTCATCAACAAAGATACGAACAGGCCGACGCGTCCTTTATGAACCTGTTTGCATGGCAGTACCCGTATGAAATCCAGTGGGCAGAGGAAGACAACGTATTGTACATACGCTCCGGCCGCGGCAAGAAGCAGTTCTGGCTGCCTCCCTTTACCCGTCATGACGGCAGCTTTACGAAGGGCATCCTGCGCATGCACGAATGGTTCGACCAGCACGGCTATCCCTTCCTCATGAAGGGCGTCACGCCGGAGGCGGCGGAACGCATCCGCGCTCTTTGTCCGGACTGCTATAACTTCACGCCGGACCGGGACAATTATGAATACGTCTACTTGACGCAGAACCTCATCAACCTGTCCGGCAAAAAATACCGGCAGAAAAAGAATAACCTCAACCACTTCCGCAATCAGTATATCGGCAACTGGGAATACGTTCCCATTACGGAAGAAATCTTCGACGAATGCCTCGCGGCGGAAGAAAATTGGTACGATAAGCACGAAGGATTTGAAGACGACGAAGAACTCCAGGGCGAACGCCAGGCCATTGAAACGGTATTCAACAACTGGGGCATTCTCCAGCCGACAGGCGGCGCTATCCGCATGTACAACAAAATCGTAGCCTTTTCTATCGGTGAAATGCTGAACGACGATACGGCTATCATTCACTACGAAAAGAGCGACCCGACGATTCGCGGCCTGTACCAGGCCATTAACCATGAATTCGTCGTCCACGCCTGGAGCCATACGACGTATATCAACCGGGAGGAAGACATGGGCCTGCCGGGACTGCGCCAGTCCAAAGAATCGTATAATCCGGTGCGGTATATTGAAAAATTTGAAGTTACTTTGAAGGAGCCGGGAAAATGGACTTCCGATTAGCGAAAGAAGAAGACAGAGATCTGGTTGAAAGCTTATGGGCCTATTGCTTCGAGCCGCGGGAACATCCCTTTTTTCAGTGGTATTTTTCGAAGTTTTATCAGCCGGAAAACGTGCTCATGGGATTTAAGGACGGCGAAATGGCCTGTCTTACTCATTTAAATCCCTATACGCTGCGCCTGCGGGGACGGGACGTACCGACGTCGTATATTGTCGGCCTGGCGACCCATCCGGCTGCCAGGAGAAGCGGCGTAGGCCGGCTGCTGCTGACGGCTGCCCTGAAGGAAATGAAGCGCCGCGGCCATTATATTCATATTCTCATGCCGTCCAAGGTGGGATTTTACCAGCCCTATGGCTATGAATTGTACTGCCACCAGTGGAAGGAAACGATGCCGCTGGAATCGCTGCGGCCCCTGACGGATCGGACGGTTCGTTTTGCCTTCGTCAACAGCGCCGACCAGTGGCCCTATTTGGCTTCTGTATACGATGCGTATACGAAACATCTGTCCGGCTACGCCGTCCGCAATGAAGCGTCGTGGCGCAGCCACATTGAGGCCCAGCTGGCCGAAGGATATATTGCCGTCGTATTCCATGATAATACGCCGATTGCCTATATGTTTTATCAAATCGGCGAGGGAACGATTACGAGCGGTGAATTTGTCTACGCTACCCTGCAGGGAAAGCGGGGCTTATTAGAATACGTCTACAACCATCGCTCTCAAGGCAAGGAATTTCAATGGAACGAAGGAATTCACGACCAGTCCTATCGCTTCTATCCCGACGGCAAGCAGGGCCATGAAACGATGCCCTTCATGACCTGCCGTATTGTCGACGTCAAAGGCGCACTGGAGCAAATTTCCTATCCGGAACAGGCTGAAGGCAGCCTTGTCATCCAAACAGAAGATCCCTTGGCCGACTGGAATACCGGCACGTTCCGTCTGACCGTTCGGCAGGGACGCGGCTTCGTAGAACGGACGGCGCAGGAACCGCTGGACGCTGTCATGCCTATCGGCACCTTAGCGCTGCTGGTCTTCGGCGCAATGGATCCAGCGGATCTGGCATTCAATGAAAAACTATCCGGCAGCGACAAAGCCTTGCAAACCTTAGGAACGTTTTTCCCGACAGAAAAATGCTACATTAACGAATGGTACTAGACGATGAACAGGTGCGAATGGAAAGCATCGGATAGATACCAGGGAGATTCGCACTCAAACAAGTACTATATTGTCAAAATAGACAGCGATTTTCAGCAAATCAGCTGGATTAAATTGTATCAGCTTCTATATATGCTATGTTTCGGATTAAGAGATACCAAATGTAGCTGTCACCCTCTGCGTGAGGGTGTGGATTGAAATCATCGATAAGGACACGTACAACTACGTCAAGGTCGGTCACCCTCTGCGTGAGGGTGTGGATTGAAATTGATGAAAGCCCTGGATTTGACCATTATCAACCTGTCACCCTCTGCGTGAGGGTGTGGATTGAAATTCCAGTGTCTTGCTGAGACGAGTTCGCTTTTCGGGGTCACCCTCTGCGTGAGGGTGTGGATTGAAATGCCCCAACTCAAGCCGTCGACATAGCGATACAGGTCACCCTCTGCGTGAGGGTGTGGATTGAAATGATATCTTGTATGGCGTGCTGCACTTCGTGGATGAGTCACCCTCTGCGTGAGGGTGTGGATTGAAATTATTCGGAAAAAAGGATGACTTTGATATAAAGCGGGTCACCCTCTGCGTGAGGGTGTGGATTGAAATCATGCTGCTACGAGACGAAATCGGGGGCCAAGCCGGTCACCCTCTGCGTGAGGGTGTGGATTGAAATTTTTAGATTGCCCCACATTTCAGCCCGTTTGTTGGTCACCCTCTGCGTGAGGGTGTGGATTGAAATATAGCATGGATGCCAGTCATATGCAACGAGTTATCGTCACCCTCTGCGTGAGGGTGTGGATTGAAATTCATCATGCTTGCACTAATATTATATGGCGTGTTGTCACCCTCTGCGTGAGGGTGTGGATTGAAATTGTTTATTGTTTTTTTTTGAACGATAAACTTCATGTCACCCTCTGCGTGAGGGTGTGGATTGAAATCAACAGGCCGCCTTCGCCGTTCCAGGCATGGGACAGTCACCCTCTGCGTGAGGGTGTGGATTGAAATCAGTTGTACCGTCGCAATCGTCGGAATGGCCAGATGTCACCCTCTGCGTGAGGGTGTGGATTGAAATTTGCGGGCGACGATGAGAATGACGTACTTGTACTGGTCACCCTCTGCGTGAGGGTGTGGATTGAAATAGCGGTGGAAACGAACCGCCTAAGCACTACGATACGTCACCCTCTGCGTGAGGGTGTGGATTGAAATTTGCGGGCGACGATGAGAATGACGTACTTGTACTGGTCACCCTCTGCGTGAGGGTGTGGATTGAAATAGCGGTGGAAACGAACCGCCTAAGCACTACGATACGTCACCCTCTGCGTGAGGGTGTGGATTGAAATGTTGACGAGAACAAGCCGCAACGCTTCTTTCTCGGTCACCCTCTGCGTGAGGGTGTGGATTGAAATTCCCACATCAGCAGCCCGATGACGACCAGCAGGGGTCACCCTCCACGTGAGGGTGTGGATTGAAATATCCGACCTTCCAGCGTATCGATACGATGATGCGCAGTCACCCTCCACGTGAGGGTGTGGATTGAAATCATACGACAGCATTAGATGTATTGTCAGTTTTGTCAGTTCAAGTCAGCAAAATATTATACATAATGAATCAAAATACTATATGTAGATATTTTTTATTAGGTATCTATCTTGAAGGTATGGTATAATCAATCATATAGAAGTGAAACGGAATATATAGGTATAGCTAATTATTTTTTAGGATTGGGACGCTATGGATATTGAATGGGATTTGCTGCTGGCGCATTGGGATGCAGAACTGAAGAAAGGGCAGTATATCAAAGACCATGTGAGGAATACGGCTGAGTATATGGCTCGTATAGGTAAGTCTCTTGGGCTGGAATCTATCTGTATTCTTATCGGCCTTCTTCATGACGCAGGAAAGGTGAATCGTGATTGGCAGAAATATATCCGCGGCGAAGCGGCGTCGGGCGGGGATCACGCTGGCGTCGGAGCTTGGTATGTCCAGCATGTGTTGTATAAATATGTAAATAATTCCGTACCTGCCGATACGTATCGATGGTACGGCATATATAATGAATTTCTCATATATCCTATTCTGGCTCACCATGGATTGTATGATGTGCTCAAGGAAATGGAAGACGGTTCTGTCTGCTGCTGGACAGAAAAGAGGCTGAAAGAAAATGAGCGCCTTATCTTGGCGCATGAAGAGCTGACATCCTTTATCCATGTATTGGACGGTTGGGCTGGAAAATGGTTTAAGACATCCCTTTTTCAGCTGTATCAGAAGGGGTTTGCTGAATGGATGGATTGGCATAAAGCCATCCAGCACATGATTGGGAAATCGGGGAAAGCCGTTATGCAGGACGCAGACAGTCGGCGTCAGGCCAGCTTGTTTTATTTCGGCGCTACTGTACGGCTATTGACAGGCATCTTAAAAGAAGCTGACGTGTATGATTCGGCAAATTGGGCTTTGGAAGAAAGGCAGCAGGTATACAAAGACGAAGAATTAGACGCTGTTTGGCAGCAAATGGGCGATAACGTGGAGCGTTTGTACGAGCTATTTCATAAGGCTGAGAATCCGTCTTTGCTGAATCAGGTACGTACGGCCATGGCCGACGACGCATATGCGGCGGCAGCGGCGACGAAGGGTGGCTGCTATAAGCTTCCTATGCCGGTAGGGGCGGGCAAGACGAACGCCTCTCTTCGCTATGCCCTGCATCACGCTCGTACATTTCACGACCGGAGAATCATATATGCGACGGCATTTTTGTCTGTGTTGGAACAAAACGCCAAGGACATTCAGGATATCATCGGAAAGGAACACGTGCTGGAGCATCACAGCAATGTCGTTGCCGATGATTTCGCGGGAGAAGAGGAGGAATACGAAGGTACCGAGTATTTGCGGGAAAGCTGGGAATCGCCGGTTATACTGACGACGCTGGTACAGCTCAGCAATACGCTGTTCAAAGGGCAGTCGGCGTGCTTGAGGCGGTTTTCCAAGCTGATACGCTCCGTCATCATCATCGATGAAATACAGTCTCTCCCGGTGACGTGCGTACATGTGTATAACTTGATGATGAATTTCCTGACCCATATGATGGGCGCGACGATTATTCACTGTACGGCGACTCCGCCGGGCTTGGACGATGAAGGGAGTTTGAACTACCCCTGTATATATGAAAAGGACGAAAAGGGAAGTCCCGTCGCGTTAGTCGACGGGAGTCTCATGGCAGCGCCAGTTTTTGCGCGGGCTCAGTTTTATTCTCTTTTGGGCGAGCGATTTACACAGTTTTTATCTACGGAACAGCTCGTCGCCCATGTCATGACGCAGCTGGAGCAGGAAAAGAGCGCGTTGATTATCGTCAATACGAAAAAGGCCGTACGCAAAGTATACAACGCGATAGCCGATTGGCTCGACGAGCATGACCGGCCTGGGGAATGCTGGTATTTGACGACGAATTTATGCGCGGCCCATCGACTAGAGCGCATTACGCGCATGAAAGAGGAATTGCAGAAGCTGCGGGACGGCTCGAGGCAGACGCCGTTGATTTGCGTGAGTACCAATCTAATTGCCGCAGGCGTTAACATTGACTTTGACGTCGTATACCGTTCGTTGACCAGCCTGGACGGCGTGCTGCAGGCCGGCGGCCGGTGCAACCGCGATGGAAAACGGAAGATCCCCGGACGGGTCTATTTGTTTATGTATATGGATGAAACGCTGGAAAAGATGCCCGTTCTGCAAAAGGAACGGGAGGCTTCGCTGGAAGCGCTGCGTAAGGTATATGGATCGAAGCGTGAAGAGGAAGCGTTGGATATAGGGGCATGCTTAGGCGAATATTTTCGGCGTTTATATCATAAAAATCGGCAAGCGTTGGATTATCCGGTGCAGGACGGCCCGTTTTCCCAGACGCTGCTGCAGATGCTGTCAGAAAATCGGGATATGGCAGCGCAATACCGCATAGGACATCGCTCCTCTGTTCCGTATCTTCTGAGGCAGCGGTTTAAAACGGCAGCGGACGCCTTTCAGCTTATCGATAACAAGGAAAAGACTGTCATCGTTCCGTACAAGAACGAGGAGCTGATAGATGAAGTCTTTGCATTAGTCGGCGACGACGGCCATCCGGACTTTGCCGCGCTGAAGCCTGTGCTGCAGAAGCTGCAGCGATATACTGTCGGCATGTACGACATGAAGGAATACGTGCAGGTCATACCCGAGCTGGGCATATACCTGCTGGATCCAGAAGGATACGACGAAGAGTTTGGCTTGACGAAGGGAGAATGGAGCGAACTCATTTTTTAACTTGTATAAGGAGAAAAGATCTATGTTTCAATCCAACCCATTTTATATGAAGATAAGCGGCCCCTATGCGTTGTTCACCGACCCGATGAGCAAGGCGAACGGGGAAAAATTTACCTATCAAGTTCCGACGGCCCAGGCCCTGCAGGGCATCGTCGAAGCCGTGTACTGGAAGCCGACGCTGCGGTATGTAGTCGACGAAGTCAAAGTATTGAAACCGATTCAGACGGAGACGAAAAACATACTCGTACCCATGATGAATGGGGACAAAGATTTGAGTTATTACACGTATTTAAAAGATGTGGCCTACGCCGTGAAATTTCATTTTGAGTGGGCCGACCGGCCGGATATGGAAAAGGATCGGAATGAAAAAAAGCACGAGCAAATATTGCTGCGCTCGATGAAACGCGGCGGCCGACACGATATCTTCCTAGGAACGAGGGAATGCATCGGCGAAGTAGAACGGCTGCGGGCCAGCGAATACGAAGGGCTGACGACGCCATTTTCTGGAAAGATGTCCTTCGGCATCATGTTCCATTCCTTTTCCTATCAGGAGCGGATGAAAAAAGGAGGCCTTGCCGGCACGTTGTATTCGCAGTTTGCGCCGATCGTCATGGCTGACGGCGTCATTACATTTATACGGCCGGAAGAATGCCTGATCCGCCATGAGCTCCGCGATTACCATGTCAAGGAATTTACGGAGGATATGTATATGCCCGTCGACGAGCAATGGGCCTTATATGACGAGGAGGGAGGAATGGCCGATGAATCTGCTTCAGGCGCTGCTTCAGACGTATAACGCCGCCGAGGAGGCGGGCTTAGTCGACGTGTGGAAAGAATCAGAGGCCATGCTGCTGCCGCTGTACCACTCGAGCCGCCAGAGCCGGGGCGAAGATATCGTGCAGCTGACTATCAGCCGGGACGGGATGTTTTTGCAGGGCCGCTTTTTGACAAAAGGCGAATATACGGTCTTTCCCGTGTCGGAGGGGTCCCTTATCCGCACGGCCAACGACTGCCCCCATTTGCTGTGCGACGAGTTTTCCTATCTTGCGCCTGTAGAAAAAAAGAAGGGTGCCCGCCACGGCTTATACATGAAACAGCTTCAGGATCTATGGGAGTATGAGCAATGCCATCGTAATGACGATTTCCAAAGTATATATGCCTACCTCATGTCGGAGACTGTCCGACGGGACGTGCTGCGTACGGTCCAAATCTGCTGCGGCGAGCAGGCCTACGACGTCGAAGGAGATGTCGTCTCCTGGCAGGAGGAAGAAAAGGGGAAAGTTAAAACACGGCAAATTTCTCTGGAAGATTTATTCGTTACCTTTGCCGTAGAACGCAGCGACGGAGCCGTATCGGTTTCGCAGAATCGGGAACTCCATCAATTTTTTATAGACTACGTGCAGTATACAAACCGCGATAAGCCTGTAGAAACATGCGACGTTTCCGGCCTTCCCATGTACTGCGTGTCGTCCCATCGCGGCGTCGTCGGTACGGCGAAGCTGATAGGCATCAGCAATCATAAGGAAGCGTACATAGGGCGCTTTACAAAGGGAGAGCAAGTCTTTCATCTGGGATACGAAACGTCGCAGCGGATTCATAATATGCTGAAATATTTATTGGATACGAAGAGGTACAGCGAGTATATCGGCGGCGGTGCCAACGTCGTTTCGTGGATGACCGGAGATTTGCCCTTAGGCGGCGCTCCGATTATGAAGGACATGGAAGAAGATGGGAAGGATGATTTCCTCGAAAGCGTCGTCATGGGAGAAGTTGCTGCAGAGCCTGTTTCCATGCGGCGCACAGAAGAAGAGGTACTGCACGGGAAAAATAGCAAGACCATTGCCCAATATTTTGCCGGCAAGAAAGATGCCGGAGAGGAGATTTTCGATAACTACTTCTGCGTTCTCGTACTGGAAAAGGTCAATAACGGCAGGATGGCCGTAAAGTATTTCCGTGCGTTTCCAAAAGCCGACATCAAACAGCGGGCCGAGGCCTGGTACGAAAGCATGAAATGGCCCGGATGGTCGGCAAAAAAGAAAGCCTTCGTGTTAAAAACTCCGTCGGTGTACTCTGTCGTCCATTTCCTGTACGGCCAGGAAACGGAGAAGGGGATTATCTGCCCGAACGATAAGGTACGGCGGGCGGCTGTTGAACGGCTGCTGCCATGTATCCTGGAAAGAAAACCCTTGCCGGCAGATATGATGCGAATGGCTTTTTTCCGCCTTACGAACCGTCAGTCCTATAAGAAATACTGGCCCCAGGCGCTGCTGATGGGATGCGGCATTTTCAAAAAATATTATTGGGATCATGGCAGGTGGAATGAGAAGATTCCCGTATTGAACGATAAAGGAGCGATACTGCGTATGGACAAGCGAAGCTTTGCCTACGGGCGATTGTTGTCCGTGTATGAAAAAATGGAAACGGCGGCCTTGGAAAGTAAAAGCGGCGGCGAAGAAAAGAAGAAGGAAAACTCCAATCTGCGGGTTACCAATGCAGCGCGCTTGTGGTCCTCCATGATACACCGCCCGTATCGGACGATTCCTATTTTAGAAGAGCGGACCCAGTATTGTAAGGCCATCCTGAGCAAGCAGAAACCGGGATATAAGGTTTATTTTGAGAAGATTCTGGCAGCGCTGTATACCGAAATTATGGAGTATGAAAAAGACGGAAAGCATCATGAGAAGACGGCCAATTCCGATTTTATATTAGGCTATTATTATCAGCAGCAGCAATTTTATAAGAAAAAAGACGAAACATCCGACGCACAGCGGCAAGAAGGAGGAACGGCGATATGAGCAGCTTGACGAAGAAAATAGATTTTGTGTTGTTTGTATCGGTACGACAGGCAAATCCTAACGGCGACCCCTTGTTGGGAAACATGCCTCGTACCGATTATGAAGGCTATGGGGAAATATCCGACGTCTGCATCAAGCGAAAAATACGCAACAGGCTGCAGGACATGGGACATGAAATTTTCGTACAGGCCAACGACCGGATAGATGATACCTGCAAGTCATTGGAAGAACGGTACAAGGCTCATTTTACATCAAAGCAGGGCGATGAAGAAGTCGCCGCGGCGGCATGCCAACGGTGGATCGACGTGCGGAGCTTCGGACAGGTTATGACCTTCCAAAAAAAGCAGTCGTTGGGCATCCGGGGTCCCGTGTCTGTCAGCCTGGGGAAAAGCCTGTCCCCTGTCGATGTGATTACCATGCAGATTACGAGAAGCACGAACGGTATGGCCTCGGAAAGTGGAAAGCGGTCGGCCGATACGATGGGAACGAAGCATTTTGTGGATTTCGGCGTATATAAGATTACAGGCAGCATGAACTGCTATTTTGCACAGCGGACAGGCTTTTCCGACGAGGACGCCCAGCTGATTCGGCAGGCCCTGTTGTCCTTGTTTGAAAATGATATGTCGTCGGCCCGTCCCGAAGGCAGCATGACCGTAGAGAAATTGTATTGGTTTGTTCATCCCAATGCCTTAGGGATTGCCTCGTCGGCGAAGATTCATCAACTCGTGCAGGCGCAGGCTCCGGCCGATGAAAAAGTCCATGATTTCTCTGATTACGCCGTGTCTGTAGATGAAGACCGGTTCAACCTGTATCGGCAAAAGGGTCTGACATTAGAAATTGAAGACGGTATATGATGAAAAACGTAGGACAACGAAACGAAACTGAATATTTGCAGCTTGCCGGCCTGCAGCATTTTTCTTTCTGCCGCCGGCAATGGGCCCTCATCCACATTGAGCAGCAATGGGCGGAAAACTACTTTACCGTCGACGGAGCGATTAAGCATACATTGGTAGATGAAGGGCTGAGTGATGAAAAGATGGGCAAGAAGCGCGTGCTGCGCTCCTTGCCTGTCGTGTCTCACGAGTTGGGAATACAAGGCGTGTGCGACGCTGTAGAGCTGATAGAAGACGAGGGCGGAGCTTACTTCAGCAAATACGGCGCCTGCTTTATCGTATACCCCGTGGAATACAAGCGCGGGAAGCCGAAGACGATAGAAAGCGACATACTGCAGCTTACGGCTCAGGCTATGTGCCTGGAAGAAATGATGGAAGTCCGCGTCTCCCAAGGTGCGGTATTTTACTTTGAAACGCGCCGGCGGGAGAAAGTCGAATTTACGGACGAGCTGCGGGCAACGGTCAGGAATATGGCTGCCGAAATGAATAAGTACTACCGGCAGGGGTATACGCCGAAGGTGCGGAAAAGCGCAAAGTGCCGGGCTTGTTCTCTGCAGGATATCTGCCTTCCGGGACTGCAGAAATTAGAATCGGCCCGCTCGTACGTAGAGAGGACTTTGGGAGAATGAGAAAGCTACTAAATACATTGTATATCACGAAGCCTGACGTGTATTTAGCGACGCAGGGAGAGAATATCGTCGTCCGGGAACAGCAGAAAACACTGGCCCGTTATCCCCTTCATAATTTGCAGGACATTGTACTGTTTACGTATTTGGGAATGAGCCCGCAGCTTATGGAACGGTGCATGGAATACGGCATCGGCATTGCCTATATGTCGCCGCGGGGACGTCTTATTGCTCGGATTCAGGGAAGCAGTAAGGGAAATATCCTGCTGCGGCGGACGCAGTACCGCGTAGCCGATGATCCGGCCCAATCATTGGATATTGTCCGCAACATCATTGCGGCTAAAGTGTACAACGAAAAATGGGTCATGGAACGATATATTCGGCAGTATGAGCATCGGCTGGACGGCAGGCGTCTGCAGGCTTGTTCTCTGCAGCTGACGGATATGCTGGAAAAGGTTTGGGGCGCGTCTGCTTTGGATACGCTGAGAGGCTTTGAAGGCAGCGCTCAGGCTTTGTATTTTTCCTGTTTTGACGACATGATTTTAAATCAGAAAGACGATTTTACCTTTGGCATACGCTCGCGCCGGCCGCCATTGAACCGCGTCAATGCCCTTTTGTCCTTTATGTATGCCGTATTGTCCAACGACGTAGCCAGTGCGTTGGAGACGGTTGGCCTAGATGCTTACGCCGGATTTATGCACGTCGACCGGCCGGGCCGCGTTTCGCTGGCTCTGGATGTGATGGAAGAATTGCGGGCTCCCGTTGCGGACCGCTTTGTCCTGTCCCTGATCAATAAAAAGGTCGTCGATGCCGGGGACTTCGACGCCGAGAGCAACGGGGCGGTCATGTTAAACGAATCGGGGCGCAAGAAAGTGATTGCCAAATGGCAGGAACGCAAAAAAGAAGAATTGACTCATCCCTATATAAAGGAAAAGATTTCCTGGGGATTAGTTCCGTTCCTGCAGGCGTCGTTATTAGCCCGGTTTTTGCGAAACGATTTGGATGCCTATCCGCCCTTTCTTTGGAAATAGCAGGAAGAGAGGTGGCAGACAAAAATGTATATTTTAGTTTCGTACGATATCAGTACGAATTCCGCGGCAGGAAAACGCCGCTTGCGGACGGCTGCTAAGATCTGTTTAAACTATGGACAGCGCGTTCAAAACTCTGTGTTTGAGTGCGAAGTAGATGAAGGACAATATTTGCGGCTGAAACACCAATTGCATGAGGTGATTGACGAATCTGTCGATAACTTGCGTTTCTATCGCCTTGGGAAAAACTATAAAAAGACCGTAGAATCCATCGGCGTCGACAAACGATATGACATAGAAGGCCCGTTGATTCTGTAGCGGCTTTCCTGCAATAGAAAAGAAATAAGCCGTGCGAATAGTAAGCATCGGATATATGCCAGGGAGATTCGCACTCAAACAAGTAATATGTTGTCAAAATAGACGGCGATTTTCAGCAAATCAGCTGGATAAAGTTGTATAGGATTCTATATATGCTATGTTTAGGAGTAAGAGATACCAAATGTAGCTGTCACCCTCCACGTGAGGGTGTGGATTGAAATATCGTCTCGATAGATTCGTTCAAGTTACGAATAGAGTCACCCTCCACGTGAGGGTGTGGATTGAAATCACTGCTACTGCCGCACGACAACGGCGCCGTATATGTCACCCTCCACGTGAGGGTGTGGATTGAAATATCTCGACGATGACGGCATACGGCTTACAGCAGTGGTCACCCTCCACGTGAGGGTGTGGATTGAAATGTACAGATATTAGCTATCAGCAAGGCTTGTCTAGGTGTCACCCTCCACGTGAGGGTGTGGATTGAAATGTCTGTCAATGCTGCCGAGGGAACGGCCCGCGTAAGTCACCCTCCACGTGAGGGTGTGGATTGAAATTCTGCCCTTGTTTAAGTACTTTAAACCTCTGCATAGCGTCACCCTCCACGTGAGGGTGTGGATTGAAATACGTCAAAGGGCATATGATACCGATTGCAGACGGCGTCACCCTCCACGTGAGGGTGTGGATTGAAATCCACAGGCAACCAGACGACCCTCAGGACGTCGTACGTCACCCTCCACGTGAGGGTGTGGATTGAAATGAGAGAGCAGCGGAGCCATCGCCGGATTCTGGAAGTCACCCTCCACGTGAGGGTGTGGATTGAAATGTCATGCGGAATCGCTGCTACCCATTTGTATTTGGTCACCCTCCACGTGAGGGTGTGGATTGAAATGGCTCATCCAGATGGTATAGGGATTTTTTAACGTAGTCACCCTCCACGTGAGGGTGTGGATTGAAATCAGCCGCAGCGTGACGGCGTTGATTTTATGTACCGTCACCCTCCACGTGAGGGTGTGGATTGAAATATCCCCTCAACGGCCTTGACCACTGTGGTAGACACGTCACCCTCCACGTGAGGGTGTGGATTGAAATACCCATGTGCAGCCGCCAAGGGCAGCCACTCTCTGTCACCCTCCACGTGAGGGTGTGGATTGAAATTACCATGGCAAATCCACGTCCATGACGAGGGATGCGTCACCCTCCACGTGAGGGTGTGGATTGAAATATGTTATATGAGCCGAGAATCTGCTCCTTGGTGAAGTCACCCTCCACGTGAGGGTGTGGATTGAAATGGTTTCTACGCTGTGATTGTCAAACAATCCCTTGATGTCACCCTCCACGTGAGGGTGTGGATTGAAATAATTATAAAAAAATCCCGTCATCATGCTACCAACAGTCACCCTCCACGTGAGGGTGTGGATTGAAATTATTACGTTTGCCAGCAAAGGCATAAAAGTCACGGTCACCCTCCACGTGAGGGTGTGGATTGAAATTGCTTGCAGCTCATCGTCGCCTGTCAGTACTGCCGTCACCCTCCACGTGAGGGTGTGGATTGAAATCCGATGCTACGAGGCGGGGACTTTTTGCAACGAGCGTCACCCTCCACGTGAGGGTGTGGATTGAAATTTCACGTTTTCCTCTAACATAACCATCCCGATTGTGTCACCCTCCACGTGAGGGTGTGGATTGAAATATTTGCCCCTGCACTAATGACCCGGGGCGTAACGCGTCACCCTCCACGTGAGGGTGTGGATTGAAATTGATTCTTCGACCTCGGCATGGCCGGGTTACGGTAGTCACCCTCCACGTGAGGGTGTGGATTGAAATATCATTAGCATATGTTATGGTCATTGTATTACCCGTCACCCTCCACGTGAGGGTGTGGATTGAAATATTATAATCTGCGGCGTAGATCTCAGCTTCGGTTGTCACCCTCCACGTGAGGGTGTGGATTGAAATCATCAACATGCTTGCCGTCGCTGGCTCCGTATATTGTCACCCTCCACGTGAGGGTGTGGATTGAAATGTCGCATTCCGGCATAGCGCATTCGATAATTTCGGTCACCCTCCACGTGAGGGTGTGGATTGAAATTTACCCTCTTTTTGATATGTGATGAGTGCTTGATGTCACCCTCCACGTGAGGGTGTGGATTGAAATAGCATCCGTAAGCCCGGCTCAAATGCCTGCATAAGTCACCCTCCACGTGAGGGTGTGGATTGAAATTGATACCCATAACGGGCGACGATAACCGTACAACGAGTCACCCTCCACGTGAGGGTGTGGATTGAAATGCCGAATTGGAGCGCCGGATGACGTCGGAGCGCGGTCACCCTCCACGTGAGGGTGTGGATTGAAATACTTCGACAATAATACCGTTGGGAAGGACAAAATGTCACCCTCCACGTGAGGGTGTGGATTGAAATTGTACATCGAAGTCAACAGCTTCAAGGGTAGCATGTCACCCTCCGTGTGAGGATGCGAATTGAAAACTTAATATTACATTTTTGGATAAAATTATGGTAATAAAAGAATCGGTAAATTGCAAGTTGAATTTGAACAACCATAATCAGGAAACACACTCACTAGCATAAACTTCATCGAGGAATGCATCAAATAGCTCTGACGGCGTATGGTAGCCCAAAACACGCCGTGGGCGCTGGTTCAGCGTATCTGCCATGTTCAGGATATCCTCATCAGAGAACCGCTCCATGGACATGCCCTTTGGGATGAAATCCCTCAGCGACTATGTGAAGCTTTTTCTGTAAATAACTGCCAGGTATAGGTCTTCTATGATAC
>ERZ791821.498-NODE-498-length-33218-cov-7.968489_pt1 | contig 33218 bp, 30 predicted proteins | sample MGYA00510300_ERZ791821 | MGnify/ENA primary metagenome ERZ791821 (study PRJEB30046, sample SAMN00792034) | human gut metagenome | study: EMG produced TPA metagenomics assembly of the A metagenome-wide association study of gut microbiota in type 2... | reverse complement strand
CCTTTTTGAACTGCCGCACCGCCGCGTCGCCGCCGGCCCGCTGCTGGCAGTCGGCAACGAAACGCCGCCGGGCCTGCTCCATTAAATATTCTTCTGTTCCGTATATCACTGCGATTGGTTTCATCGTTTACTCTCCGCCCCGGGCCGTAAAAGTCCACTCGCCCTTTCGATAGGTTCCCGTAATCTGGCCGTCGCGAGCCGGCGAAAACCAGGGAATATCGTATAAGGCCGCCCCTTCCGTCCATTCGTCGTACCTTTCGTCATGACCGCCGCCGCGATAGAAAATCAGCGCCGCAGCCCGGCTGGGAAAGGTCTTCTCATCGTACGGCGGCAGCTGGCGCAGCTCGATACAAGCTCCGTCGGGAAGCCGTTTCTGCGGCAAGCCGTCGTACAGGTAATAGGGAATCGCCCCTTCTGCAGCAGCGACGGGCATGGCGTCGTCAGCCAAGCGGCACGGCCTGTCCAGGGTAAATCTCTCCTCTATCTGGGCCACCGTTTTCTCCGGCTCGCAGCCGACGACAGTACAGCCGGTCAGACGGAATATGCCTTCATACCGCAATGCCGGCGTCAGCGTGTAAGCCGCCTGCTCAGGGTTCGCCCAGGAACTTTTATTATACCACAGATAGGCCGAATCATCATCATAGACGACGCACGTCGCCTTATCTTGTCCCAAATCGAAGACGTGGACGACGGCCTCAGGCCGGTTCAGCTGCGCCCAACCCCAGGAGCCAAGGCCAATGACGGCTGCCAAGACCAGCAAGATGCGCCTCTGCCGAGGCCAGACGAAGACCGCAGCAAGGGCCGTATACCAGGCGGCGACAGCCGGCAGAGACATGGCTCCGGCCCAGAAACGGCTGTGCGGCAAGGCCGACAAAAAATAATTTCCCTTCACGGCCAAGGCCAGAAGGGGCGACACGCCGTGCAGGACCATATGGGCGGCGGGATCGCAGAGAAAACCGAGAACGGCGGCAGCCAGTCCCAAAACGATGACCAAATCCAATACAGGGGCGACGAGGAGATTGGCTGCAAAGGAATAGACGGGAAAGGCGTGGAAATTGGCAAACAGCAGGGGCAGCAGCAAGACCTGGGCGCACAGGCATACGGACAAGCCGTCGCGCAGCAGCACCGGCAGGGCAGAAAACCAGGGCCGCACCTTGCCGCTGAGAAGGACGATGCCCGCCGATGCGCCGCAGGACAGGCGGAAGCTCAAGTCATAGAGCAAGTACGGACTGTACAGCAGCATGAGCAGCACTGCCGCCGCCAAGGCCTGTACGCTCGCATAGTCCCGCCGGGCCCACAGGCTGAAGGAACAAATCAGCCCCATGATGGACGCCCGGACGACGGGAGCGACGAATTCGGCCATCGCTCCGTACAGCAGGACAAAGGCAGCCGACAGAAGGAACTGCCATTTTCCCCGCAGCCCGGCCGCCCGGCCTAAAATCTGCACGACCGACAGGAGCAAGGCGATGTGCGACCCCGACACCGACAGGATATGAATCAATCCCGTTATACTAAAGCTTTCGATAAGCTCCGGCGGCAGCTCGTCGTAATGGCCGCCGAAGAGCAGGCTGCTCAGGATATGCGCCCCATCTGTCCCCAATACGATGCGGAAGCGGTCCGTCATAGTTTCGCGCAGTTTCGCCAAGGTATGACGCCATCCCTGAGCCGGCTGAAGCAAGGTCAGGCCGCCGTCGTCGCCGTAGCCTTTTAAGAAAATGCTTTTTTCCTTGTCGCGGTGCTGTGCATCGTAGGCTCCGCCGTTTTTATAATACCGAATGGGCCGCAGGACGCCGCGGAAGGCGACGCGGGCCGAAGGCTGAAAGGACGGATCAGCCGGCGCCGTCACATACACTGCGCCCGCTCCTTCCCGGAACGTGCCTTCGCCGACATAGGCGAAACGCTCCATATCGACGACATAGCGGGCCATCGTCTTGCCGTCGGCTTCGTAGGTACTGCCTTTTTCCCGGAGCGTCCCTTCCATATAGATGTCGGCTCCGCCTACGTAATGGGGCAGCCTGTCGTACTGTTCCGCTGCCAGCTGCAGCCGCGCGCCGCCGGCCAGCAGGCAGAACAGCAAAACCAGAGGCCAGGCCCAGCGCGTCTTTCTTGCCGCCGCGGCTAAGAGGATGGCGGCAAGGCAGGCCGCAGCCCATTCCGTCATGGACCAGCCCAACGAATCTGCCGCCATGATGCCGACGCAGAAGGCCGACACAGCCCCCAGCCCCCGATACATCATATCGTCACCTTATCCTGCAGCTCTTTATATTTCGCCGGTCCGATGCCCTTGACCTTCTGCAGTTCCTCTATGCTGGAAAATAAGCCGTGCTCGTCCCGATAGGCAATAATCTTCCGGGCCATAGCCGGCCCGATGCCCGGCAACTCGCCCAGCTTTTCCTCGTCGGCTTCGTTGATATTGATACGGCCGTCGTCTGCCTCGCCGACAGGCGGCGCGCCGTTCAAGTCATAGGGGATATGAATATGCATGCCGTCGGCCGCTTCATCGGCAAAGTTGACAGCCGCCGCATCGGCATAAGGCAAGACGCCTCCGGCGGCATGGACGGCTTCGCCGACGCGCACCGTTTCGTCAAAGGCGTATAGCCCAGGCTTGCGCACGGCGCCGCTGACGTAGACGTAGGCCGACTGGGGCTGAGGCGCTTCTACAGCCGGCACAGTTGCTGGTTCTTCCAGCCAATCCGGCAGTGCCCCCTGCCAAATGAATAAAGCCGCCAGCAGGCAGATTCCTATGAACACTTTCTTCATACACAGACCTCCTCATTCAGGTATTTCTTCCTCATTTCTCGGTCTGCATCGGCCGTTCCTGCCGCCGCCAGCAGGTTTAAGCTTCTTCTAATCTTCGTCTCATAAAGAGCCTCATATTTTAATATTTCTCCGTCATTCTCCGCCGCCGGCCGGTTATTTCGGTCAAAAACGAGCAATCCTATTCCATCGTCTTACATTTTGTGATATGATAAGTACATTCATCATGGATATAGTTTTAAATATATTGGAGGCCAGAACATGAAAGAATACAAACCGTTCAAATCAGGTAAAGTCCGCGAAGTATACGATGCCGGCGACAGCATCATCATGGTTGCGACCGACCGCATTTCCGCATTCGACCACATCCTGAAAAACCAGATTACGAAAAAAGGCGCGATCCTCACGCAGATGTCCAAATTCTGGTTTGATTTGACGAAAGATATTATTCCGAACCACATGATCTCCGTCGACAACGCCGACATGCCCGAATTCTTCCAGCAGGAACAGTTCCTCGGCAACAGCATGAAATGCAAAAAGCTGACCATGATCCCCATGGAATGCATCGTCCGCGGCTACATCACCGGCAGCGGCTGGGAAAGCTATAAGGAAAACGGCACGATCTGCGGCATTCAGCTTCCCGAAGGCCTGCAGGAATCGCAGAAGCTCCCCGAACCGATCTTCACGCCGAGCACGAAAGCCGAATTAGGCGACCACGACGAAAACGTCTCCCTCGAACAGGGCGCAGCCGTCCTCGACAAGACCTTCCCCGGCAAGGGCATGGAATACGCCGAAAAAATCCGCGATTACACCCTCGCCCTGTACAAGAAATGCGCCGATTACGCCTTGTCTCGCGGCATCATCATCGCCGATACGAAGTTTGAATTCGGCCTCGACGAAGAAGGCAATATCGTATTAGGCGACGAAATGCTCACGCCGGACAGCTCCCGATTCTGGCCCCTCGAAGGCTACAAGCCCGGCCAGTCCCAGCCGTCCTATGACAAGCAGTTCGTCCGCGACTGGCTCAAAGCCAACCCGGACAGCGATTTCCTCCTGCCCCAGGACGTCATCGACAAGACGATTGAAAAATACGAAGAAGCCTATGAAATGCTGACAGGCAAAAAATTCGACAAATAAGCAACAAAAAATGGATTCAGCTCCTCACGCTGAATCCATTTTTTTGTTGCTTATGAAGTAGATTTTAACATCCAAGCTAACGGACGCAGATACTCCATACAGCCTATTCTGCCTCGATATCCGTAAAAGAAAAGGCGTCTACGTCGAATAAGCCTGTATCCAAAAGCTTAATCTGCGGGATGACCGGCAGGGACATGAAGCACAAGGTCATGACGACGTCCACGTCTTCATGGATACCCAGCACTTCGTGGCCAGCCGCGTAGATTTCTTCGGCCTGCGCTTCTACCCAATGGCCGTCCCGGTCGCTCATGAGGCCGGCAATAGGCAGGGGCATAGAGGCGATGACGGCTCCGTCCAGCACGACGGCAATGCCCCCTTCCTGGGCCGCGACGGCTTCGACGGCCGCCGCCATGTCGCCGTTGTTCGCGCCGGCGACGATGATGTTGTGGGAATCGTGGGCAATGGATACGGCCACAGCTCCCTTCGTCAGCCCGTAGCCCCGCAGCAGGCCGAGGCCGACATTGCCCGTGCCGTGATGGCGTTCGACGACGGCGACCTTGACGATATCAGCGGCGGCATCATACACGAAATCGCCCCTTTCATCAACGGCTACCGTCGCCGTCCCCTTGCGGGTCACGACGCTGCCGGGAATAATATCTATCGTGTGTACCGACGGCGAGGACAGGGTCATGCGCAGCTTGCCGGCAGAAAAGCTGGCCAGATGCACGGTGTGACGGACAGCACCGGTGTCGGCCCGCGTAAAAGGCGGAATATACGCCCCTTCGGACGCGGCCTCCTCGCCGGCAATGAAAGTCTTCCAAACGGAAAACTCCTGCAAATCGTCAAACAGGACGACGTCGGCCCGTTTGCCCGGCGCCAGGGCTCCGCGGTCCGACAAGCCGTAGCATTCGGCAGCGTTGAGCGTCGCCATCGTGACGGCGCCTTCCGGCGAAATGCCGTACCGCACGCACAGCCGCAGGTGCTCGTTCAAATGACCCTTGGAAAATATCGTTTTCAAATGCAAATCGTCGGAACACAGCAGGAACCGGCGCAGGTTCTGCGGCGTGACGGCGCCGATGAGATTCGGCAAATCGCGGCAGGCCGAGCCGTTGCGCAGAAGGACGTACATGCCGAGAGATATGCGTTCCAACGCTTCTTCTGTCGTGGAACATTCGTGGTCCGTCCGAATCCCGGCAGCGGCATAGGCCTGCAGCCCGCCGCCATGAAGGCCCGGACTGTGGCCGTCGACGAGCTTGCCCGCTTCATGGGCCGCCGCTAACTTATCCAGCACGTCGTCCTGGGCTGTCGTAACGCCGGGATAGTTCATAAATTCCCCTACGCCCAATATATGCCGGTCCTGCAGGGCCCGGGCCAGCTCTTCCGCGCCGATGACGGCGCCGCTGTGGTCAAAGGCCGTCGCAGGCACGCAGGACGGGGCCATGAACTGAATATCCAACACGGTCTGCTCCGCCGCTTCGGCCATATATTGCAGTCCGGCCAGCCCGCAGACATTGGCGATTTCATGAGGGTCGGCAATAATCGTCGTCGTACCCAGGGGAACGACGAGGCGGCCGAATTCCTCCGGGCTGACGTAGGACGACTCGATGTGAATATGGCTGTCGATGAGGCCCGGCGCGGCATACAGCCCTCCGGCGTCGACGACGCGCCGCCCTTCGTACGAACCGCCGATGCCGGCGAGGACGCCGTCTATGACAGCAATGTCTCCTTCCCGTATGGACTGGGTATACACATCGACAATACGGCAGTTTTTAAGGACCAAGTCGCAGGGAATGATCCCCTGGGCCGCTTCAATTCTTCGTCTCAACATGTCTTTATATGCAGAAGCCATAGGTAACTCTCCTTTGTTTGCCAACTATAGGTACTCCTATTGTACCATACCCGCTGCGGGGAAGCCAAAGTATCTTACTGAAAAATATCTTCTATATAATAAATTTATATAGCTATAAAAAATATTTTTACCCTTCTCATTGCTATTTTGACATGAAAAGGATATAATCATACCTATGTTTTTGTTTTATTTTTATAATTCATAAAAGGGGTGCATTATGAACTTCCTCGACCGCATGTTCCACTTAACGCAAAACGGCACGACTGTAAGAACTGAGCTCATCGCCGGCATTACGACCTTTATGACCATGGCCTACATCCTGGCCGTCAACCCGACAATTCTGAGCGCCGCCGGCATGGATAAGGGCGCCGTCCTCACGGCGACGGCCCTGGCGTCCCTCATCGGCACGCTGTGCATGGCCTTCTTTGCCAACTATCCCTTCGCCCTGGCTCCCGGTATGGGGCTGAACGCCTTTTTCGCCTATACCGTAGTCCTGCAGATGGGCTATACGTGGGAAATGGCTCTGGCCGCCGTCTTTGTAGAAGGCGTCATTTTTATCGTCCTATCCTTGACGAACGTCCGCGAAGCCATCTTCAACGCCATACCGATGACCCTGAAAAAGGCCGTATCTGCCGGCATCGGCTTGTTTATCGCCCTCATCGGCCTGTTCAACGCGCAAATCATCGTCGCCAACCCGGCTACGAAGATATCCCTCTTTTCCTTTAAGCAGGCCGCTGCCGACGGCACCTTCCACACCGTTGGCATCACCGTACTGCTGGCCATGCTGGGCATCTTGTTTACGGCCTTCCTCATGATCCGCCGTGTCCGCGGCAACGTCCTCTGGGGCATTTTGTTTACGTGGATACTGGCAGTCCTCTGCGAACTGACCGGCCTGTACGTCCCCAATCCAGAGCTGCATATGTACAGCGTCATCCCCGACGTATCTGCCGGTGCGGCGGCCTTCGCTCCGGCCAGCATCGCCCCGATCTTCGGCCATCTCGATTTCAGCCGCCTCTGGTCCGTCGATTTTCTCATCGTCATGTTCGCCTTTTTATTCGTCGATATCTTTGACACCTTGGGCACGCTCATCGGCGTTTCCTCCAAAGCCAACATGCTCGACGCCGACGGCAAGCTGCCCCGCATCAAGGGAGCTCTCATGGCCGACGCCGTCGCCACGACCTTCGGCGCCGTTCTCGGCACCAGCACGACGACGACCTTTGTCGAAAGCGCTACCGGCGTCAGCGAAGGAGGCCGCACGGGCCTGACAGCCGTATTCGTCGCCGCCTTCTTCGCCTTGTCCCTATTCCTGTCGCCCATCTTCATGGCCATCCCGGCCTTCGCCACCGCGCCGGCTCTGGTCATCGTCGGCTTCCTCATGCTGACCTCCGTCGTCGGCATCGACTTCGACGATTTCAGCGAAGCCATTCCGGCCTACATTACCATCATTGCCATGCCCTTTTGCTACAGCATTTCCGAAGGCATTTCCTTCGGCGTCATTTCCTACGTCATCCTCAACGTCCTGACGGGCAAACGGGAAAAAATCAGCCTGCTCATGTACATTCTGGCGGTCATCTTCATTGGAAAATATATCTTATTATAATTTTACATACGCTGCAAAATAAAACCTCTGCCGTCTTATGCGTTCGTTCCGCATGACGGCAGAGGTTTTATACGTTACAGATACGCTATCTCGGCAGCTTCATGTACAGCAGCGGATAGGGATTGCCCTGTTCGTCCAAATCCGACCGCTTATACACTGTAAAGCCCATGTGCTCGTAAAAGCCGACGGCCTGGGGATTTTGCTCGTTTACCGTTACTTCCCAGGCGCCGTATCGTTCCACGGCCTGCTGGATCAAGGCTTTTCCGATTCCCTTCCCCCGTTCTTCCGGCGAGACGAAGAGCATTTCGATACGGCTGCTGTCCAATCCCATAAAGGCCGTCATGACCTGCTGCTCGCTGCAAGCCGCGACTAATACGGGCACGCCACCCAGAGCCTGCGGCACGTATTCCTTAATAGCCTCGATTTCGTCGGCCGATAAAAAATCATGCGTCGCCTTGACCGACCGTTCCCACAGCTCCGTCAAGGCCTCGATATAGGCGTCTCTGTTCCCTTTAATTTCTGTAATATTCATCATAATCTCCTGCCTACAGGAAAAACCGCTTATGTTGAATTGCGGCATAAGCGGTTTTTCTATTCGTACTCGGTATTTACATTATTGCAAATTTTTCGTCAAGAGCTCGTTGACGACGCCGGGGTTAGCCCGGCCCTTCGTTTCCTTCATGATCTGGCCGACGAGGAAGCCGATAGCCTTCTTCTTGCCGGCCTTGTAGTCGGCAACGGACTGCGGATTGGCTTCGATGATCTTCTTGACCAGTTCTTCCAGTGCGCCCGTATCGGTAATCTGTACGAGGCCCTGTTCTTTTACGACGTCATTGGCCGACTTGCCGGATTTCCACATTTCAGGCAGTACCTTCTTGGCGATTTTGCCGGAAATGGTGTTCTTGGCGATGAGCTGGAGCAGTTCGGCCAGCGCCGCCGGCTGTACGGGCGCATCGACAGCGCCTACGCCGTTTTCATTGAGGAGCTTGGCAAATTCGCCGAGCATCCAGTTCGACGCCGTCTTGGCATCGACGCCGCATTTGACGACGTCTTCGAAATAGTCTGCCGTCTGCTTTTCCAAGGTCAGCAGGTTGGCGTCGTATTCGGGCAGGCCCAGTTCGTCCATAAAGCGCTTCTTACGGGCGTCAGGCATTTCCGGCAGCTCCTTGCGGACTTCTTCAATGTATTCCGGCGATACTTCGATAGGAATCAAATCCGGTTCGGGGAAATAGCGGTAATCGCTGTCGCCTTCCTTGACGCGCTGGAGGAACGTAACGCCCTTGGCGTCGTCCCAGCCGCGGGTGCACTGCTGAATCGTGCCGCCTTCTTCGAGGATCTGGGCCTGACGGACGGCTTCATATTCAATGCCCTTCTGCACGCCGCTGAAGGAGTTGATATTCTTCAATTCCGTCTTCGTGCCGAGCTTGTCGCTGCCGACAGGACGGACGGAGATGTTGGCGTCGCAGCGCATGCTGCCTTCTTCGAGGCGGCAGTCCGATACGCCTAAGTACTGGAGAATGGAACGCAGCTTTTCCAAATAGGCACGCGCTTCTTCGCCGCTGCGCAGCTCCGGTTCGCCGACGATTTCCAGGAGAGGCACGCCCGTGCGGTTATAGTCGACACAGGACGAATCAGCCGTGTCGATGCTGCCGCCGCTGTGCACGAGCTTGCCGGCGTCTTCTTCCATGTGGATGCGAGTCAGGTGGATGCGGCGCTGTTCGCCGTTGACTTCAATATCCACGTAGCCGCCCTTGCAGATGGGCAGGTCAAACTGGGATGTCTGGAAGTTTTTCGGCAAATCGGGATAGTAGTAGTTTTTGCGGTCAAATTTGCTGTACGGCAAAATGTCGCAGTGCAGCGCCAGCCCTGCCTTGACGGCAAAGTGGAGCACTTCCTTATTGAGGACGGGCAGCACGCCGGGCAGGCCCAGGCAGACCGGGCAGACGTGGGTATTCGGTTCAGCGCCGAATTCAGTGCTGCAGCCGCAGAAAATCTTTGTCTTCGTTTTCAGTTCGACGTGAACTTCCAAGCCGATAACGGATTCGTATTTCATTATAATTTAACCTCCCCCATAGGCAACGGCTTGCGCAAGTCCGTTCTATTCTGTTCAAAGGTGTAGGCTGCACGAAGCAGCGTTTCTTCATCGAGAGCCTTGCCGATGAGCTGCATGCCGATAGGCAGGCCGTTCTTGTAGCCGCAGGGAATGCTGAGCCCCGGAAGTCCTGCCAGGTTCAGCGTAACGGTGCAGACGTCGCCTAAGTACATGGCCAGCGGATTGCCGCTGTTCTGGCCGATCTTGAAGGCCGTGTCCGGAGCCGTCGGCGTCAGGAGGACGTCGCATTGCTTCAGGGCTTCGTCGTAATCATGCTTGATAAGCGTGCGGACCTTCATCGCCCGCAGATAGTAGGCGTCGTAATAGCCGGAGCTCAGGACGTACGTGCCGAGAAGGATGCGGCGCTGTACTTCCGGGCCGAAGCCTTCGGAACGGGTCTTGATATACATATCGACGATGTCCTTGCCTTCGACGCGCAGGCCAAAGCCGACGCCGTCGTACCGGGCCAGGTTGGAGCTGGCTTCGGCCGGAGCGATGATGTAGTAGGCAGCGATGCCGTATTTTACGTGAGGCATGCTGACCGGCACGATTTCCGCGCCTAATTTCTTGTACGTTTCAATGGCTTCATCCAAAGCCTTGCGGCATTCGGCGTCGAGACCTTCACCGAAGAACTCTTCGGGAATGCCGATCTTCATGCCCTTGACGTCGTTGACCAAGGCCTGCTTGTAGTCCTTCTTGGCCTGCGGAATAGACGTCGAGTCTTTCGCGTCGTGACCGGCAACGGCATTCAGCACAATGGCGCAGTCTTCTACGTCGTTCGTAAAGGTACCGATCTGGTCGAGGGACGACGCAAAGGCGATGAGGCCGTAGCGGGAAATGAGGCCGTACGTCGGTTTGAGGCCGACGACGCCGCAGTACGCCGCAGGCTGGCGGACCGAACCGCCCGTATCGGAGCCGAGAGACCATACGCATTCGCCGGCAGCGACGGCAGCAGCCGAACCGCCCGACGAGCCGCCGGGAACATAATCCAGCCCCCAGGGGTTATGCGTAATCTGGAAGGCCGAGTTTTCCGTCGAGCTGCCCATGGCAAATTCATCCATGTTGGTCTTGCCCAGGCTGACGTAATCGACATCCGTCAGCTTTTCAATAACCGTCGCATTGTACGGCGATTTGAAATGTTTCAGCATCTTGGACGCGCACGTAGCATACTGCCCTTTAATGCAGATATTATCCTTAATGGCACCGGGAACGCCGGCCAAATCGGCAATGGCTTCGCCGGCAGCAATTTTTTTATCGACGGCAGCAGCCGCTTCCAGCGCAAATTCGCGGTTATCCGACAAAAAAGCCTGAACCTGCGGTTCTACGGCGTCTTTGCGGGCAATATAGGCTTTCGTCAATTCAACGGCGGATAATTCGCCCTTGACGAGCTTGTCGTGTAATCCATGTATCGTTACCACAATATCCCTCCTTAATCCTGAATAACCTTCGGCACTTTGAAGTAGCCGTCTTCCGGTTCCGGCGCATTTTGCAGCGCTTTATCATTGGGCAGGGACGTATGGGGCACATCGTCGCGCATGACATTGGACATGGATACGGCATGAGCCGTCGGCTGTACATCTGTAATATCTACCTGACTCATGAGATCCATATACGATAAAATGTCGTTCAGCTGTTTCCCGACAGCGTCAATCTGGTCTTCCTTGATTTCCAAGCGGGACAACAGTGCAATTTTCTTTATTTCTTCAGCACTGATTTTCATACAGACACTCCTCGCAGAAAAATTTTAATACGTATTTACAATAGGATATTATACCATATGAACGGCATAAAATCATCCTATTTTGACGAGATGACCGTACCAAGTTGCTGTAAATATGTATGATAAATCACATACTCTGGCCCTTCTCGAATACGCGCCTTCCGGCATGGACGATACTGCAGCTTCTGTTCGGCTTCCCAGCAGCATGGACCCGGTTCATTTTATATTTTCATCACGTTTGTACAGTAAATTTCCACAATTATTTTGCACCAGCACAAAAGGATAGCGCTTTTGCAAGTATTGACGCTATGGGCTGCGTCACAGAACGCCATAAGGCGGCAACGGTACTGTCACAGCAGTGCCGCTATGACTTCTTTTATTTCTGCATGATAAATTTCCTCGTCAGTGCAAGTCTTCAACCCATATCCCGTGCTGTCAGAGCCTGTATATTTTGATTTGAAGACGCCTTGCTAACCTGAATCTACGGCCCGTTCTTTAGCCGTTATGCCTATGGCAGCGCTTCGTATACAGGCCGGATGCCTTCGCCTAAGCTGACGTCCGGGCTGCCCCAGCTCATGTCGCTGATATGGCGGAGTCCGCCCCCGGAAGGCATTGACCTTTCGGTCTCGTATGGACTGGGCGCCGTATCATGTCGGGGCCTGCCCTTGCTGTGAACCAATATGGCCTGAATGTACTGGAGGCTGGACGCGCCCTTCTTCAAGGCAATGCAAATGGCACGGCAGACAGCCTCGTCGCCCCAACGCCGCGCCAACCCCTGCAAGGCCTCTACGATCTGCTCGTCGGCCTTGCCGAACAAGGCTTCGTAATATAGGAGGGCCTTGCCGCCCGGCGGAGACGACGGCTCCTCCCTATCGCCGCAGGTATCCCGCCCCTCGTCGAGATAATCTGCAGCAAAATCTGCCCCTGGCGCATATGCCCTGTCTTCGGTTACATACGACATCCCTTGGTTCGCTTCCTCTCCCTGTATGCCGTCTATGTCGTCCCTATCATACGCCGCAAATTCCTGCCTTTCGGAAAGCTGTGTGCAGGTCAGACCAGCCCCGCCACATGATGCAGCGTATTCCGTTTCAGGTATTGGCTCGTTGATGTTTTGTATCTTCTCGTCAAGCAGAACACCAACCTGTTCACCATAATGAACACAATCCCATTCAGCCTCGCCATACGGCACAGTATATTCCGTTTGTTGTGCCTGTCCATTGACACGCAGCCTTTTCTTATCGGTCATAGCGATGGTCTTCATGCCATTTCGGGGATAATCCACAGCAGCCCCGCCGTACGATGCAGCAGGTTCCGTTTCAGGTATGGGTTCGTTGATATTCTGTATTGTCTCATCCATCATGCTGCCAATTTGTTCACCATGCTGAACGCAATCCAATTCAGCCCTGCCATACGGCGCAGTATATCCCGTTCCATATCCCTGCCCATTGACACTCTGCATTCTCTTATCAGCCTCGGCAACGGTCTTCTCGCTATTTTGAAGGTCTCCCACCATAGCAACCCTGCCATACGATGCAGTATGTTCCGTGTCAGGCATTGGCTTGTCGATGCGCTGTATCTTCTCGTCAAGCATAGCCCCAACCTGTTCACCCTGCTGAACGCAATCTAATTCAGCTCTGCCATACGGCGTAACATATCCCGTTTCATAAGCCCGTCCATTGACGTTCCGTACTTTCTCATCGGGCATACGACCAGTCATTTCATTAGGTAGAGCGCAAGCTGCTGCCTTCGCCTGTTCTTCCCGCTGCCGCTGGCGATACCGTCTCATGCGATCCCGGGCGTCGCTGCGCTTCTTCTCATCACGGGAAAAGCTCTGGATTTCATCCCAAGGCACGATGCGCATCAACCCCGTTTCATCGCGGCTGATCAGGTCGATCTGCTCAAACACGTCCAGCACCCGCTCCACAAAGGCCTTGCGGCGGCGCAGCTGACGAGCCAGCAGCTCCGTCGGCATAACCTGTCTCTCCGATACGTATATGTAACCGTCGTCGTTAATCATTCCAGCCAAATCCTTGAGATAAAACCAGATGACGAAATACGAATCGCCATGAGGCTGATTCAGCAAATACATCATCCGCGGGTCCTGAAACAACCCAACCTTCGTCTGAAACCATCGCAGCCCTTTCATGTCCGCACCTCTCCCTTCGCAGCTCTCTATAGTAGTAAGGGACACGAAGGGCCAATTTTATTTCCCCTCTTGCCAAACTTGCATAAAACGCAAAGCAAAAACGATTCATCAAAAAAGAAAATACACCAAACAAAAAAATAAGACAGGGAAAAAAAATAAGACAGGGAAACATATAAAAAGAAAGAGAAAAAGAAAAGAAGACGTTACGCGTAACGCCGCGAAGCGTCAGAAACCAAAGGAAAGTTAAAAACGGCTTGACAAAGCCCTTCGCAGTCATAGGTCCTTGTCGGCTATACGCCGTAACTTCAGTTTATAATGCCTGTAAATCAAAATATATACCGATACCATACTGCGTTAAACGATTCATGCAGCGCCAAACATTTGCCAATTCATCACGTATCTCGTCAACTAAATTACGATGCATTTCTTCCATTCCATGACTTCTACACATACTCTATCTAACACCGCAAACACCTCATGCCTATAAAGTTTAATCATATTTTTGCCGACAACGGCACGTATTCCCGATACTATCAAATTGTCGAAAAAACAATGACATGCGCTTACCCATCCATCAGCTAATCATACACTATCCCATACGACAAAAGCAGCCCGACCCCATCAGCCGAACTGCTTCAAAACGAATTCATATTATATTTAATAGCTGCGTCAAGGCCTCAGCTCACTTCGGTTCACGACGCAGCCGACCTCGTTTCTTCGTCCCCTTCTCGATCAAATCATAACTCATGTCGAGCAGTGAAACAATCGTCTCCCTGTCCACCGTACCATCCAGCAGCACCGTCAGCCAATGACTGCGGTTCATATGATACGCCGGCAGAAACCCGTCGCGCTGCCGAAAAGCCCCGATCATGTCAGGCTCGCACTTCACGTTCAAGACATCAACGCACCCCTGACCGGACAACCCCAGCTTCTCCCGCGGCACATCCATCACAACGCCATACCACTTCCCATTCCAATGATGCAGCACCGCATACTCAGGATGGGAAGCCCATAAAAACTCCGGCTCCGTACCGTATTGGTCTGAGGCAAAGGTTAATACATCTTGCCGATAAGTCTGAACCTTACTACCACTCATGTCAATCACTCCACGCAGCCACTTTCTCTTTCTGTTAGCCACAGTACCGGTTACTACCCAGGAAACATGATATTATCATGTTTTATCTGGCGAAAAATTTATGAATACATTTACCATCAGCAAACAAGCTTAATTGAGTTTTCAAATAACCCTTCTATTGAAATTTGATAGCGCACATGCTATCATAATATTAGAAATACCAAAGGAGAATATGATGTATAAAATTGAATTCTACGAAAAACAAGATGGCGAATCTAACGTATGGGATTTTCTGGAATCCTTGCGTATCAAAGGCGAAACCAGTAAAGACGCCAGAATTCAGTACAATCAAGTAGTCTTCTATATCGACTTGCTTTCCAGAAACGGTACAAATCTTCCGGTCAACATTACAAAGCATATTGAAGAAGATATCTGGGAACTACGTCCTGGAAACAACAGAGTCTTTTATTTCTATTACGATCAAAAGACGTACGTGCTGCTTCATCATTTCCGCAAAAAATCGCAAAAAACACCTAAGAGAGAAATCACCCGCGCCAAGGCAGAACGTGACGATTATATCCGCCAGAAGGAGGCAGAATTATGAAAACTTGGGAAGATTACAAACATCATGTAAAAACAATCAGCGAAGACGAATGCCGTCGTATGGAAGAAATCGAGGAAGTAAGCGCTATTGTATCTGCCATTATCAAGCGCAGACAAGAACTCGGTATCAGTCAGCGCACCCTTGCTGAACAATGCGGTATTCCTCAATCCTCTGTCGCCCGTATTGAAACCTTTAAAACGACACCCAAACTCGATACACTTGTCAAACTGATGCAGGCGTTGAACTTACGGCTCCAAGTCGCTGTTGTCGGCTAAAATAACTGATTGGTCATGCTATCAGCAGCTTCTGTGCTAAATACTAATCAACAGTCAAAGGCAGTGTCAAGTATTTTTCGCAAAATGGTTTGCAGGGCCTGGCATGAGCGAAGTAAGCCAGCAACGGAGGCATCCTCCCGAGCCGCCTCCAAATGTTTCATATTCATGTACTTCTTGTTACCCCACTGGGTACCGGCTACATGGCGCATCCGGACACAGACCAGCATGAGGGCGGAATTTCCGTCCGGCAAACCGCATCAAAGACCTGCTTGCGATTGTTGTTCTTGCCTTTTGGTTTGGTTGGATCAGGCAACTCAAATCCCAACTTCTCCAAAGCCTTTTCCTGTTGGGGGCAAAGTTCCCCATACCGATTTTTACAATCGAACACATGGCGCTCATGAATATGGGGCGTCCCCTCGTCCAGATGCAGTGCCCAATCCAAAATATGGATATGGGAACCAAATCGTTTTTCAAATTCCTCATAAAATTCACTGACAATGAGAGCCAGTGTTTCCGGCGGAACGGATTCCTCTATCGTCCCAATCTGATAGATACTTTCCTCCGGACAGGTCTTATTGCTTTTCAGCAAATCCTCCACAGTGCGGTTGCGCTCGGTGTGCCGTGTCTTTTCATTCCGGGCGTTCTGAGCATCCACGTGGTCGGCGTAATGCTCGTAGTAATACATCCGTTCAATTTCTTCAAAGCTGAAATCCGTCTGTTCCGGATTTTCCCGGAATTTGTGAATACTAAATCCCCGGTAGCAATCCCAGTACACGTTTTGCTGTACACGTTCAGCGTCAATGTGTTCGCTGTTTTCTACATCAAACCGGCGGTCATTGTGCCGGGGATTGTAGGTTCCATGCTTGCCGGAACGTCCGTTGTGCCGTGTCAGTTTCAATTCTTTTCCCTCCATTTCCACTCAATTTCCCGCTGGGGCAGAAGCGGCGGAGCCGCCAAACCTGCGGATTTCTGCGTCAGGTAATACCCAGTACGAATTGACGCAAGGCATCAACTCTCCCTGGGCAAGGCGTTTCACCCTTGACCCGATGGGGCGGCTGCCCTCAACCCGCCAAAGGGCTTTGCCCCTTGCCCCCAACAAAGGGCTGCGCCCTCTGTACTCCTGCCCGAAGAAGCTGACCGCATCAAAATTCGTTAGCCAGTTTCTCCGGTTTTTCAGAATGCTTTACAAAAGCCTTCTGAAAAAGGAAAAGCCAATGCCCGAACCGTTTTCAAAAAGCAAATTCGTTCATCGGCTTATTATCTCAGAAAAACTTTTCTAACATCTCAGAAGAAGTACAAAGAATACAGGTTCTGATACAACGTTATATTTGCAAAAGAGGATGCTGTTTTTCTTTGTCGTAGAGTTTTTGGTGATTTTGTTTTTTCTTATAACAATCAGAAAAGAATCCTTAACGATTAAGTATGCATTAGAGATTCTTGTGACCATGATCAGCGCATCATCTTGATTGCTGTTTAATTTCATCACATAACCGGGATAAGCGTTCTTCTGCTATACGTTTCTTCAACTCACATTCCCACACAACAATAACGTTCCATCCATCTGCTTCCAGCTTTTGTTTATTTTCTGCATCTCGTTCGATGTTTCGTTCAATTTTCGGTTTCCAGTATTCTTGATTAGAACGAGGCAGTCTGGAACGTGAACAGCCATGCATATGCCAAAAGCATCCATTGACAAAAATAACAGTGCGGTATTTTGGCAGTACAATATCCGGTTTTCCTGGATAACGTTTGTCATTTTTTCGGTAACGGAAACCATGGTTGAATAGATATTTTCTTACAATTTCCTCTGGCTTGGTGTTGGTGCTGCGGATCCGAGACATATTTTCACTACGTTCAGCAGGTGTTTTGGTATCAGCCATTGACAATTACCTCCAACTATACTCATACTGTTTCGCCGGTGTAATATGCACAGTCTCCAGGCAATTTAATATTGGGAATCCAAATCTGTGTTCCATCCCATCCTTTATTCTTGTTGCCCGTAATTTTATACAGCGTAAGTACAAGATCATCGGGATAGGTGTCACCTAAGTTCCGGTCAGTAGGAGCTAACAAAGTTCCGGTTCCCTTACCAATGTCTCTATTTCTGCGGACGATTAGCTTCCCTTGTGCAGCAGAATCAGTGACTAGCAAAGTGTTTATGAAGCCGATGAAGGCTTTTACATTCCAATCATCTGCGACCTCGGAATCAAGCTGCTCCATAATTTTTACAATCAGTTTCAAACTAACAGTGTACAAATCATCATCAAACGGCTGAAGCAAAGTGTCAATGGATGCGACATCTTTATTGATAGGATAAAAAGGGAAATAGTTAACCCCGCCGGAATAGATACCAACAGCTTTCTTATCCAGCACATTTTTTCTTGTAGGTTTCAAACCTGTCGGATAAAAAATTTTGATGTCGTTTCCGTTATTGGCACTCTCAATCTGCTTAATAATGCTGGTATTGGTTCTGTTTATATCAGAAAACAGCTTGAACAGCTTCGGTGGCATGAAAACGCGCAGCAAATTCGGATCACGATCGTAGCCGAACATCCTTGCGTGCTGCCACATGGTATCAGCTTGCGGACTTTTTGCGACACGACAGTAGTAAATAGTCTGAAGCTGCGGGAAAGTCACTCCTCTGCCTAAACTATTACCTCCAACAATGACATTAATACCAGTTTCATACCGCGTATTCTCATCATAAGATACGATAGAATTCAGCATTAAAATACTAATTCTATCATTCTGAAGCTGCTCTGCTATAAAATCATAAATCTGCTCAAACGGCAGAAGATCCGTTTTTGTTTCTTTCAATGACTCATAGGCACGTTCAAATGCTTCTCTCGTTTCCGTCTCGTCATGGGAATGAGAAATTTCATTCAAGTAGCTCCCAATCTTATTTGCAAAGCAGGAGTGTTGGTTGGTTTTCATACTCGGATGAATTAAAAAATTACATACCGCCCCGCCATTCAACATAATATGCCCAGAGGAAATCAAATGCATAATCAATGCAGTTTTCAGTCCGTTCTCCGGGAATTCATCATCATTCAAAAGTTCCTCGGCTTCGTCATTATCTGTGAGAATAATCTGCTTCGGAGGTTCCGGTGGGAAGAAGAAATCACCTCCCATATAACCCTTTCCAGGTTTGAAATAGTAAATAAAGTAAGGCTTCCATCCGCTTTTTGCAGTTTGAAGGAGAATGGACTGGGGAGTACCAGTCACTTGCATATAGATACTGCTGGAAGTAGTTTTCTTGATAGCTTCAAGATTTTTATTGATAGTGCTCTGCTTGTTTTTATTTACCTGAGTATTCAAACTGGCAGCATCGGCTTCATCATCCACAATGAACAGCGGATTACCGGCACAGAAATTAGTGGATGAAAAATTGTTTTTCCATTGTTTCAGAACAGAAGTATTCTTCTTTAGAACAATCACCGCAGGTTTACGCAGGTTATTCTGGACAAACTTTAAATAGTCATTCTCGTCGCAAACACAGAAATCACAAAGATCCCGTTGTGCTCTCTGATAAGTTTGCTGCTGAAGCAGAATATTGTCTGTTGTCAGCAAGACAAAATTCATAAAACTTTCATCAGCCGCAGCGCACATAAGTCCAAACATATGACTGGTTTTACCACTTTGCACATCACCAACCAACAAACTTACAGCGTGGTCGGTAAAGGAAAAATTTGAAATATATTGCGGTACAATATCCGCAGCCGTCTTGTTGATTGCATCTGCAAGAGCAGTATTTCCTTTGCTGCGGATTCTATCCAAATAAGATTGTAAATAGCTCATTACTTCACCCCAAAATCAAGAAACCATATTCCTGGCATCGTTGTCTTTGTAAGCTCAAACGAATTGCGTCCATAGCGCTTCAGCGTATCCTCAGTAACTGGATCGCCGACTGCCAGTACACCTGCATTTTCCAAGCGTCCTTTCAACCATTTTCCGAGAATTTTCAAATCGCCTTCCGAACGGAAATTTTTGCTGTAATCACCGCTGACTTTGCACTTGAATGACCAGCCATCATCTGTGATAACTGTAAAAACCGCATTATCAGTTTGGCTTTGTGGATATCCTGGTTGGCTTGTTACATTCTTGGGCACAATCAGCTCAACTTCGTACCAATGTCTCGGCTTAACGAGACCATTTTTTGATTCCCGTCCCTTTCCGAAAAACACATTCAAGTTGCTCTGCGGAGACACTTCATAAGGCTTAATTGGAATTTTAAATGATATATCTGTTTTAGCACACATCGCATTTGCAAGATTTTGCGGAGATACCTTTTCCACAAATTCATGCCCGTCCAGCAGTGCATTTTCCTCATTAAATGTGTCTATTTCCAAATCGGCAATATTTTTTGTAGAGGTCTTCATAAGTTGACAAATAAAATCACTCATTTGTTTTGCGGATGCCACATCATTCAGCAAAACAGAACTCTCATATACACGAATGCCGCCATCGACAATGCTGCTTAGGTTATTTGACCCAACAATCCCTGCAAACGGACCGGTAACATTACTGTAAGAATACAGTTTTCCGTGAAAGCGGAAAGCATTAACCAACCGGACACCTCCCAGTTGATTCTCCATTAAAAAATCGTTCAGATGCATCGCTGCATCGTACTGCACTTTTGTAAAATGATCAAAATAATGCATTCCAACAATGAGATTCAATGTACGAATGTTACTGTTTAATTCGATGGTCTTTTGCAGCTCAATCAATGAATCAGCAGACACATAGCCGACAGCAATATCTAATTTTGAAGTTTGCGGAAGCAGACCGTAGAACGTTTCCGCAAATGTTTTGCTTCCGGTTTTCATCGGAGGATAGTTGGAAAACAAAAATTCCATGATTTGCCCTCCTTAATCCATTTGGGATGTTACATACTCAAGCCGCTGTTTAACAGTCATGGCTTTCATCTTTTCATATTCCGGCAGTAGATCTACGGGCGTATACTCTCCGGTAAACAAAGGAAGCAAACGTTTGGCAACAGCTTGTACGCCAACAGGTGGAACAGCATTACCAATCTGTCTGCGGACTTCGGTAACGCTTCCTTCAAAGATAAAATTATCTGGGAAGGATTGAAGTCTTGCACGTTCTCTGTTGGTTAACGGACGAGGTTCAGGATAATGGTAACCCCAAGTTCCGCCACCACCGGCAGCAATAATGGTCTTAGCGGGTTCATCACGTTTGATTCTGCGGTAAACATGGCTAATCATTCCCTTGACATATAAAGGATTGTCTTTGGGAATATCCGTGAAGTTTCCTCCTTCTGGTATAAGCTCCAGAACCTTTTTTGTTTTTTCTTTGATGTTGATATGTTCATTATTCGTGGGAACTTTCTCAACACCCTCCAGGGCTTCTCCCGCAGTAACATAAGGAAGTAATCCATTTGGACCATGAGAAGGCTTTGGATGGATAAAATTAAATCCTGTGTCAATTCTGATGCCAACAAAAAGAACACGCTCTCTAAACTGAGGAACGCCATATTCCGCAAAATTATATAAATGTGGCTTTACCACATAACCAGGGGTAATACTTTCGAAGTCTTTGATGATAGTATCAATAGCCTTACCACCGTTAGCGGTAATCAAACCCTTCACATTTTCTGCAACAAATGCCTTTGGTTTCTTGGCATCAACAAACTCTGCAAAATGTCTAAACAGACCGCCACGGGTTCCGTTCAATCCAGGCTGTTTCCAAATAATAGAGAAGTCCTGACACGGAAAACCACCCAAAACAATGTCACATTCCGGAATAGAATTGTCCGTGTAAGGATCAATTTTCGTAATGTCTTTATAATGAATTACATCGCCGAAATTTGCCGCAAAAGATTTACAAGCCCATTCGGCAAAATCGTTAGCCCATATCGTTTCATATCCTTCCATATGGAAACCATAATCCAGTCCTCCACAACCCGAAAAAATTGAAACGATTTTTGGCTTATATGTGAAGTTTTTTGTATTGTTCACGTTACTGTCCTCCCTTTTGCACTTACATAAAGGTGTACATTCCTGTAAGGCAATTTTGAGGACTTATTTTTTGATGAACCCCGCTTATATTTACAAGTTTTATATGGAAAACAAACTTATATTGTGGTATGCTATTATAATACGTGCAAAAGCGTATTTTTACAGGAATGTACACAATCCTGTAAAAATACCCACTTACAATAACTTGGCTTTTTCATAAATCTCCGCACGATAGCGGAAGGTGGAAAGGGGCATTCCACACAGCTTTGCAGCAGCTGTGCCGGTGATTTTACCGTTTTTCCATTGCTGGTACAGATGGTGGAAATTTTCTGGCAAAGGCTTCGGAGGTCTGCCAAAGCGGACACCCCTTGCTTTGGCGGCGGCGATTCCTTCAGCCTGACGCTGCCGGATATTGGAACGTTCATTTTCCGCCACAAAGGACAGCACTTGCAGAACAATATCGCTCAGGAATGTGCCCATCAGGTCTTTGCCACGGCGTGTGTCCAACAGGGGCATATCCAGTACCACAATGTCAATTCCTTTTTCTTTGGTCAAAATCCGCCATTGCTCCAGAATTTCAGAATAGTTTCGCCCCAGACGGTCGATGCTCTTGATATAGAGCAGATCGTCTTTTTTCAGCTTCCGTACCATTTTTCGGTACTGAGGTCGTTCAAAATCCTTGCCGGACTGCTTATCTATAAACAGGTTTTTCTCCGGAATAGACAATTCCTTCAGAGCAAGAATCTGTCTGTCTTCATTCTGTTCTCTGGTGCTGACACGGATATAACCATACAGATTTCCCATTGCTTTTTCCCTCCTTTCATGCAGACCCGGAAAACAGCTTCCGAATCAGACGATTTCTCAATCTTTATGGTACTGGATACTTACTACCCTTGAATAAACAGACTGTGAAAATGTCGGGTGCAGACCCGCCATTTTTTCGTAAATCGCCCCAATTTCAGGCGATTTTTTCTTCTGCCTGTACAATCTGAAAGCCATGCTCTCTGGCGTAGGCGCTGGCAGCAGCTTTCCGTTCCTCACTGTAGGGCGGGATAAGCCGGACAGACAACCGGGATTTATCCAGCAGATAGGTCACACTGCCTTCCGGCGTGCTGCGTTCCAACCGGCAAAGCAGCGGATACTTCCGGCTGAACTCTGCCAGCCTGCGTTTCAAACTGGCGTTAAAGGTGTAAATACTGGCAAGATTCTCCGCCTCGTTCCAGTTGATAATGGTTTCTTTCTCATATTTAGACAGCTTCGTCATACAAATCCTCCTCATAATCGGTGTTATTTTTCAAGACACGCAGGCTGCTCTTGAGACAGCGGTATTCGTCCATCTTCATGCGGAGATGATAGTAAAAGCCTTTATACCAGCTTTCCGACATTTCCGTTTCCATCTTCCGGGCAAGTTCCAACATTCTGCGTTTTGTTTGCGGATCAACCGTCAATCCTGTCAGCCATTTCAGCCTTGTCACCGTGTTGTGGTAATTAGGGCAGGCAAATACATACAGCACTTTCTTTTCCTAGATACTCAATCTCATGATTACGCCATCCTTTCTTTTCTGTTTTCATTCTGATTTCCACTATTGCCCAGCCAGTCAAAAAAGGCTCGCTTGCTGACCTTAATCAGCCTGCCGCTGCGGACTGCCGGGAATCCCGGTGTGTGTACCAGCTCGTAGGCGCTGGCTCTGGAAATACCCATGATATGCTGGATATCCGTAACATCCAGGATCAGAGGCAGAGCGTCATAGTCGTTCCATTTCGTTTTTTCTTTCATATCGGTGTTCCTCCTTTATTTGAATTTCTTTCAGATTTCATTTTCCGCATATTTGCCGTTCTACCTGTTCCGTTTCCTTCATACTGCCCTGCTCGACATACATGAGTCACCGATTTCTCGATGCGCTCGCTCTCCGTTTTCGGAGAGGTCATTGCGGTTTATCTCAGTTCAGACGGTCATTCAGTTGTCAAGGTACACGATGGAATGAAATTACCATCTGATGTCATCATATCGCCTTAATCTTGACAAGACAATAGCTTTGAAGTACTATTGGTGTAACGGATATAACCGAATTATAAAATTACCATAAGAGAATGGGAGGGGATAGCATGAAATTTGAATTTGTACGGCACGAACCGCTTTATGACCGCATTTTGTTTGTCCTGACGCTGGACAGACAGAAAATGAAGGAGCGTATTTTAATAGGTGAAGAACTGCAAATCCGGTTTCGTTTGCAGGGATATAAAGATGCAGAAGTGCTGTGTGATGTCACACGCCCTTTGGGAACTATGCTGCCGGCTTTCGAGCATGACCCGGATGGGGAATGGAACCGCTTTGGTCTGGCACCTCTGAGAGAAGCCTTGCACTCCAACCTTTGGAAGCAGCCCGGACTGGAACAGACTTCCGGTGATTTTCTGGCAAAAAAATATCTCACCGGTGATCCGGTGAGAATGTACGCAGCGCTTCGTATCTGGAACGAATATTTGAAGGCAAGAGAGCCACGGGATCGGGAAGCTGCCTGCAAGCGTTTTATTGGAAAAATGAACGGCTTTACTGCCTTATTTATGGGAACTCCTCCCCTTGATTTTGACGACAATACAGGAAAGCCAAAACGCTTGAACATTACCACGCATATTTATGGTTCTGTGCCGCAGGAAGATACCTGTCTTGACCTTTGGTATCCGGACAGCAAACGGAAAATGGAATGTGTTGCCGCTTATTCGTCTCTGTATCCGCTGATTACCTATTACCTAAATCGGTTGAACGATTGGGGACTCTATTTCCGAAAATGTAAAATCTGCGGGAAAGTATTCCTTGCCAAAAGCCAGCGGTATGAGCTTTGCAGCGATAAATGCCGCAAAAAACAGTCTCTCCAAAACAAGCGTGAATTTGATGAACGAGCCAGAAAAAACAATTATGACCTGTGTTATAAGAACGAATGCCAGAACTGGCGGAATAAAATCAATAAGGCGAAGAAAACACCCGGATTCCCCGCTGACCGTCTGGAAGAAATGCAGGCTGCTTTTGAAGCCTTCAAAAAAGAAGCTTTGCAACGGAAACAGGCTGTGAAAAAGAAAGAAGCCAGCCCGAATGAGTTTTCGGACTGGCTGCTCCAGCAGAGTAATATTATTGTGGAATTAGCTTACTTTGACTGTGTGAAACTTTTTCTGTAAATACCATCCAGGTACAGGTCTTCTATGATACAATCTAAATCATAGGAGGCTTATTATTATGGCAAGAGAAAAGAAACCGGTACATAAGGTCGTTATGACTGAAGGAAAACGCAGCATTATTCAGCAACTGTTTCAAGAGTATGACATTCAATCGGCAGAAGAAATTCAGGAAGCACTAAAAGACCTGCTGGGAGGTACTATCAAAGAACTGATGGAAACCGAGATGGACGAACACCTGGGCTATCAGAAATCTCAACGCTCGGACAGCGAGGATTCTCGCAATGGCTATAAGAGAAAACGGGTTCACAGCCGGTATGGTACCGTAGATATCCAGGTACCGCAGGACCGCAACTCCACGTTCGAACCGCAGGTGGTCCGTAAACGGCAAAAAGATATCTCTTCTATCGACCAGAAAATTATCTCCATGTATGCCAAGGGAATGACGACCCGGCAAATTTCAGAAACGTTAGAGGATATCTATGGATTTGAGGCTTCCGAAGGCTTCATTTCCGATGTAACCGATAAAATCCTGCCTCAAATTGAAGACTGGCAGAAACGCCCGCTGTCGGAAGTGTATCCTGTCCTCTATATTGATGCCATTCATTATTCTGTCCGGGATAACGGAGTGATCCGGAAGCTGGCAGCCTACGTCATTCTGGGAATCAACATAGACGGACAAAAAGAAGTTCTGACGATTCAGGTCGGAGACAATGAGAGCGCAAAATATTGGCTTTCCGTGCTGAATGAATTGAAAAATCGCGGGGTAAAAGATATCCTGATTCTCTGTGCCGATGGCCTGAGCGGGATCAAAGAAGCCATCGCCGCAGCCTATCCTAACACGGAATACCAGCGCTGCATCGTACATCAGGTACGAAACACGCTGAAATATGTAGCAGACAAGGATCGTAAGCCTTTTGCCAATGATTTAAAGACTATTTATCAGGCTCCGTCTGAAGAACAGGCTTTGGAATCTCTGGAAAGGGTAACCAAAACATGGTCTGTAAAATATCCGAATTCCATGAAAAGTTGGAAGCAAAACTGGGATGCCATCTGCCCAATTTTCAAGTTTTCCATGAACGTAAGAAAAGTGATTTACACGACCAATGCCATCGAATCCCTGAATTCCACCTACCGGAAGCTGAACCGTCAGAGAAGCGTATTTCCAAGCGATACAGCGCTTTTAAAAGCCCTGTATCTGGCGACGTTTGAAGCCACCAAAAAATGGACCATGCCAATCCGAAACTGGGGACAGGTGTATGGGGAACTGAGCATAATGTACGAAGGCAGGCTCCCGGAGTAAAGCATCGCCGGTAAAAGCAGGCAAACATCCTGCCTATGCTTGACATGCTTAGCATGTGCTGTTATATATAAACCATGAGCTGAAAGTTCTCAGATTCGCTTTCAGTTCAACATTTATCATAGAAGATCTACATTTACAGAGATTTTTTCACAGGCTCAATTTTACTTAGCTTGACAATTCACCATATAATTTAGCAGATTCTACTCTTCTAATCTATTACATATTAGCTTCTATTAATCGCTCTCTAATTTCGATATAATTAACTTTTTCAAAATCATATTCAAAAATAGATGCAATAATAATCTGATGATCGGCAAAATCCCTTTTTAAAATATCCATCATAAGCTTAATATTAGCGTGATCAACCTCTTTTCCACTTGGCGAATCTAAAATGATCGGTAACTTAATTTTAAGAGCATTCTCAATTGCAATGATATATGCAAGCCTAAATGCAAATACCGTTTTATGCAAAACTGCACCGGACAATTCTTTAAGATTAGATGTAAAAAGGTATGTTGCTGGAATTGTTTCTTGATTACCCACTCCAAGTTCCTCAGCATATTTTATTATATCTTGAGACAGTGCAGATACCACTTTGTTATTATTTTTCGTGATATTAGTTATTTTAGTTCGAACAAATTTTATCTCCTTTTCTAATCTTCCAATCTCCTGTTTGATTGCAAGTGGATTTATTGGTATCCGTGCAATTCTTTTATCGAATATTTCCAATTGACTGGCCGACTTGTAAAATTCTAATTGCTCATATTCTTTATCTTTCTCTTTTTCTAATCTGTCAAGTTGCCTCGAAATCTTAGAGAATTCTGTAGATACAATTTTTCTCTTGGCAACCAATAGATCAATTGCATCATTCATTCCCACAATATTATTCTCTGTTACTGAAAAAACAGATCCATCCGGTGCCTCAATCAATAATTTCATATCAACAACAAATTTTTTAAATCGTCTATTATCAGATAATGTATTATCTATTCTTCGGAGTTCAGATTTTAATTGTTTCTTTCTTAACAAAAGTTGATTAATTGCAACATCTATCTCTTCTTCATAACTATCTGCTACTAAAGTCCCTGATTCTTCATCAAGAGTTTCTTTATATTGTGCAACGCTGAACATCTGCTTATATTTTGTTAATTCTCTTGATAACTGTAATTCTTTACGAATTAAGTCTGAACAATCACATCCTGCTAATCCACGGATTAATTCCTCAATATTAAAATGAATACTTCCAATTACAACTCCACGATTCAACAACGTCCAGCCTTTTTCTTGATCCACATAAAAAGCACCTAATATATTTTCTAAAATGTCAATGTTTTCTGCTCCAAAAATTATTTTATGTAAATCAGCCTTTTGTTCTGGAAGTACAAATGTACTTTTTCTATCCTCAAATGTTGCTTCTATTGCAATGTCACTATAGCGTCTTAACAAAACAGTTCCCGACATCTCACATTCAATCGCTAATTCTACTTCGCAACGATCAAATTTGATTTTTCTTGTATTCGGAATATTATAGCCAAGAGCATAAAGCATAAAACGAAGGAGTGTAGTTTTGCCGCAACTGTTTTTTTCACTATGGATCAAATTAACCCCTTCAGAAAACTTGATTGTACGTTCAAAAAATCCCTCTTTAAGGTGAATTGATTTAAAGATCACAGTTTTACCCCCTCCTTTATATTTTGTATTACGATTCTATTGTGGACAATTCTATACAAAATAATCTGAATTAATCCCTTTTGTATTTCTGCATCCATCCCCTCTAATTTGAACTCTGCAAGATAATCTGTCCATTTATTAATTGCAAAATCAATAGCTTTTTCCGATAAACTCTTTGATGTGCGATACACATTATAATCATAAAGGACTTTTATAAAAAACTCACAGCGTTCACAACAAGAATCTATGGTCTCTCTATATTGATGAACAATTTCATCGTAAGCACTAGGATCGAACCTATCAGCAAACGCAGCATCACAATATCTAATATCAGTAGCAATAACCATAATAGGCCATATTACATCTTCTTTTCTTAATTGAATGGAAGCATCCTTCTTTGTTCCGTTTTTAAACACTTCCTCATGCCAAATAGTCAAAAGTGTTTTCCCAAGCCCTGGGATACTTAAATGTAAATCTCCAATAAAATCGTCCACCGCTCTTTTGACTACCTTATACCTTTCAGCATCATTATCAGTTTCAAACGGTAATATTTGAATCATAAATTTATTCAGGTCTAGCGGACAAGCTATCTTGTCCACATACCCTTTAATTAACTCTTGAGAAGACTCTGGTAAAGATAAAAAACTACGATGTGCATTGCCAAAAAATATGCTTCTCGAAGCATATTCATTTAAAGGATTCGGCGAATTTGTGATAAGTATCAATTGCTGTACATTAACTTTTTGACTTCCCTCCGATAAAGATATCAAGGCTTTTTTCAAATTTTTTCTTACATTTTGGAAATCCGAACTACTTTTTTCCACTGCTTTTGCTTGCGCCAAAATATATTGGTGATTATTCAATTTTATCTCAATATCTTCAAAATTCCCTTCTAACCGTAGTGATTGTAAATCTTCTATGTTTTCAAGCATAATTACAATCGCTGCATTTACCTGAAAATCAAAGCCAAACACAACAGCATTCGCACGCCTACTCCTTGCCATACGGCTTCCTCCTTATCCGCATATTTTTAGATAGACGTTCTATCTAAAATACACCGATTTTTTCTCCATCCGGCAACACAAACGTCTGCTCATATCTAACATCTAACGCCTCTGCAATCTTCGCCATTTCCTCGGAGGACACGGTACCACGCTGCAGTTTCTTATTAAAATTCTGCGGAGTCTGTCCAATCCGTCTACAAAGTTCCGCAAGGCTGATATTCATTCTGTTACACAATTTTCTGATCATATCCGATGTCGTCATTTTACACCTCCATCAACATAATACAATTATAAACCTTTTGGTTGATAAACGCAAACTATCTTCTTCGAAATTCACAGACTATTAAAAAAGCACTTTGCAACCACTTCAAAAGCTACAAGACACCGCATTCGTTTTGTTATTTACCTCTCCACATCCACCTTTGCTCCGGATTTGAACTCCACCTCAAACCGCTCATTGTAAACTCTGATCTTTTCAATCAACCGCTGTACCAGTAGCTCATCATATTTCGTGCCCCCTGTGAACTTCTGTTCCAGAAACTCCCACATCTCCCTGATCCGCTGTTTCAGTTCTTCCCGCGCGGCGCTCTCCACCAAGGCATTCTGAACCGGTCAATCTCATCCGCAACGCAGTTGTAATCCTTTTTGGAATTTGCCAATTTCAGAAGTTCCTTTTGCAGTTCCAGCAGTTTTGCCCCAATCCCTTCCGATGAGATTTCATCCTTCTGCGGGATCACCGCTTCCATATTCTTCTGGAAACTGGGCATCATTTTTCTGTTGCTCAGTGCAAGGTTGCGCGTCTGTATCACCCGACTCCTGAATAGTCGGCGCGTCACAAGAGGTTAGTTCATTCTCCATGCGGGTACAGCACTGTCATAACGAGGAACGCCGGGGTTCACGGCTGATTACCACATACTGCTGCAGGTATAGGATAATGTTCTTGCGCGCATTCGCTTTTTATTGAGTAACTCATCGTTGTCTGTAAAATATAAAAACGGGAACTGAAACTGTCTGCTGACAAGCCTCGGCTCCCGAAAATCTTTTTCTATACTTTTTCACTATTCGCTTCTCTGACTCGTGACATCAATACCACCGTCTCCACATGATGTGTCCGTGGAAACATATCGACAGGCTGGACTTTGACGGGTTGATAGCCGTGGTCGTTTAGGTAGGCCAGGTCGCGGGCCAGGGTTGCCGGATTGCACGACACGTAGACGACGCGCTTCGGCTGGCTTTGGGCGATGGCCGCGAGGACGGGTTCGCCGCAGCCGGCTCTTGGCGGGTCCAGGACGATGACGTCGGGGCGGACGCCGCTTTTGATGAGTTCGGGCAGTTTTTCTACAGCGTCGCCGAGAATGAATTCTGCGTTTGTCACGCCGTTGTCGGCCGCGTTTTTCACGGCGTCGCGAATGGCTGGCGCGACGATTTCGATGCCATAGACCTTCTTGGCTTTCTGGGCTAAAAACAGGGTAATCGTGCCGGTACCGCAGTACACGTCGGCTACGGTTTCATCGCCCTGCAGGTCGGCAAATTCCAAAGCCTTTTCGTACAGGCGCTGGGCCTGCTCGCTGTTGACCTGAAAGAAGGACTGGGCGGAAATGTTGAAGGTCAGTGGGCCGATGGAGTCGTGAATTGTCGGCGTGCCGTACAGGACCTTTGTTTCCGGGCCTAAGATGACATTGGTGCGGCGCGTATTGATGTTCTGTACGACGCTGGTAAGCTTGGGCAGTTCTTCGCGGAGCATGCCGATCAATTCGGCGATGTGAGGCACATCAGCCTGCGTCGTAACGAGGCAGACCATGAGCTCTCCTGTCCGGACGCCGACGCGGCCCATGACGTGGCGGACGATACCCGTGTGGGTCTGCTCGTTATAGGCCGGCACGCCATAGTCGTTCATCCACTGGCGTACGATGCGCAGGATGTCGTTGTTGCCAGCCTTTTGAATGGCGCACGACGCGACGTCGATGACCCGATGGCTGCCGGCGGCGTAGCAGCCGACGACGGCTTTCCCCTTTGCAGCCGCTGCGGGAAACTGCATCTTGTTGCGGTATTCCCACGGCGTCGCTGCGCCCAGGGTCGGAAGGACGTCTATTCCCGTCAGGTGGCCGATGCGTTCTAAGGCGTCCCGTACTTGGCCCTGCTTTTCCTGCAGCTCGCCGTCGTAGCTCATGTGCTGGAGCTGGCAGCCGCCGCACTGGGCGTATACGGAACACAAGGGCTCCACACGTTGCGGCGACGGCGTGACGATGTCCTGCAGTATAGCCGTAGCGTACTGCTTTTTGACGACGTCGACCTTGGCCTGCACCGTTTCACCGGGCAGCGCCCCTCTGACAAAGACCGTAAAGTTTTCATACCGCCCTACGCCTTCGCCGCTGGAGCCGAGGCGGAGTATATCAATCGTATATGTATTTCCTTTTGCAACAGGAACAGACCGGTGCTGTTTCATGAATTCCTTCCTTTCGCGCTGCGCCGGGCAGCGTTGGTATTACGTAATGATTTCGCTGATAACGGGTTCTATATGGTCCGGCCGCCGGGACTGCACGATGATGTGAGACGCAATCTCCTGGGCAATGCGAGCCATGTCGGCGTCGGCCTTGCCGTATAAGGTAAACAAGGGCTCGCCGGCCTTAATAGAATCTCCCAGCTCCTTGAACAGGCGGATGCCTACCATAGGATCAATGGGATCTTCCTTGCGGGCCCGGCCTGCGCCCATAGCCATGGCGATTTCACCCAAGGCCCGGCCGTGGATTTCCGTAATATAGCCTTCGTCAGTGCAGACGGCCGTAAACATCTGGGGCGCTTTCGTAAGAGGCCGTTTTCCGATCCACGACGCGCTGCCGCCCTGGGCTTTGACGAATTCCTTGAATTTCGCCAATCCCTTGCCGCTGGCGACGAGGTCGTCAATGATCTGTTCGCCTTCTCCTTCACTGCCGGCCTTGCCGCCGACGAGGAGCATCTGCGCGCCAATCGCCCGCACGACTTCCATGAGCCGCCGCCCTCCCCGGCCGGACAAGGCGTCGACGGCTTCATCTACTTCGAGGCTGTTGCCGATTGCCGTACCGAGGGGCGCTTCCATAGACGTAATGACAGCTCGCGTCGGCTTATGGGCCAGGCGGCCGATGTCCACCATCATGCGGGCCAGCTTGCGGGCGTCTTCCTTCGTCTTCATGAACGCGCCGTCGCCGTATTTTACGTCCAGCACGATGGCGTCGGCGCCGGAGGCGATTTTTTTGCTCATAATGGAGCTGGCAATGAGGGGAATGCTTTCGACGGTCCCCGTCGCGTCGCGCAGGGCGTAGAGCAGCTTATCTGCCGGGGCGATGTCGCCGGACTGGGTAATGAGGGCGAGACCCATGCGGCGGACCTGCTGCAAAAACTGGTCTTCCGGCAGCTCGATGCGAAATCCCGGAATGGCTTCCAGCTTGTCCGCCGTGCCGCCTGTAAATCCCAGGCCCCGGCCGCTCATTTTCGCCACAGGCACGCCGGCAGCGGCGACGAGAGGCGCGACGATGAGCGTCGTCGTATCGGCAATGCCGCCGGTGCTGTGCTTGTCCACCTTGACGCCGGGAATGGACGACAAATCGACGATGTCGCCGGAACGGGCCATAGCCATGGTCAGCTCCGTCGTTTCTTCTGCCGTCATGCCGCGCAGGTATACAGCCATGAGCCAGGCCGCCGCCTGATAGTCGGCGATCCTTCCGGCCGTGTAGTCGTCAATAAAGCGATGGATTTCTTCCTTCGTCAGAACCATTCCATCCCTCTTATGTTCAATGTAGTCTATGGGCCACATATGCCTCACCTCAATTCGTTCAGGAAGCTCGTCCCGAATTCCAATCCTGTCAGTCCAAAGTTATCCATAATCGTCATGCCCAAATCGGCATAGGTCTGACGAATACCCACATCTACGGCCTCCGTAAAGGCCGGGCTGTACAGGAGCAGGGGCACCCGTTCGCGCGTATGATCCGTGCCGCGCCACGTCGGGTCGTTGCCGTGGTCGGCCGTAATGACCAGCAGCTCGTCGTCCTGCAACTGCGGCAGGAAATCGCCTAAGGCGGCGTCGAAGTCTTCAATACATTTGGCATAGCCGGCGACGTCGCGGCGGTGGCCGTACTGGCTGTCGAAATCGACGAAGTTCGCCATGAGCAGTCCCTTGTCCCGGCGATGGGCCAGAAGCTGTTTCGTCAGCTCGGCCATGTCTTCGCCATTATTGGACGTGTGGTATGATTCGGTCAGGCCGATATGGGCATAAATATCGCCGATTTTCCCGACGCCGACGACGCAGAACCCCGCTTCCTTCAAGTATTCAAAGACCATTTTCCGCTTCGGCAGGCGGCTGTAGTCGCGGCGGTCGCCGGTGCGGACGAAATGGCCCTGCTCGCCGACGAAGGGACGGGCAATAATGCGCCCCACTTCGTAGGGGCCGACGCAGACTTCGCGGCGCGTAATGTCGCAGATACGGTACAGCTCTTCCAGCGGAATGACGTCGTTGTGGGCGGCAATCTGGAATACGCTGTCTGCCGACGTGTAGACGATGGGCTGCTTCGTGCGGAAATGATCCGGCCCGAGGCGTTCGATAATTTCCGTACCCGAAGCGATTTCGTTGCCGATATAGCCGTACCCTGTCTTGGCCGTGAACAAGTCCATCAGCGCTTTCGGAAACGCGTCGGGAAAGGTCGGGAACGGGTTGTCTACGGGATTTCCCATGAATTCCCAATGGCCGCTCGTCGTGTCCTTTCCTGCGGAAATTTCCTGCATGAGGCCGTATGCGCCGACGACATCTGCCGGTACGCTGTGGATATGAGCGACCTTTCCTAGGCCGAGGCGGCGCAGGTTCGGCAC
>ERZ791821.492-NODE-492-length-33513-cov-113.866878_pt1 | contig 33513 bp, 28 predicted proteins | sample MGYA00510300_ERZ791821 | MGnify/ENA primary metagenome ERZ791821 (study PRJEB30046, sample SAMN00792034) | human gut metagenome | study: EMG produced TPA metagenomics assembly of the A metagenome-wide association study of gut microbiota in type 2... | reverse complement strand
GGAGGAAAGGCAGATGGAAGTTACCATCAATTATAACGGACAAGCTGTGGCCGTGGAGGTTACGTTGGAAGTCTATGAATTTCTTGACCGGGCCGATCACAAAACGGAGAACCTGTTCCATGAACAGCGGCGGCATTGGGATGGCCGGGAGTTTGACGAGTACATCATTACCACCGAGGGTGTAGGAGCCTACGGCGAAACGCCGGAAGAATACCTTTGCCGCATGGAAACGCTGCATGAGCTGATGGCTGTTCTGGACACCTGTACCGAGGCCCAGCGCCGCCGGTTCCTGCTCTATGCGCTTGACGGACTGAGCCTTGCGGAGATCGGTGTGCTGTGCAGCTGCTCCAAAGTAGCTGTGTATCAAAGTGTGGAGGCGGTCAGAAAAAAATTTATAAATTTCTTTGAGAACAGGCTTAACGAATGACCTGTTTTCTGGCTACCAAGTGAAAGGGATCATTTCCCTTATCTCAGCGAGGGGCGGACAGCGGACGAGCTGTCCGCCTCTCCGATTTTCAGGAGGTAAGCCTATGAAAACAATCAATCTGCGGTGGATGTATCCCCACTACCGGCATGACGAGTTTGTGGATGTTACGGACGAGGTATGGGCAGCGATGTATCAGGCCCAGCGGGAGATGGAGAACTATGAGCGTCGGAAAGTCTACCACCGCGCCTACTACTCTCTGGACGCATACAGCTGGCTGGAAAATTACGCACTGGAACACAGCAGATCGCCGGAAGATATTTTGCTGGAACGAGAAGAAATGACCACCCGCCTGCACCTGATAGCAGCTCTGCCGGTGGCTCTGGCTCATGCCACTCCGACACAGGCCCGCCGTGTTCACGCCTACTACATTGCCGGTATCAAGCAGCCGGAAATCTCCCGGAGAGAGGGCGTCCACAGCAGCAAGGTCAGCGTTGCCATCCACCGGGGGCTGCGGAATATGCGCCGCTGCTATGATGGCCTTTTCCAAACAGAGTGAGGGCATGCCTATGCAGACCATCAATCTCAAACAATATTATCCATTTTGCAAAGAGGACATTTTTGTGGAGGTGTCCGATGAGATCGTCGAAGCGTTTCTTCTGGACAAGAGAGCCGAGGCCGCCAGAGATCGCAAGATGTTCCGGTATAAGGCGTTTTATTCCCTCGATTGTAACGATGGAATCGAAAATGCTGCCATCGGCTGGGCGCAGCCATCGCCGGAGGACTACCTGATAGAAAAAGAAGAATTAGCCGAATACGAAGAATTGATACGGCGATTGTACGAAGCCATTTCCTCCCTGCCGCCTATGCAGGCTCGCCGTGTTCACGCCCGCTATATGCTGGGTATGAAAGTGAAAGATATTGCCGCAATGGAGGGTATCACGCCATCACAGGCGGGAAAATCCATCCATGCCGCACTGCGGAGGCTGCGCCGGTACTTTGCTCGACAGAAATGGACGGTCAATCTATGAGTATTTCCAAAGAAAAGAGGTGCCTGACATGAACGAAAAAATTACAGCCCACCCCCAAAAAGAAGAACGGGAGAAAGTCCTGAAGGAGATTCGGCAGCTTGAAAACCGAAAGAAGATTTTGGAGAACAAGCAGCGGAACGAAGAACGCAGGGTTCGCACCCGCCGCCTGATTGAGCGCGGAGCCATTTTGGAGGGGATTTTCCCGCTGGCTCCCGACCTTTCCGGCATAGAGGTCAAGGCGTTCCTGATTGCCCTGTCCCATCTTCCGGGGGCGGCAGAACTGGCCGCAAAACTGCCGAAATCCGGGGGCAAGCCGTAAGTCCCTTGTTTACAAAGGCGCACTTATACACCGTTGCCGGTGCTGTGCGCGCGTCGTCGCAAAGTCCGCTCTGTTCCGTTCCCGCCTTGCGGCGAAAACTGCACACGCTCCCTTGCTCCTCCTTTCCCCACAAAAACCGCTCCGCTGGGTTTCTGTGGGGGCCCCATATTCGGGCGTTGCGTACTTCGTCCGCGATGGGGCGCTACACTCCCCAAACCCCTTGTGCGCCCCGCGCAGCCAAACACCCGCTTCGCGTCTGTTCGGCTCCACGGAGCCTGAAATATCCCCGCCGAAAGGAGGTGCCACCCATAGATTTCTGTCATATCCCCGTCAGTATCATCAAGCGCAGCGAGGGTCGTTCCGCTGTTGCCGCAGCCGCCTACCGAAGCGGAACCAAACTGACGAATGAATGGGACGGCCTAACCCATGATTACACCCGGAAGGGCGGCGTTGTCCATGCGGAAATCATGCTGCCCGCCCACGCCCCGCCGGAATTTGCAGACCGCTCTATCCTCTGGAACAGCGTGGAGCAGATCGAGAAAGCCAGGGACAGCCAGCTTGCCCGCGAGATTGAAGCAGCTTTGCCCCGTGAACTGTCCGGCGAACATCAGCTTGCCCTTGTCCGGGCCTATGTGAAGGAGAATTTTGTAGACAAAGGAATGTGTGCTGACTTTGCTATCCATGACAAGGGAACAGGCAACCCCCATATGTATATCATGCTGACCGTCCGGCCCTTAAAAGAAAACGGCGCATGGGGCGCGAAGTGCCGCAAGGCATACGATCTGGACGAGAACGGCCAACGTATGGCAGTTACAAAGATACATCCTATCAAGTCAACGCTGAAAAAGGCACTGGACTACATCGAGAATCCGGCCAAGACGGACGAAAAAATCCTGGTGTCCTCCTTTGCCTGCTCCTACGAAACCGCCGACATCGAGTTTGAACTACTGCTCTCGCAGGCCATGCAGAAAGGCCACAATCTGGCCCACCACCTGATACAGTCTTTCGCACCGGGCGAAACCACGCCGGAGCAGGCCCACAAAATTGGTCGGCAGCTTGCAGATGAAGTCCTGCAAGGAAAATACCCGTATGTGCTGACCACGCACATTGACAAGGGGCATGTCCACAACCACATTATCTTTTGTGCAGTGGACATGGTGAACCAGCGGAAGTATGTTTCCAACCGACAAAGTTATGCCTACATCCGGCGCACCAGCGACCGGCTGTGCAAGGAATACGGCCTATCCGTGGTAATGCCCGGTCAAGAACGGGGCAAGAGTTATGCCGAGTGGGACGCGCACCGCAAGGGCACAAGCTGGAAGGCAAAGCTGAAAGCTGCCATAGATGCAGTCATCCCGCAGGCCAAGGATTTTGACGATTTTCTGCGGCTCCTGCAGGAGCAGGGCTACGAGGTCAAGCGTGGCAAGTATGTTTCGTTCCGCGCGCCCGGACAGGAACGGTTCACCCGCTGCAAAACGCTGGGTGAAACCTACACCGAGGAAGCTATCACCGAGCGCATCAAAGGGCGGTTCGTGGAGCGGAAGCCCAAAGAAAACCGCAAAATTTCGCTGCGGATTGATTTGGAGAACAGCATCAAGGCCCAGCAGTCCGCAGGGTATGAGAAGTGGGCAAAACTCCACAACTTGAAGCAGGCTGCCCGGACGCTGAACTTCCTGACAGGGCATGAAATCGACAGCTACCCGGATTTGGAAAGCCGGGTGGCCGAGATCACCGCCGCCAGCACCGAAGCTGCCGCCGCATTGAAAGCAGCAGAGCGCCGACTTGCTGAAATGGCCGTGCTGATAAAGGATGTCACCACCTGTAAGGAACTGCGCCCGTTGGTGCAGGAATATCAGCAGGCTGCTGACAAAAAGCAGTTCCGGCACAAGCACGAGGGCACCCTGATTCTCTATGAAGCGGCGGCTAAGGCCCTGAAAGAACAGGGCTTTCAAAAGCTGCCCGCCCTCTACGCCCTGAAAGCTGAGTATAAGCAGCTGGTCGAGCAGAAAGACCAGTTGCAGCGGCAGTACAATGATGCCAAACGCCAGACGCAGGAGTATGGCATTATCAAGCAGAATGTGGACGGCATCCTACGGACAACACCGGGAAAGGAGCAGATGCAGGAACGGTAAGCTGCGCAAGTTTTCCTCACAATCGGCTGACAGTTCAGACAATATCTGCTATAATTAAAACAATGATTCTTAAAAAAATCCTCGACTGGAAAGGAGATTTTTCAATTGGACAACAACCTCATTCCGTATCAGCCTGTAATCTCCGATATTAAAATTTGATTACCGTCGGCTAGAACGTTGCCTATAATGCAGCCAACCGTGCAATGATTATGACCTACTGGAATATTGGAAAACGCATTGTTGAAGAAGAACAGAGCGGTGCTGAGCGTGCAGAGTATGGAAAACGCTTAATCCCAGTTCTTTCGGCAGAACTCACAAAGGAATTCGGCAACAGCTATTCCAGCCGAAATCTTCACTATTACCGTAAATTTTACCATTGCTTCCCTGATTCCGAGATTTTGAACACGTGTGTTCAAAATCTTAATTGGTCACATTTTCGTGCTTTGCTGCGTGTTCCCGATGAAGGTGCCCGTGTTTAGTATATGAATGAAGCGGCTAATGAAAATTGGAGTGTTCGCACCCTTGACCGCAACATTGGCACACAGTATTATTATCGGCTGCTCCATTCTCCGAAAAAAGAAGCCGTCATTGCAGAAATGAAAGAGAAAACGGCGGCCGAACCCAAGCATCAGTTTGAACTTCTCAAAAGTCCCATCGTGGCAGAATTTTTAGGCTTCCGTACCGAAGATTCCTTTGCAGAGTCTAATTTAGAGTCTGCAATTCTTTCTCACATCCGGGACTTCCTCATGGAAATGGGAAAAGGCTTTGCTTTCGTGGCCCGGCAACAGCATATTGTGACCGATACGGAAGATTACTACATCGACCTTGTGTTCTATAACATCGAACTAAAATGCTATGTTCTGATTGACTTGGAGATGGGCACAATCACCCATCAGGATGTCGGTCAGATAGATATGTATGTTCGGATGTACGACGAACTCAAATGCAAAGAGGGCGACAACCCCACAATCGGCATTCTGCTGTGTGGCGAAACCAGCGAGGACATTGCACGATATTCTGTCCTGCATGATAACGACCACCTGTTTATGTCAAAGTATCTAACCTACCTGCCCACTAAAGAACAACTTCGAGCTGAAATTGAGCGGCAAAAGAATATTTTCTATATGCAGCATCCGAAGCTGGAAGATGAAAATCATGACAGACAATAACAACGGATAAAAAGAATGGAGATACAAAATGGAATATCTGGCATTTAAACAGTATCTTGGGAAAATATTTGGAGTTACCGAAGTGACGGAAGATCAAGACATATTCGTCACACTTGATTCCCGCTTTATTTCAAGAAGGGATAGTGAAAATCTTTCGTTTACTATAGCTAACGACGAATTGAAAGAATTATTTCTCAAGGTGACCGCCGCATCGTTCAATGGACTAGAATATTTTACGAATAACACTTACGAGATTGCAGTAGATCAAGACTGGTATCGCTATCATCCCAGTTTCCATAGAGCAGATTTTCCAGTTGTGGCCGAAGATACGGCCAATCACATTAAATATACTTTAGGCTTTCCATCTATTGAGTATTGTACCTTTTTGATAACTCAAATTATTGAAATTCAACCCGTTTTGGTTCCAAGGTTTCGTCACGTGTTTGATTTTGTTTCCTCTAGGGACATCAATGAACAGCCTACATTTCAGACAGTTCTTCCGCAGATAATCCATGAACTCACATTAAAAATAGAAACACAGTCTCCAACTTCTTATGATTCTTTTCGTAATTATAAAACATCTTTTTCATTTCAGTTCATGTATCGCTCTAACCTTTCACTGGTGGAATATTCTAATATTTCAGAAATGTTTCATTTAACGCGTACTCCTCGTGAAAGATACAACTTCACTCAACTTTCAACACCCCCATTACGTCAATATTTGGCCGATGTCGTTGATTATTATAAGCTGGCCTTATCATCTGATGAACCCTATATTAAATACATATCATTTTACCATATAATGGAATACTTTTATGACGAAGTATTCAAGAAAAAGATGGTTTCTGATTTACGAAATAAAATAACTTCTCCTGATTTCACATATAAAAATGATGACAAGGTTTATGAAATTGCAAAATTTGTAAACAATCGTATGCGGATGGATTCAAAATCAGGTTTAGGGGATGAAGCAGAATCTTTAAAGTTTGTTTTAATGGAGTATGTCCCTATTGAAGAATTAAGAGCACGGATTGCCACAATCGATTCAACAGCAGAAACTTATTATCAAACTTCAAAAGTAGTCTTTTGTAATGCTCCCAGCATAGCATGGTCAGATGTTCAAGGTGTCTATACCCAACTGTGCAAACGAATCTACGCAACAAGAAATTCTCTAATTCATAGCAAAAGTGGTCGTAAGCATGAGTTATATCATCCATATAAGGACGAACCGATTCTCCGAAAAGAAATTCCTCTTGTAAAAGCAGTAGCAGAACTTATAATTATAAATTCCAGTTCAGTTCTATAATAAAATAGCCGGACACAGCAGCCGCAAGGCCACCGTGTCCGGCTGTTTCTGCGTTGACAATGACACATTACTTTTGTTGAAAATAATGTGTGGTTGTCAAATGAACACTATTACTCACCCACAAAATCAAACCTCTGTCCGTCAAAGTCAGCATCGGTCATTTGCTCCAATTTTGCAATGGTGCTGTTTGCCAGTTGCCGCATTTCGGTGTCCATATCCGGCAGGGCGGCCAGCATCCGCGCCATCGTCCGGCGGCGGTCAGAAGTGTGGTACATACAGATCAAATTTTCTTCTTCAACGCTGAAATTCATGGTCAGACCTCCATTTCGTGTTGTTTGCTGCGGGCCGCTGCCTTTTTCGGGCTGGCGGCCTGTTTTGTTTCGGAAAGCTGCTTGCGGACGGAAGCACGGGGTTTGCGAATGTTCTTATCTCGGTTCTCGTTTTTGTCAACCAGCGCGTAGATGCCAAAACGGTCTTTTACGCTGGACAGGTGCAGGGATTTATACGGCAGCATGGCAAGCAGCTGGTCCGTATCCCGACTGGATGCCAGTTTGATGAAGTAGGGCGATACCTCCACCATAAAATGATTTTTGTCCGGGCTGTTGGGAGCAGCCAGCCGCTTCATATCTGCCGCGATACGCTGCGCCTCGGCCTCGATCAGCCCAGTGTGCAGTGATGCAAGATGTTCTTTGAAATCACCGGGCCGTGCCGGTTCTAGACTGCGCTGCTCCTGCCGAGTTGCCGCTTGCAGAAGTTCCGGGTCACGGGGCTGCATTTCATACCGCACGAACTCCCCGAAATATTTGTCCGGGCGGCTGTCAAAATGCTCTTTCGGGCCAATCTCCCGCATCCCGCTTTCGTAGATCAGACGATTGGCACCCACAGGCAAGGCGGCTTCCCGGATGTGTTGGAAATGCTGCTGATAGTCTAATTCATACAGATTGCCTTGCACGGTTCCGTTGGCTGCGCCGGTCAGCTCCACCGCATAGGCAAGAATCCTGTCGTGGGTCTGCTCGCCGCAGAATTTCCATGTGTTGTAGGCTTGGGTGTCTTTGAGCAGCACATCACGTTCCCGGAAACAGAATGTTCCAGAAGGCCGGGACAGCCACAACAGCAGCTTATCTTCCGGCTGGTCGCTGCGGGCCGCTTCCCGCATCATCTTGATGTCATAGGCAAAATCGCTCTGATAGTATGCGGTGTTCTGGTGCATAATGGCTTCCAACGCAGCGATCACATCCATATTTTCAAATTTTTGCACGGCTTATACCTCCAATTCCTTTGTCTTTTCTCGTGGTTGCGTTTGCTTGCTCTGTTCCTTTTTTGCGGCATCCAGTTGAGCCCGGATAGACGGCTTTTTCGGTTTGGCTGCGCGGGATTTCTTGGCTTTCGGTGCCTTTTCTTCGGCCTTGACTGCGGCGGCAAGGTCCGTCAGAGAAATTTGTTCTCCGGTCCTTGCTTTGGCCTCCAATTCGCCCAGAGAGGGCGCATTGTTCAGCACACCGTCAATCATGTTTTCGTTCTGTTCGGTGGAAAGCTCTGCGGTGCGCAGCGGATTTTCCCGTAAGAACTCCGGCACCTGCTGGAAGCCCACACTGTCGCAGTAGTGGGTGGTGTCCTGCCCGTTTTGATGCAGCACCACCACATCCGAAACAGACAGTGAGTGTCCCTTGAAATCTGCCGGATAGTCCACATTGAATGTGCGGTAGATGTCCTCCAACGTGGTGCCAGCAGTCAGCGGCGCGGCGTATACTTCCGTATAGTTGGCCTTGTCCACGGTCAAACCTGCGGCCTGCAGGCGGTCGTAGGGCTCAAAACGGTAATCACGGGTGGAATCCTCATTGCGCAGCTGGTAAATGGAAAAGCTGTCCTGCTGTGGTGCCTCAAAATCTGCCGCTGCGTATTCCTCTACGGTCATTCCGGCAGTCGCCGCTTCCTGCTCAATCTCGGCCTGCACCTTGTAGTCCTGTAAGCTCTGGTCGAAGTTGGCCAGCTTGGGCGGTTCCGGCAAGTTATACTGGCCTTGGTTGAGCAGCGGGCGGCAGTCCTGCACATAGGCCACAACAGTGTTGTAATAGGCAGTCTGTTCCGGCGAAATGTTCTGTTCCTCCCGCAAAGCGGTGGTGGCGGTCTGCTCCATAGCCGAAAGATTGCAATGCTGTTTGAGGTATGGGATAAACTCGGTCAGCACCATTTCCCGCTCTGCCTTGTCCTGCTCCCACACTTCCGGGCCTTTGTTGTGCAGAACAAAATTCTTCCAGTTCTCGTCCTTGGCATAGTATTCGTGGTAGTTCTGGATACCTGTCTCTCTCTGAGGCGGGGCGGCAGCTTTCGAAGAAATACGATGCGGATTATTTCCGGGAGCTTGCGCCCTGTCTGGACAGCATCTCCGAAGAGGATGCGGAGTGTACCATCCGCACCATCGGGACATTCTATCAAGTTATGTGCGAAAGGAGAACTTCTCTTGAAAAGCGATAAGAGCGATTTCGCGCAGGGCAGCATCCCGAAAAAGCTGGCCCTCTTTATGCTGCCCATTCTGGGCGCGCTGGTGCTGCAGGCCGCCTACGGTGCGGTAGACCTACTGGTGGTGGGTCGTTTCGGAACCACCTCGGGTCTTTCCGCTGTCTCCACCGGCAGTCAGGTGCTCAACCTCGTGACCTTTGTAGTGACCCAGTTTGCAATGGGCATCACCGTCCTCATCGCCCGCTATCTGGGCGAAAAGCACCCCGAGTACATCGGGCAGGTCGTCGTCGGCGGCACTGTGGTGTCCGCCATCACCGCGGCGGCGCAGGCTGTCAGCGTCGTGTGCGCTGTGGCGATGCTGCTGAAAAAACATCTGCCTTTCCAGCTCAAAAAGACTGATTTCCGTCTCAACCTCCAGCGCCGCAAGTTCCTGGACATTGGCCTGCCGCTGGCTTTGCAGGAGTTTCTGACGCAGGTTTCTTTTCTGGCGCTCTGCGCCTTCGTCAACCGTCTGGGTCATGGTGCAGGGACCCTTCTGGTCCGCCTGCCGATGGCTTACATCATGAACATCCAGCCCAACGCCAGCCTGACCATGATCGGTCTGGCCGCGCCCACTTCTACCGCTGTGGGCATCGTGCTGAATGTCTGCTTCTTCCTCTATCTTGGGAGGAAAGAGAAAAATCCGAAGGTGTAAAAGGAAACCGGCTGGTGTGAATGACATCAGCCGGTTTTTGCTGTGGTCTGGCAAAACAAAAAGCCCAGCGTACTTTCATACGCTGAGCATTTTTGGTGGGCGCGGGTGGATTACGCAAGCCACGCTGATAAAAACAGCCTAGCAGGCTGTTTTTGCCCGGCGGGACGCAAAGCGCCGGACCTTACGAGTTGCGCTTGCCGATTTTTCTGCGACCCCTTGGCGGGGCATTGAAAAATCGGAGCGCTGTCCCAGCCTCGCCTCCCTGTTTCCGCCGCAGGCGGCGGTCGGCTCCGCTGCTGTTCGAATCCACCCGCCTATGTGAGTCTGACATTTGCGCAAAAGAAAACCGCCAGTGTATCTCTACACCAGCGGTTTTTTCATGGGCGCGGGTGGATTACGCAAGCCGCGCATCTAAAAAGGCCCCGCAGGGGCCTTTTTGCCGCCGGGACGTATAGCGGCGGCCGATGCTGTTCGAATCCACCCTTGCGGCGCTTTACAAACTTCCAGAGAAAACAGAAACTCCAGTGTCATTACAACACTGGAGTTCTTGGTGGGCGCGGGTGGATTACGCAAGCCGCGCTGCTAAAAACAGCTTAGCAGGCTGTTTTTGCCCGGCGGGACGCAAATCGCCGGGCCGCAGCTGTTCTCGTCCACCCGCCTATGTGAGTCTGACGTTTGCGCAAAAGAAAACCGCCAGTGTATCTCTACACCAGCGGTTTTTTCATGGAGCGAAGCAACCCAAATCCGAACCATTGCCCTCTGAGGCATCTTTGGCGGCAATTTCATCGAAAGTGATGGTTTTTGTGCCGTCTTTGTAGTTGAATGTAATCAAAACTTTTTCATTATAGAGATAAACAGCATTCACGAATGTATTGATAAGCGTTTCCCGGTGGCTTTTCACGTTCGGGTCGAGCTTGCGGAAGTTGGTGAGCCAAAATTTCACAAAATCTGCGCTGACTTTCGGTTTCGCCAGTTTTTCTTCCGCGATGCGGATTTCCAGTTCCTTCTGCTGGGTCTCCAACTTTTCCAAGCGTCCTTTGGTCGAGCTGGTCAGTACACCTGCCTGAATCGCATTTAACAAATTCTCGATGCCGTTCTCAATATCCTTCATCTGATTTTCCAGCAAGGGCAGCACCGTATTTTCCTGTTCCTGAAGAATCATCACCGCATCCACGATAGACTGGATACAGTCATCGTCACGAATCATCTTCATGGTTTCGTTGACCACCAAATCTTCCAGCCACTCTTTGCGGACGGTCTTTTTCTTGCAGGTCTTGGTGCGTTTGGCATTGGCACACTTATAATAGTGGTGGACGTTCTTATTCCGGCTCGTTCCGCACTCCCCGAACATCATCGCACCGCACATTCCACAGAACAGCTTGGTCGTCAGCAAATAATCGTCCTCCGCTTTGTGCCGAGCCGGAGCGCGGCGGTTCTTGGCAATTTTGTCCTGTACACTGTCGAACAGTTCTTTCTCAATGATAACCGGGATGCTGTCCGGCATCACAATGTCCTTAAAACGGTTCTCACCGATATAACGGCGGTTTGTCAGCAAGGTTTGAATACTATTATAAGTAAACTTCTGGTTGCGGTTAGTGGTCACTCCGCTGTCGTTCAACCAGTTCATCAGTTCTTTCATGGTCGCTCCATCGTTATACCGCTGAAAGACTTCCAATACAAAGGGAGCTTTCAAGGGGTCGATTTGAAAGAACTTCTCCTCGTCCACTGTATAGCCGATGGGAATCGTTCCACCATTATATTTGCCCTTCAGAACATTCTCGGTCATGCCGCGCACGACCTTTTCAGAAAGTTCTGCGGAATAATATTCAGCCATGCCGGTGAGCATACTTTTGACCATAATACCTGCTGGACCATCTGAAATTGGTTCAGTAGCGGACACCAGCTTGACATGGTTTCGCTCCAACTGGTACTCATAATGTGCAGAATCGTAACGGTTCCGAGCAAAGCGGTCGAGCTTCCAGACCAGCACGATGTCGAACAGCTTTTTGTCGCTGTCTTTTATCATCTGCTGGAACTCCGGGCGATTGTCCGTTTTGGCCGAGATGGCACGGTCGATATAGTGCTTGACGATGGTGATGCCGTTCTTCTCCGCATAGGCAGTGCATTCACGAATCTGGCCTTCAATGGATTCTTCGCGTTGGTTATCCGATGAATAGCGGGCATAGATCACGGCGGTCATGGCAGGCACCTCCCATTTAGATATTGTTGAGCAACAGATACTACGCAGCAATTGTTTCGTATAATTTATACCATGAATTTTACGTATTTTCAAGTACTTTGAAAAATTCTCATGAAGTATATCGCCTTGAAATTTATAAAAAGGAAACACTTGTAATATTGTGTTGCATCTTATAAAATAGAGGTATCAACAGTTTGCTCTAAGATAGCAAAGGCAGGTGCATCGTTATGACTCCGGAAGCAAGAGCGCGGGAACAAATCGATAACAGATTGCAACAAAGTGGCTGGACAATTCAGGATCTGAAACAACTAAATCTGACGGTTGCTTCCGGTGTTGCAGTGCGCGAGTTCCCTACCAATACTGGTCCGGTGGATTATGCACTTTTCATTGAGGGAGTGCCAGTTGGTGTTGTAGAGGCAAAGAAAGACGAAGAAGGTCAAGCGCTGACAGATGTGGAAACGCAGTCCAGCCGCTATGCAAATAGCCAGTTCAAGTGGGTAAAGCGGGAGTACAAGGTTCGGTTCGCCTACGAAGCCACTGGCGAATTGGTGCGTTTTACCGATTACGCAGATCTTAAATACCGTTCGCGCGAGGTATTCTCGTTCCACCGCCCGGAGACGTTGAAACGCTGGCTTGCTGAACCGGATACTGTGCGCAACAATCTGAAGCGTATCCCGCAGCTGGATGAATCGGGCTTCCGCAAATGTCAAATCAGTGCAATTCATGGTCTGGACACTTCGTTTTCAGAAAATCGGCCGCGTGCTCTTGTGCAGATGGCAACCGGCGCAGGCAAGACCTTTACAGCCATTACTGCCGCCTATCGGCTGTTGAAATACGGCAGAATGAATCGCATCCTGTTTCTGGTAGATACCCGCAGCCTTGGTGAACAGGCCGAGCGCGAGTTCATGGCATACAAGCCCAATGACGATCCTCGCAGCTTTTCGGAATTGTATGGTGTACGCCGGTTAAAAAACTCTTATATTTCCGGGGATGTACAGGTCTGCATCAGTACGATTCAGCGGATGTATTCCATTCTAAAAGGGGAAGAACTGGACGAACAGGCAGAAGAGATTCCCTTTGCGGAATATGCCACCGCCGAAAGCAAAGCACCAAAAGAGGTCGTCTACAATGCCAAAATTCCGCCGGAGTTCTTTGACTGTATCATTGTAGATGAATGCCATCGTTCTATTTACAATGTATGGAGTCAAGTGCTTTCCTATTTTGATGCGTTTATCATCGGCCTGACCGCTACGCCGGATAAGCGAACCATCGGCTACTTCAATGAAAATTTTGTCAGCGAATATACGCGAGAGCAGGCCGTTCTGGACGGCGTTAACGTTGGCGAGGACATTTATCTGATTGAAACCGATGTGACGAAAAATGGTGCAACCATCCTGAAGCAGTTGATCGAGCGGCGTAACCGCCTGACGCGCGCAAAACGCTGGGAGCAGATGGACGAGGATGTGTTCTACACACAGTCCAAGTTGGATAAGGATGTCGTAAATCCAAGCCAGATCCGTGCTGTGATTCGCACCTTCAAAGAAGCACTCCATACCACGCTGTTCCCCTACCGGAAAGAAGTCCCCAAAACGCTGATTTTTGCCAAGACGGACAGCCATGCAGACGATATTGTGCAGATCGTCCGGGAAGAATTCGGCGAAGGAAACGATTTTTGCAGAAAGATCACTTACAGTGCGCAGAATCCGGAAGCCGTTCTCAGCTCGTTCCGGAATGACTACAACCCGCGTATAGCCGTTACCGTGGATATGATCGCGACCGGTACGGATGTAAAGCCCATCGAGTGCCTGCTGTTCATGCGGGATGTGCGCAGCAGCAATTACTTCGAGCAGATGAAAGGCCGCGGCACCCGCACGCTGAGCAAGGATGATTTACAAAAGGTAACACCTTCTGCTACGGAAAACAAAGATCACTTTGTGATCGTGGATGCAGTGGGTGTAACCAAATCCAAAAAGACCGAGACCCGCACGCTGGAACGCAAGCCAGCGGTTTCCATGAAGGAACTGATGATGAACATTGCACTCGGTGCGCGGGATGAGGATACCTTGACTTCTCTTGCAAACCGCGTCATTCGTCTCAGCCGCAGGATGGAACGCAGCGAACACAAGCAGTTCAAAGAAACCGTAGGGCAGACCGCAGAGCAGGTTGCGGAGAATCTGCTGAATGCCTTTGATGAAGATGTCATTCATGCCAAAGCGCAAACAGAAAGCGGCGTGCTTACGCCCGCACCGGAACAGCTTGCACAGACCCAGAAAGAGCTCATCAAACAGGCCGTTGCACCTTTCCAGAAGCCGGAAGTGCGCGATTTTATTGAAAATGTCCGCCGCAGCCATGATCAGATCATCGACAGCGTTAATCTGGACAAAATACTCTTTGCCGGTTATGACACCAATCAGGAGGAAACGGCAGACCGGGTGATCTCTACATTTAAGAATTTCATCGAGGAAAATAAAGATGAGATCATTGCCTTGCGCATCATCTACAATGAAACGTATAAAAACGTCCGATGGTACTGAAAAAACTGACGGAACTGTATCAAAAACTCAAAGCAAAGGGCATCACGGTCGAGCGTCTGTGGGATTGTTATGCCATCAAGCAGCCTGACAAGGTAAAGAAAGGCGCACTCGCTCAGCTGACCGACCTGATTTCTATTATCCGTTTTCAGATGGGCTATACGGATACCCTTTCGCCTTTTGCCGACCGGGTAAACTACAACTTCAAACAGTGGACTTTCCGCCGCAACACCGGTGCGGTCCATTTTACCGCAGAACAGATGGAATGGCTGCGGCTGATCAAGGAGCATATCATCACATCACTGAGCATTCTGCCGGAGGACTTGGAGTATACGCCGTTTGACAGCAAAGGCGGCTTGGGTGGGTTCTATCGGGTGTTCGGAGAAAAGTATCAGGAGATTTTGGATGAAATGAATGAGGAATTGGTAGCGTAAGGAGAACGCATTCAATGTATCCAATAAAAAAACTACAGGACTGCGCAACTATTATAGCCGGGCAGTCACCAGAATCGAAATATTATAATAGTACTGGAGAGGGAATTCCTTTCTTTCAGGGAAAGGCTGATTTTGGGGAGTTATATCCTAAAGTCCGTGTGTATTGTTCTAGCCCAAATAAAATTGCACAATATAATGATATTTTGCTTTCTGTAAGAGCACCTGTTGGCCCAACAAATTTGTCCCCCGGAACTGTTTGTATCGGTCGTGGTTTAGCAGCTATTCGGCCTGATGATTCTTTGGATTTGAAGTATCTACTCTACTATTTTCGCTATTTTGAGACACAACTATCGGCAAAAGGAACCGGAACAACATTCAAGGCAATCAATCAAAAATTGATAAAAAATCTTGAGATTCCTATTCCTCCGCTCAATGAACAATCCCGCATTGTTGCCCACATCGAAGAGCTTTTTTCAGAGCTTGATAAGTCGGTTGATACACTCAAAACCACAAAAGAGCAGTTGGCAGTATATCGGCAGGCGGTTTTGGTTGACGCATTTAGAGTAGTGACTAATTCCACACATCTGAAAATAGGCTATGTATGTGCTAAAATAGTAGATTGTCCGCATTCCACGCCAAAATGGGAAAAGAACGGAAAGTTGTGTCTTAGGACAACAAATTTTAAGCGTGGATATCTGGATTTGCAATCGCCCAATTATGTAAGTGAAGAGACATTTAATGATCGGAATAGGCGCATAATTCCTCAGCCCGGAGATGTTTTGTATAGTCGTGAAGGTTCAGTTTTAGGGATAGCGTGTACAATTCCATCAAATGTTTATCCATGCTTGGGTCAACGAATGATGCTTTTGAGGTCAGGGGAAAAACTAAATAATCGTTATCTGATGCACTATTTGAATTCTCCAATGGTAACGAATCATGTTATTGCAACAAAAGGCGGAACAGGTTCTCCTCATATCAATGTTGGCGATATCAAAGAATTTCAAATCCCGATTCCGTCACTTGAAGAACAATCAAACATAGTACGTCAAATTGAAGAGCAACTATCAAGTTGTGATAATGTAGAGAAGACGGTTGATGCTATCCTTACACAGGCGGATGCAATGCGGCAGAGTATTTTGAAACAGGCGTTTGAAGGAACATTGTAAAAAGGAGTGAGTTTTGTGTCCTGTATTTATTACGGAAACCAAGAGGGATTAACCTATAATAAACGTGAACATGTTTTTCCGGCATCGCTGGGATGCAAAACAATGCTTCCCAAAGGATGGGTATCCGATCAGGCAAACGAGCTGTTTTCCCCTATGGAAGAAATTCTCACAAGACGTTCTTTGATTTCAACAGAACGTGCTCTTTTCGGGCCAGGGAAAAGAGGCTCTCTTGCGCCACAAAAAGCGGCTCAAAGCGATGTGTGTGTTGGTGTGGACGAAAAGGGAGACCGCGTTCTCAGCTATATGGCGTTAGGTACTCCATATAATATTAGTCATTTTTGCCGCGGTGCAAAACAATACCGGATTTGTCTTGCAGTCAAGGATATGCCGGACGCGGCCTCCAAATTTATTTCGATCTTAAACCAATTCGGTGAACAAACGAAATATGTGACGCTCACGTCAAAGGATATTTCACCAGACGAAGTTTTAGTCGGATATCACAAAGGAAAGTACTATATTGCGTTTCATCCCTCCAAGAAAGATTGCTATCATATCGAAAAGGAAATAAAGGTCTTTTTGTCCTACTCAGATGCCGTGTTAAACGCCAAAAATATGAGAGAGGAACAAACACACGTAAAAATGGGATTCCAGCTTCAGGAAACACCTGAAACGTCCAGAATGTGCGCAAAGATTTTGCTGAATGCAACTGTATATCTTTATGGAAAAGAATTTGCAGAGAGACCAGAATTTGATGAAGTCCGCGCATGGATTCTGCATGGAAATCATTCGGAGAAATTCTGCCGCCTTCCGAGCGCAGTTGAAGAAGCAGAAGTGCTCCACAAAATCGTACCAGAGAAATCGCACTGGTGTCAGTTTGGAATGATTCAAAATCAGTTTGTCGGAGTGCTATGTTTATATGGCTTTTGGCAATGGGTTGTTCCTCTTGCATATTTCGATGAACCGCCTATCCATGAGCCAAATGCTTTTATTTGTGACTGGGAAAATCAGAAAGATTATAAGTTGCTGGATTATATTTTAGAGTACCAGGGTTTAAGCGCAAAAGTATAAGCAATTATCACATCAACGACAAATATAATTAGAAAGAAGTCTTTGAAATGAGTTTTTTAACTGGTCTTGCCAAATTTTTTGAATTGCTAAACTCTAACAGTGGTGGTTTGACATTTCTTATTACAGTTGTTTATGTCGTTGCTACTATTGCTATTTGCATAGCAAACATTCAATCTGCGAATGCTTCCAAGAAACAGCTGGAAGAAATGCAAAAACAATATGCAGAGGAAAACAGGCCACATATTGAGGTTGAATTTTTATTTGAACGACGGTCATTCTACGGATTACGCTTTATAAATCACGGAAAATCGACTGCGCAAAATGTTGAAATTCAATTAAGTGACGCTTTTATTGATAGTTTGGGAAGCACAAACTTTGCGGAGTTATTAAAAAGCAAAAGGGAAAAAAATGTGTTATCGGCGTTGACCAACACTATGACCTCCTCTTTGCAAATGATACCTATATTCAGCTTCCAAACAAAGTGCCTGCAACAGGAACCGTTTATTATGAGGATAATGGCGTAAATTATCAAAGTGAGTTCGATATTGATACGGAACACTATGCAACGATTTTCTTTTTTGAAAGCGATGAAGAAAAGCTTCTAAAAGAAATGAAAAATCAAACTGCTGAACTAAAACGAATGAAAGAAAGTATCCGGGCAATTGCCCAAAATACCAAACAATTTAATACAACTGAGGAATCTGAATGAGCGAACAATCTTCGAATATCGTCTCCAAAGTCTGGGGACTTTGCAATCCGCTGCGGGATGACGGCGTATCATACGGCGATTATCTTGAACAGCTTACCTACCTGATTTTCCTGAAAATGTCCGATGAATACTCCCGTCCGCCGTACAAACGAGAAACCGGTATCCCTAAAGGTTATACTTGGTCGGATATGAACACGCTTAAGGGCGCAGAGCTGGAAAATCAGTACCGCGCTATACTGGAGCGGCTGGGCGATGAGGGCGGCATTTTAGGGCAGATCTTCAAAGGGGCCGTCAACAAAATCAGCAATGTTTCCATCCTGTACCACGTGGTGCAGATGATCGACAAGGAAAACTGGGTGTCCATGTCCTCCGATGTGAAGGGCGAGATCTACGAAGGGTTGCTGCAAAAGAACGCCGAGGACGTAAAAAGTGGTGCAGGGCAGTATTTTACACCCCGCCCGCTCATCAAAGCAATGGTGGCCTGTCTGCGCCCGGAACCGAAAAAGACGATTGCTGACCCCTGCTGTGGAAGCGGCGGCTTTTTCCTTGCTGCACAGGCGTTCTTGGCGGACCCAAAGAACTATGCACTCGACCGTACAGAGAAAGAATTCCTGAAAAACGAAACGTTCTATGGAACTGAACTTGTGGTTGCAACCTTCAAACTCTGCCTGATGAATCTGTATCTGCACAATATCGGTGACCTGTACGGCAAAGTCCCCGTCATACGCGGGGATGCGCTGCTGTCTGACCCGGGTTATCGTGTAGACTATGTACTGACGAACCCGCCGTTCGGTAAAAAATCCTCCATCACCTTCACCAATGAAGAAGAGGAGCAGGAAGAAGAGGATCTGGTCTACAACCGGCAGGATTTCTGGACGACCAGCTCGAATAAACAGCTCAACTTTATCCAGCATATCAATACGATTCTGAAGCCGACCGGAAAGGCGGCCGTTGTTGTACCGGATAACATTCTGTTTGAGGGTGGTGCAGGCGAAATCATCCGTAAAAAGCTATTGGACACCACGGACTTGCACACCATTCTCCGCCTGCCAACTGGCATTTTTTACAAGCCGGGTGTAAAGGCAAATGTGATTTTCTTCGATAAGCGTCCCGCCAGCCCAGAGCGTCAGACAAAGGAAGTCTGGATCTACGATTTTCGCACAAATGTTCACTTTACGCTTCGTCAGCATCCCATGACGGACGCTGACTTGCAGGATTTCATTCAATGCTATCATCCGGAAAACCGCCACGAACGCACAGAAACATGGTCACAGGAAAATCCAGAAGGCCGCTGGCGCAGATTCACGGTAGATGAAATTCTGGAACGTGATAAAACCAGTCTGGATATTTTCTGGCTGAAGGACAAGTCGCTTGCCGATTTGGACAATCTCCCTGTGCCGGACGAACTTGCCGCGGATATTATTGAAAATTTGCAAAGTGCTCTGGAAAGTTTTCAGGAATTGATGGGGCAACTGAAAAAGAACGATTGAACAGGATGTGAGCATAATCGAAAATTCTAAAATGAAACCGAAAAAGACTGCGGAAGAACTTGTTCAGATGCTCCATGGTGAAAAAGGTATCCAATTTCATCTCATTTCAGAAGAACAGGCCGTAGAATGTTTTTCACAGAGAAACAATTATCTGCGCACAGCATCTTATCGAAAAAAGTTGTTGACAAGTTGAATTAGTTTACATAATATCATTGATATTAAAAAGAGTAATCTTTTGTGCGAGTGCCGTCACTGACGTCGCTCGCATTTTCTTTTGTTTAAGACGCTGTGTGGAGTTCCGATACCGCCCCGCAACACACCCGATTCATTTTGCCGCTGTTTCACCCGACAAAATCATCACTGCGCTGCATGGGCGGTATTTTTTTTTTTTACAAATAGAACCTTTTGTGGTTGTGCAGTTTTCCGAAATTTGTTTTCAGTTGTTGACAGTACAACCTTAAAGTGTTATTCTTGTGCTTGAAAGAAGCCGGACGTAGTGTCCGCACTGCGCCTAGCTTTCTTCATACTGAACCTTGAATCCTTCATAAGCCGTCTGAACGTGATACCGCGCCATGACCTCACACTTTCCGTGAGCGAGCCGGACAACGCCGCTGCATAAACAGGGGCAGGAACTTCGTTCGGAGCAAACGGTGACCTCATTACATGAGCAGAGCCCCGCTACTTATTTTTTGCGTCTTAATAATTTGGAAACATTTGTTGAAAATGCGTTTTGAGCGCAGCGGTAGAGGGCAAGAACCGTCCCGTGGCCACAAATTTTCAATTCTTGAAAATCTTGTGCTCCACTGGGACTTCACTTCTCAAACTCTTGCAAGTTTTCTAAGTGATCTTGTTGGGGCGTGCCTGCCCCAAACCCTGCTCATGGTTCGCACCTGACGGTGCGAATAGCAACGGCGTGTCGTGCTTACATAACTTCACCGAGGAGTTATCGAACAGACAGGAGGTACAATGACCAAAACGAATGTTCAATCGACCCCTAGCAATTCCCAGCACCACGACACGCCAAACAACAAAACGCACGTCATCAAGTTCCGTGTGACAGCGGAGGAAAAAGCGTCACTAGAACTCACTTGCAAACTCCTGAATCTCTCCCTCTCCACCTTTATCCGCCGTGCCATCCACAACGTCAAGATCGAGAAAACGGTCATCGTTGCCGGCGGCGGCGAAGAAACCCTGACCGCCGTTTCCACTTTGCTTGCTCAGTGCAGCAAGATGGGCACTAACCTCAACCAGCTTGCAAGGCACTTCAATTCCGGCGGTGCGGACACCGCGCAGATCCGGGCGAAACTCCTTGACGAACTTGCAGACCTGACCGCATTCCGGCTGCACGCCGAGAAAGTTCTGGGTGAACTGTATGGCAACGCTCAAGCATATCGCCTCTAAGAATTCGGACTACACCGCCATCGAAGCGTACCTCGTTTACCAGCACGATGCGTTCACCGGGAATCAACTTCTGGATGAACACGGCAGACCGAAACTGCGGGAATCCTACCTGCTCGACACCCTTGAGTGCGGCGATTTCTCGTTTGCAACGGCCTGTCTGCTGGCGAACCGCAAGTATGGCAAGAACACCCAGCATGGTGATATTAAGAGTCATCAATATATCATCAGCTTTGACCCCAGAGATGCAGCCGACAACGGCTTGACCATGGAAAAGGCACAGGCACTTGGCCTGAAGTTTTGTTCTGAAAATTTCCCCGGTCATCCTGCCATCGTCTGCACTCACCCGGATGAGCACAACCATTCAGGAAACATCCACGTCCACATCGTGATCGGCAGCATCCGAACACGAGAAGTGGAACGCAAGCCCTATATGCAGAAGCCCCGCGACTGGCGCGAGGGTATGAAGCACTCCAGCACAGCCCAGACCATGCGGCACTTGCGTGTTGAGGTCATGGAGCTGTGTGAGGGTGCCGGACTGTACCAGATTGACCTGCTCAACGGCTCGAAAGAGCGTGTCAGCGAAGCTGAGTATTGGGCGCGTAGGCGTGGCCAGTTGAAACTTGACCGTGAGAACGCAGCCCTCACCGCAGCTGGACAACCGCCCCGGCAGAAGAAGTTTGAAACTGTGAAGGATACTTTACGGAGACAGATTTCGTCTGTATTGTACCGTGCCACGAGCTTTGAAGAATTTTCCGACAGGCTCATGCAACAGTATGGCATCACTGTCAAGGAAAGCCGTGGACAGCTCAGTTATCTGCCCTCTGGCAGAACAAAGTTTATCCGGGCGAAACATCTCGGTGACAAGTTCGATAAGGTGGCAGTGCTTGCCACGTTGCAGGCAAACGCCGAACGCAAACCCAAGGCGCAGTTCAAGCAGGATACTATCGGGAAACTGATCGACATCCAGTCGAGGATGACCGAGGGCATGGGCATCGGCTACGAGCGTTGGGCTAAAAAACACAACCTCAAAGTCATGGCATAGACCTTGATCCTCTTAGAAGAAAAGGGCTTGACCGACGAGGACGTTCTGAACCAGCGCATCGCCGAACTGGAAAACAAGTATCACGATTCACTGGCGGTGGTGAAAGACCTCGAAGGTCGCATGAAATTCAACAAAGAGCTGCGCTATCATGTCGCAACCTGTGCCAGCACCAAGAACATCGCACAGCAGTTAAAGACTGCCAAGCAACCCGCAACTTTTGAGGAGCAGCACCGTGCAGAGCTGACAGCGTACCGGGCGGCAGCAGCCTATTTCAAGGCAAACAACATCACAAAGCTGCCCAGCCCGAAAAAGCTGGAAGCCGAGTATGCGCAGCTGGCATCCGAAAAGGCAAAGTTCTACGAGCAGTACAAGGAAGCCAAGGAAGAACTGCTCAAACTGAAAACCGCAAAGCAGAATGTTGCGTCCTTTTTCCGGGAGGAAGAGCAGACGCAGCAGGAGAGATAAAGGAGTGTGCGTATGATCAATCTGAAAATCGACCCGGAGTTCCAGAATCAGATTCCCCCTCTGACCGATGATGAATTTAAGCAGCTTGAAGAAAATATCCTCAAGGAAGGCAAGCTGCTCTCTCCTTTGATCGTTTGGAACAACGCCCTTGTTGACGGTCACAATCGTTATGCCATTCTCCAGAAGCATCCTGAGATTTATTTTTCCACCATGCCGCTCCCGTTTGAAAGCCGGGAAGAAGTTCTCGCTTGGATTTGCAAAAATCAGCTGGGGCGGCGCAATCTGACCCCGGAGCAGAAGTACTACCTGATGGGCAAACAGTACGAATCCGAAAAAGCTGCGCACGGCGGTGACCGCAAAAGCACCGATGCAAAATCAAGTTCGCTAAAAGCGAACTTGATCGACAGCACCAAGACCTGCGACCGAATCGCAGAAGAAAACGGAGTGAGCAAAGACACCGTTATCCGCGCCTCGAAGTATATGAAGGGGGTGGAGATTGCGGAAGAACTGATACCGGGCTTAAAGCAGAGCATCCTGTCCGGACAGACGAAAGTATCCAAGGCGGATATGCACCGCCTTGCCAAGGTTGCCTGCTATGACCGCGCACAGACCTTGCAGGATATTCTGCACCCGGAGCTGAAGGTGGAACCGACGCCTGACGCTGACGGTGTGATTCGCGTTCCGGGCAAAGCGCCTGTCATGCCATTCCGAAAGTTTGAATCGGTTTACGACAGCGATGCTTACCCGGAGGATGTACGGTACGAGTATGTGGCGTTGGAAGAACTCACTACTCGTTTCCGCATTTTGTTCAACTACCAGTTGGAGCAGATGCCCGATAATGCGCAGCGTGATGTGATTCTGGAGATCATTCACAAACACAAGGACTACCTTGCTTCTCTGGAAGCCGCACTCGCAGATGTTAAAGACCAGACAGCATAACATCAGGCACATGGTATGCTGTTCACAGATGTCCAAAGGAGCGTGCGTTTGAACAAAAAGAAAAAGTCCACAAACACTTCCCCTTATCCCGATGAAGTCATTGACCGTCTGGCACGGGCATTCTACCCGGCCATCCTTGCCTGCTGGAACAGCGAGGAAGGCCAGCGGGAGTTTGCTGCATGGCAGGCGGAGCAGGCTCATCATGCCCCCAGCAAAGAGAAACAGAGCGTTCCCGACGGGGAACGCCCTGTTGTACATATCGCTATCGTATGTGGCTTTTGGCAGGGTGCGTCCGGGTGGACGCACCCTGTTTTTGTTTTATTCCCAGTTACAATTCAGCGCCGTTCGTCTCGATAACCCGCTTATACCAGTAGAAGCTATCTTTACGCTCACGGCTCAGGTCGCCGGTGCCATCATCGAACTTGTTAACGTAGATGAAACCGTAACGCTTTGCCATCTCGCCGGTGGAGGCGGAGACCAGATCAATGCAGCCCCACGGGGTATAGCCCATCAGATCCACACCGTCCTTGACCGCCTCAGCCATCTGCTCGATGTGCCGGCGCAGGTAGTCGATACGGTAGCTGTCGTGCACCTTGCCGTCCTCGCTCTTCACATCGTAAGCACCCAGACCGTTCTCCACCACCATCATAGGCAGGTGGTAACGGTCGTAGATTTCGTTGAGGGTGTAGCGCAGACCAATGGGGTCGATCTGCCAGCCCCAGTCGGAAGCCTTCAGGTAGGGGTTCTTCTTTCCGGCAACGATGTTGCCGCCCACATCTTCGGTATCCTTATGGGTGGTGATGCAGTTGGACATATAATAGCTGAAGGTGTAGAAATCCACCGTACCTTCTTTCAGGATGTCAGCGTCCTCGGGCTGCTGCAGGATGGTGATGCCGTTCTCGGCGAACCAGCGCTTCATATAGCTGGGATACTCGCCGCGCACCTGCACATCGGAGCAGAACCAGTTGGTAATCTGCATCTTCTGCTGGTTGGCGATCACATCGGCAGGGTCACAGGTCAGCGGATAGCTGGTGATGAAGCAGATCATGTTGCCCATCTTGAACTGGGGATAGTTGTCGTGGGCGTACTTGACCGCCTTGGCGCTGGCCACGAACTGGTGATGAAGTGCCTGAAAACGCTCCTGCTTGTTGTCGGGCACATCGGCGGTGGAGCCTTCAAAGCCTTTGATCGTGCCGGTCTCGAGGATCGCGCCCATGGGCATGGTGCCGCAGTTGATCTCGTTGAAGGTCAGCCAGTACTTGACCTTATCCTTGTAGCGCTCAAAGATTGCCTTGCAGTAGTTCATGTAGAACTCGATCAGTTCCCGGGAAGCCCAGCTGTTGTACTTTTCCACCAGAGCATAGGGCAGCTCGTAATGGCTGATGGTGACCAGCGGCTCGATGCCGTGCTTCTTGCAGCAGTCGAACACGCGGTCGTAGAATTCCAGCCCCTTCTCATTGGGTTCCTTTTCCCAGCCGTTAGGGAAGATGCGGGTCCAGTTGATGGAGGTGCGGAAGGTCTTGAAGCCCATCTCAGCAAAGAGGGCGATATCCTCTTCGTAGTGATGATAGAAATCAATGGCCTCGTGGCTGGGGTACAGACGGTCGGGGCGGATGCCGGTGGTCACCCATTTCGGGCTGGTGTGGGAACCGTTGGTACACATATCCGGCACGCTGGGGCCTTTGCCGTCCACATCCCATGCACCCTCGAACTGATTGGCAGCGCAGGCACCGCCCCACAGAAAATCATCACGGAAAACGCTCATTTTATTCTCCCTTATAATTCAGCGGCAGAGATTCCCAACGTCTTTTGAAGGTGAATGCTGCATCCTTGGGCTGCCGCTGGCGCGTAAAGATGCCCTTCTTGTTTCCGTTGACGCGCATAACGCCCTCGGAAGTCTGGAAGTCTGCAAAGTTCCAGACCAGCTCGCCCTGCACAAAATCGTAGCTGTCAAACACGCTGAAATTCATTGCCAGATACTCATTCTGGTATTCCTGACTCCACATGATAGCGGGCAGCTTGTGCTCAGTGGCAAGGGTGTCCGTGCCGAATTCGGTAAAGACGAATGGAACGTTCAGCTTTTTTGCCGCCCACTTGTCCATTTCAGCACGGAACTTGACCTCCGCTTCCTCCATTTCTGCGCCGCCGCTGATGTACCAGCCATAATACCGGTTCAGACAGATGAAATCACACAGCTGATAGCAGCGGCACTTGTCAGGCGCACTGTTCTTCTCGAATGCACCGGTCAGCGGACGGTTCTGCGGGTCCAGTGTACGGGCGGCCTCAAAGACTTTCGTGAAGTAATCCTTTGCATACTCGCTGGTGGTTTCCGGCTCATTGAACAGGCTCCACGCAAAAACGCTGGGGTGGTTCTTGTCGCGCGCCATCATTTCTTTGACCTGCTGAATGTGATTTTTCAGCAGCTCCGGAACGGTAGGGGTCTCAAAGAAATAGGTGTACTGTCCAGTGCCTGCCGCCGCAAAATTATGGGTCGAACGCATCATGCCGACAGCGGGGACTTCGTCAATAATAAGGAAGCCCTCTTCATCTGCCATCTGATACCACTCTTCTGCATAAGGGTAGTGGCTGGTACGGAAACAGTTGGCATCCGTCCATTTCATACACTCAAAATCCCGCTTTGCGACGGCCCAGTTGAAGCCACGCCCCAGAATATCAAAGTCCTCGTGCTTGCCAAAGCCTTTCAGATAGACAGACTTTCCGTTGATGAGTATCTTTGTTCCTCGAATCTCCACTGTGCGGATGCCGATGCGTTCCCGGTACTCGTCCACAGGCAAGCCGTCCTTTTTCAGTACGATGACGATGGTGTAAAGATAGGCGTTCCGCACCTGCCAGAGATGTGCGTTCTGCACGCAGAGAGCACCTTCCGCACCGTTTGCTTCTGCCACCAGCTTGTTTTCCGCATCCAGCAGCTGTACTGAAATCTCTCCTGCACCTTCACAGAAAACCTCGTAATCCACCTGTGCATCCGCACCATCCAGCGTATAGCTTACCTCATAGTCCTGAATGCTTTCTGCCGGGAGCATGACCAGATACACACTGCGCTGGATGCCGGAGTAGTTAAAGAAATCGAAATAAGGCTTAACGATTTTTCTGCCGCTGGAGAGGACATTGTGTGTTCCGCAAGGCAAAGTGCTCTCGTTCAGATCGTTGTTCACCCAGATACAGACCCGGTTCACCGCACCACAGCGGACAACGTCCGTGACGTCGGCAACAACGGGGAGGAAGCCGCCCTCATGCCGGGCAACCTCAACACCGTTGCAGAACACAATTGCACGGTGGGTAATGCTTCCAAAACGAAGCTGCACCTTGCTCTGTGCAGTTTCGGGTACAAAAAAATCCTTCTGATACCAGAAATCGCCGCAGTAATCCCGCTCCGATCCAGTGGTGAAGAAATCGGAAAAGCTGGCAGGCACCGGCATGGAAATGGGGGACGGCAGACCGTCCTTCCAGTTTTCAGAAAGGCCGCAGGACTTTGGGTCAAACTGGAATTGCCACATCCCGTCCAGCGACAGAGCCATGCGATAACGGTTTGTAATGGGGTAAAGGACTGAGTTTTTCATCATAGAACGATGCTCCCGTTTTTGATTGTATTTATGGTCTGTTTACCAAAAATGCTCCGCAGCTGTTCATCCTTCAAGAAAAACATCTGCGAAGCACGGCGTTATTTTACTTGCTTTCTTTTTCCAGAGTGTCGTCCATACTATCGTTGTACCCAAACAGCCAAATCAGTACAAAGACCAGTACACAAACAACAGCAATCGCAACAATTGCCCAAGGGCCATAGACCGCCCAGATAGCAGGAAGCGTCAGCAGATTGACACTCATCTGTACATCACGGGTAACATTGAAGGTACCGCAAATCGCACCGCCAACTGCATTGGCGATACAAACCATAACCATTGGCTTTTTGAATTTGAGCAGAACACCGTAAATTGCAGGCTCGGTAACACCACCAACCAGAGCCGTAATAGACGCAGGACCTGCAACCTGCTTAACATTCTTTTTCTTGCTCTTCAGGAAAACAGCCAACGCGGCGATTGCAACACTAAAATTGCAGCTAACGGTCAACGGCAGCAGATAATCATAGCCCAAAATACCAAGGTTTGCAAAGCCAATACTCATAATTGCCCAGTGGATACCAAACAGAATCATGATCGGCCACAGACCAGCCATCAAAGCGCCACCCAGCGGAGGACACAGACGAAGCAGAGACTGGATCGCAACAGAAATGCCATTTGCTGCTGTGGTTGTAATAGGACCGATAACAATAAAGGTGAGCGGAACAAGGATGAGCAGATCCAGAACCGGCAGGAAGATATTCCGCACAATCTGAGGAATAATACGATTCAGCAATTTCTCCAGTTCAGCCTGAACGAAGCACACAACGATGATTGGCAGCACAGAACTCGTATAGCTTACCATCTTGACCGGAATTCCAAGAAACTCCACAGGAATCGGGTCGGTAGCACTGAACAGCGCAGTGATATTAGGGTAGACCAACGCAGATGCAATTGCCATTGAGATAAAAGGCTTTGCACCAAATTTTGTACCTGCACAGTACGCCAGGAAGATGGGCAGGAAGTAGAACACACCATCACCGGCAGCGTTCAGGATGGTATAGGTGGTAGTGGACTTGTCCAGTAATCCCAGCGTAACGAATAGAACCACGAAGCCTTTCAGCAGACCAGCACCTGTAAAAGCACCCAGAAACGGGGTAAAGATACTGGAAACTGTATCAATTAAGGTTGCAACAATGCCTTCTTTTTCACTAGCGGTATCGGAAGCAGTTTCCAGCGCAGATGCCTGCTCGCTACCAGCAGCTTTAATTTTGGTATTCGCTAGAATCACATTATATACATCCTCCACGTCTGTACCGATAACGACCTGATACTGACCGCCGGCTTCCAGAACTTTGATAACACCATTCAGTTTTTTGAGTTCATCCGTTTTTGCCTTGGAATGGTCTTTCAGTTTGAAACGCAGGCGAGTCATGCAATGTGCTAATGAAACCACATTTTCTTCACCGCCGACCAATTCAATAATGCTCTTGGCAAGCGCATTGTAATCCTTTGCCATTTTTTCCTCCTATTAGTTGCACTTTTCAGACGATTCTTTCTCGTGCAGGGCCCTTGCACAACTGATTTCTGAAAAAGATGATATCATTTTTTAGAAAAACGTGATAGAATAAAACCAAATGATTTAGAATTTAGCCGTTTCACTTTATAGAACAATTTCGTTCAAAATAGGAGAAAATCAAAAAATGACTCTGGTTGAATGTTGTAAACTAGCTCAGGATATCACACGCGTTCCCATCACCATTCTGCAAACAGCTGTGGAACGTGCAGAATTCTGCTCACAGCATCAATTCCACCCCATACAGGAATATCTGCTTCCTCACAATATCGAATTTTTCTTAGAAGGTCTCTCTTCCAACGAAATCGTAAGCGTAACAGATTTATTTCAGCTCAAACTGTTGTTTTTTCGTGTCAACTCTGTTCCGGTCGCCATTGGGCCATTCTGTACAGAGTTCTTTTCTCTGAATGACTGCGAAAGCCTGCTTCGGCAATTAAACTTAAAAAATTTTTCTCCCAGCGACCTTCTGGCCCATCGTGGACAACTTTCGGTCAGCTCAGAAACCCATCAACGGCATATCATACACTGCCTGTTTCACAGCATGGAGATGCCAGTTCCTGAAAAAATTCGTGAAATCAATTATAACACCAAAAATATCAACACCGCTTTTCAGGATGTCGAATCGAACATTTCTTACGCAGAACTTGTGGAACAGCGCTATGGGCTGGAAGCTTCCCTGATGAAAGCAGTCGAACAGGGTAATGTGGTAAAAGCACTGGAAAGCTGGACGAAACTGCACAACTCTGTAACTTTTTTAAATCATTTGCGTCTAGGGCAGACTCTGGAAGGAGCCAGAATCTCCGCCAGTGTCACCCGAACCGTCATTCGTATCGGTGCAATACACGCCGGGATTCCGCCTGTTGTCAACGATCATCTTTCCGCTATCAGTTCTACCATCATACGAAACTGTCATACCATTGACGAAATCAATCATGAACACGAACGTCTCATCCGAGAATACTGCCAGACCATCCGACGTAAATTGACTGCCGGATACAGCAACCTGACTATCAGTGCACTATATTATCTGGAGCACTCCTATGCACGAGCAGTCACCGTGCAAAACATGGCAACAGAACTGGATGTTTCTCCAAATCATCTGATTTCGCTATTCAAAAAGGAAGTTGGTATCACGCCGCTCGCCTATCTGAATCGCATTAGAATGCAGCACGCTGCACACAGTTTGGCGCATAGCAGAGCACCAATACACGAAATTGCAGAATCCGTTGGCATCATGGATGCTAACTATTTTGTCAAACGCTTCAAAGCAGAATTTCAGGATACTCCGAGCCAATACCGTGCTAAATATTTTCAATAACTCCGTTGTGTTTTTCTCCGTTTGAGCAGCAAGAAAAGTGGGCAGGCGCGTAGCACAGAAAATGTATAAAGATTACCCGCAACTGTTGTCGAGTTGCACCGAATGTTCTATCCGCACATAAAAACAGTTTCCATCTGTAATTTTGTCGTACAGATGGGAACTGTTTTTTTAGGGAATCTTTATAGTGTGGTCAATCTTCTAATCCATGACTCCCAGCCATATTCTTCAAATATTCCTCCGGGTCACCGTTCAGAATCAAATCTGCATAGCCCAGCGGATCATTGTAGATGAGGTAGTCCAGTTCCGTCTGCTGTGCCATAGTCACATTCAGTGCATCCTCGACCCCGGTACAGTCAATGGAGATTTTTCTCCCACCTCGAAGCAGCAGCTCCACACACCCGGTATCCATGTTAAACTTGCAGGCTCTTTCATCGTACTTCATAATCATACCCTCCAAATCTTGTTATTGGCTTACGGTCTGTGACAAGGTATCGGAGTTTTGTGCCGTCCACAGGAACCTTCGTTGTTGTAGCCGAAGAAAACGAAAAATCCGAACCCTTCTCCAATCGGAAACAGGTTCGGATTTTTCTTGTTTGGTGGGCGCGGGTGGATTCGAACCACCGAAGCTGAAAAGCAGCAGATTTACAGTCTGTCCCCATTGGCCACTCGGGAACACGCCCATATACAGTTTTTTGCAGTCACGGACTGCCTATATATATTACCACTTGGGGGCGTATTTGTCAACTGCTTTTTACAGCTTTTTCAGAAAAGAAGCTGGCCGCACGGCTCAGTCGCGGGGACGGCCATAGCGGTGGACTTTTTTGGAGGAATGGCGGGTGTGGGGGGAGTTGAGCAGGACCCACGCCACATAGATGATGGCGCAGACGGCGCTGACGACGAGCACTACCTTGAGGTAGAGGCTGCCGAAGAACTCCTGCAGCTTCGAGAAAGAGTAGAGCAGGCTGCTCCGGCTCACGTCCTGCCCGGCGATGAGGTTGACCATGCCGATGGTCTCGCCGGCCAGCTTCAGCTCCACGGTGCCGACAACATCGCCCTGCTGGACGGGGGCGCAGACATAGTCGGGCAGATGGAAGTATTTCTGAGTCACGGTGCCGTCGCCCGAAGAGGGCAGCAGTGTCATCATGCTGTTGTCGGGGTAGAGCTTGAGGGTGTCGGTGTCGGAGGAATACTTCACGGGGATCTCTGCCAGAGCGAGGTCGGTGTCCAGCGCAGGCTGGATGGAAAAGCTCTGGAACACCCAGTCGATGAGGCGGGTCGTTTCGTAGAGGGCCGGGCGGCGGTTGGCATAACCGTAGGTGTCACAGGTGTCGGGGCTCTGCATGATGCAGAAGATATAGGTGGAGCCGTCCTGATTGGCCCACGAAACATAGCTCTGGTCGCCGTGGTCGTTTTTGTAGGCCATCACATCGCACATGCCGCCCTGCATAGACTTGCGGTAGAAGCTGCCGCCGCTGGTCTTGTTGAGGGCGACGTTCTGGTTCAGCAGCACGAAACTCTTGGTGTGCTTTTCCTTGGCGGGCATGGTGAAGGCGGGAGCCGACGAGATGTCCACAAAGGCGTCGAAGCTCATCAGATACCGCAGGATGAGGTACATATCCACGGCGGTGGTCACATTGCCGCTGTCGAGGCCGCAGGCGTCCGTCCAGGTGCTGCCGGTGGTGCCGATGCGCTGGGAAAGGGTGTTCATCTGGCTCACCCAGCCTGCAAGGTCGCCGCCCGAAAGGCTGTAGGCAAGGCCCATCGCGGCTTCGTTGGCGTTGCGCAGAAGCATGGCGTAGACAGCTTCCCGGTAGGTGAAGGTCTCATTGGAGCGCATATCGGCATTGTCACTGTTGTGGACGTAATCCGAGATGGCGAAGGGCATCTGGAAGGTGTTGTCGAGCTGGTCGGCGTAATTCGTCAGCAGCAGCGCGATGGTCATATATTTGGTCAGGCCCCCGGCAGGCACCTGACGGGAGCTGTCCTTGTCGTAGACGATGATGTTGGTGTCGGTGTTGACGATGTAGGCGCTCCTGGCCTGCACCTCGTAAAAGAGGCTGGGGTCGAACATGGCCGAAGCCGGCGCGCACAGGCAGCTCAGCAGCAGGATAAGGCTCAGAAATAGGGTGACGATACGTTTCATGTGGACATTTTCCTCAAAAAGCGATAATATATTAGAGTATCGGACAAAATGTGCTGTCCGTTCTTACGGGACAAAACAGGCTCAGCGAAGGGCCTTATACTTTATAATAACAGGTTTGGCGGAGCGTGACAAGGCTTTTGGGGCGATTTCACACTCCGCAAAAGGAGGCAGAGGATGGTATATCTTACGGGCGACACCCACGGCGAGCTGGACCGCTTCAAGGACGGGGAGCTGCGCCGGGCCGGCAAGGGCGATTTCGTCGTTGTGCTGGGCGATTTCGGCTTCGTGTGGGACGGCAGCAAGGCCGAGCAGAAGAATCTGGACTGGCTGCGCAAGCGGCCTTATACCATCCTTTTCCTCGATGGCAGCCACGAGAACTATGACCTGCTGGAACAGTACCCCACCGAGGAGCGGTTCGGCGGGCTGGTGCAGCCGCTGGGCGGCAATGTGTACCACGTCTGCCGGGGCAGCGTACTGGAGCTGGAAGGGAAGAAGTACCTCTGCTTCGGCGGAGCGGAAAGCCCGGACAAGGAAGAGCGGGAAGCCCACGTCAACTGGTGGCCGCAGGAGATGCCCTCGGACGAGGAATACGCCCGCTGCGAGGCCGCGCTGGAAGCGAACGGCTGGCAGGTAGATTATGTGCTGACCCACGACGCGCCAAGCAAGTTTCTGGATTTCAGCGTGCTGGCTGAGGGCGAGAATAGCCGGCTGCACCTCTTCCTCGACAAGATCGTCATGAAAACGACTTACGAGAAATGGTTCTTCGGCTGCCATCACAAGGATGTGCAGCTCTCGACCAAGAGCCGCTGCCTCTTCTGCGATGTAGTGAGCATCGGCGAGAAGAAGCCGTGGTGGAAGAGAAGATAACGAAAAAGGACTGCCCGCGGGCGGTCCTTTTTCGTTACTCAATTCATTGTACCGGCTTTGTCGAACATCTGCTCCACCTGACGGGCCAGCAGGGCGTGTTCGGGCCGCTCGAGAAGCGGGTCTTCGGCCAGCAGGGCCGCAGCCTCGCTCTGGGCCGCGTGGAGGGTGCGGGTGTCGTTCATCAAATCGGCGATCTGCAAGGTCGGCAGACCGTGCTGGCGGCTTCCAAAGAAGTCGCCGGGGCCGCGGGTCTCGAGGTCGTACTGCGCCACGGCGAAGCCGTCTGAGGTGGAGCAGAGGAACTTGAGCCGCTTCTGCACCGACTCGGAGGCATTGTCGCTGACGAGGAAGCACCAGCTCTCCGCCGCGCCGCGTCCCACACGCCCGCGCAGCTGGTGCAGTGCGCTCAGGCCGTACCGCTCGGCGTTTTCGATGACCATGACCGTCGCATTCGGCACGTCCACACCGACTTCGATGACGGTGGTGGATACGAGGGCGTCCAGCCGTCCGGATTTGAAGTCGTCCATCACCTCGGCCTTTTCCTTCGGCTTGAGCTTGCCGTGCATCAGGCCCACCCGGCGGTCCGGCAGATAGGCTTTTGCGATGTCCTCATAGTAGCTCTTGACGGCGTTCAGGCCGCTGCCGCCCGCGTCCTCAATGGCAGGGCAGACGATATACACCTGTCGTCCGGAATCGATTTCTCTATCAAGGAAGCCGTAGAGGTCGGCCCGCTTTTTGCCGGTGATGCAGCGGGTCTTGACGGGCTTGCGGCCCGGCGGCAGCTCGTCGAGGATGGAGATGTCGAGGTCGCCGTACATCAGCAGCCCCAGCGTCCGGGGGATGGGGGTGGCACTCATGACCAGCAGGTGGGGATTCGCGGCCTTTTCGGCCAGCAGGCCCCGCTGGCGCACACCGAAGCGGTGCTGTTCGTCCACGACGGCCAGACCCAGCCGGGCGAACTCCACGCCCTCGCTGAGGATGGCGTGGGTGCCCACGATGAGGTCGGCCTCATCGTCCCGGATGGCGGCGAGGGTGGTGCGCCGTGCGGCGG
>ERZ791821.488-NODE-488-length-33741-cov-5.504394_pt1 | contig 33741 bp, 31 predicted proteins | sample MGYA00510300_ERZ791821 | MGnify/ENA primary metagenome ERZ791821 (study PRJEB30046, sample SAMN00792034) | human gut metagenome | study: EMG produced TPA metagenomics assembly of the A metagenome-wide association study of gut microbiota in type 2... | reverse complement strand
GCTGATCTGGAATGGATTTTTGCGTGTAACTATGAAGGTACTGAATAGTTACAAATATTGAATTTATAGCAGACTGACCCGCAGATCAGCGCAGCCAGTCTGCCGCTTTTATCTCAGTCGAGAAGACTCCCACCTCATTAGGTGGTGAGTAATAGCAAATTTGCCTCAGTGGGAGTTGGGTCTCCGACTGAGATAAACGCTCCGCGGGGATGCGCAGTGATTCTGTATGGAATATGTCAGCTTTGCTGACCAGAATCACGCGCCAAGTCTCACGGACGTTCGACTTGAATTATTTGTTGTTCTCATGCTCCTCGATCCACTCCAGAATATCCCCGGATACCTGTTCGCGGTTGAGTTCATTTAAAAGTTCATGCCTCGCACCCTCATAAAAGCCGATGGAGAGATCTTCTACCCCTGCTTTATCATAGCGGTCGTAAACTCTCCGCACGCCTTTTGTCTCCTCTCCCACCGGATCTTTGCTTCCGGAGAGGATCAGGATCGGGAGGTCGGTGCGCATTTTGCCTGCTTTTTCGAGTTTTGCGGTCTTTAAGATCACCTCGAAGAAATCCCGGTACGCGCCCGCAGTGAAAATAAAGTTCGTCAGCGGGTCATCCCCGAAGGCGCGGTCTCTCTTTTCATCCCTGGACAGCCAGTCGTAAGGCGTCTTTGTCGGCTTGAATTTCCGGTTATAGTTTCCAAGGGACAGGTTGTAGAGCATTTTGCTCCTGTATCTCGTCCCTTTCCTCTTACAGACAGAGTCCGCCAGCATATATCCGAACCGCACCTCAGCGTCCTTCGGTGCTCCGGTTCCGAGCAGGATCACACCGTCGATTCCGTCCTTGTAGACGGTCAGATATCGTCTCGCGAAGAACGACCCCATACTGTGCCCCAAAAGGAAAATCGGCACACCCGGATATTTTCTCTGTGCATGGACCGTCACACGGCGCATATCACGGATCACGGAGACAGCGCCCGCATGGTCACCGAAATATCCCCTGTCCTCCTCCGATGCCGCGGTCTTTCCGTGGCCTAAGTGGTCATTCCCGAGAACATAGATCCCGTGTCCCGCAAGGAATTCCGCAGACTCCCGGTATCTTCCCACATGTTCCATCATTCCATGGGCAATCTGGACGACGGCTTTCACCTCGCCGTTTGGAATCCATTCCATACAGTGGAGATTCGCAAGACCGCTGCTGGATGGTATATAAAATTCATGGATCTCCATAATTTCTGCCTCCTGTGCATAAAACATTTTCGATTTTAGCTAACAGGCACTCAAATACCCGTTCCGCCCGTCATCAGTACTCATCGAAGAGTTTTATAAATATAGTCCTAGTATAACACGCACTCAAAACTTTCCCTAGGAAACATCTGTTAAAATTTCATAAACTTTATCTAAATCGAAATTAAATGTGTCAGGCGCATTCCGCTATCCTGTATGGTCACCCACACCGGGCTGCACTCTGCGCAGGCGCAAAAAAGCCCCGCAGGCGCTCTCACACCAGCGGGGACTTTCTAACTTTCCAATGCTTCCAACCTCAATTACAAGACAGTCGTCATGTCCGATCAGTCTTTCTTCATCAGCTTTACCATAACAGCCTTCTGCGCATGCAGGCGGTTCTCTGCCTCATTGAAGATCTCGTCGGCATGTTCCTCGAAGACTTCCTCGGTGATCTCCTGTCCGCGGTATGCCGGGAGACAGTGCATGACCATGGCACCTGCGTTTGCGGCTGTGAGGAGCTGTCTGTTGATCTGGTAGTCCTTGAAGATTTTCTTTCTCTCCTCTTTCTCCGCTTCCTCTCCCATCGAAGTCCATGTATCTGTGATCAGAATATCCGCACCGGATGCCGCCATAAACGGATCTGTCTCCAAGGCAAACTTATCGCCGTAGCCCTTCGTGAATTCAAGGACAGCTCCGTCCGGCTTGTATCCGTCCGGTGTCGCGACCGCCACGTTCATTCCGACCTTTAAGCCACCAACGATCAGGGAGTTTGCCATATTGTTGCCGTCACCGATGAAGCACATTTTGAGTCCGGAGAAGCTTCCGAACTTCTCACGGATCGTCATGAGGTCCGCAAGGACCTGACACGGATGACAGAAATCCGTCAGGCCGTTGATGACCGGGATGGAACCAAATTTTGCGAGGTCCTCCACTTCCTTCTGCTCGAAGGTACGGATCATGATACCGTCAAGGTATCTTGACAACACGCGGGCAGTATCCTGAACCGGCTCTCCACGGCCGATCTGCAGATCTCTGGAGGACAGAAACAATGCATGTCCACCCAGCTGATACATTCCTGTCTCGAAGGAAACCCTCGTTCTTGTGGAGGATTTCTGGAAGATCATTCCCAGTGTCTGCCCTTTTAAAAGCTCATGAGGAATGTTGTGCTTTCTTTCATATTTTAACTGGTCTGCCAGATCCAGAATTCCAATGATCTCCTCTGTACTGAGATCCAGTAATTTTAATAAGTTCTTCATGATTCAAATACCCCTTTCATGGCCTCAAGTGCCTGATCGATCTCTTCATAGGTGATAACAAGCGGCGGCAGCAGACGGATCGCGTCCGTTCCGGCTGTCAGGACGAGAACGCCCTTTTCCATAAGCTTTGCAACATATCCGGCGCGCTTTTCGGGATCCACGATGATACCTAACATGAGTCCCATGCCGCGGACATTCTTCACTGCCGGGGAGTGAAATCCCAGGACTTTTTCTTTGATGTAAGCGCCCTTTTCCTCAACCTCTTTTAAGAATTCCGGCTTCATCACCGTGTCGAGGATCACATTCGCAGAGGCCGCGCTCACTGGGTTTCCGCCGAAGGTGGATCCGTGGGTTCCCGGTCCCATAACATCCGCGCAGGACTTCGCAGCCAGCACGCCGCCGATGGGCAGACCGCCGCCGAGACCTTTCGCCATGGTCACGATATCCGGAGCAATTCCGTACTGCTCATAGGCGAAGAGGCTGCCGCATCTTCCGATGCCGGTCTGGACCTCATCCACTATGAGCAGGATGTCGTTTTCCTTACAGAATTTCGCGACGCCCTGGACAAACTCTTTATTTAACGGCAGAACGCCGCCCTCTCCCTGGATCATCTCCATCATGACCGCACAGCAGGTCTTGTCTGCCTTTGCGGTTACATCCGCCAGGTCGTTTGCCTTCGCGTAGGCAAAGCCTTCCGTGAACGGGAAGAAGTACTGGTGGAACTTCTCCTGTCCGGTTGCCTTTAAGGTTGTGACCGTTCTTCCGTGGAAGGACTGGATCAGTGTCACGATGGTGTTCCTTCCCTCGCCGTATTTATCGAAGGAATATTTTCTCGCGAGCTTGATGGCACCCTCATTCGCCTCCGCGCCGGAGTTTGCAAAGAAGATTTTTCCCATCCCTGTGGCTGTCACGAGCTTCTCTGCGGCGCTCACCATGGGCTCCGTGTAGTAAAGGTTGGAAGCGTGCATGAGCTTTTCCGCCTGTTTTGTCACGGCATTTATGATCGCCGGATTTCCGTGGCCTAAGCTGTTTACTCCGATCCCGGAGGTCAGATCCACGTACTTTTTTCCGTCGGCATCCCAGAGCGTCGCTCCTTTTCCGTGGTCAAGGACGATGTCAAAACGTCCGTATGTATGCATGATATATTCTGAATCTTTTTTCTTGATCTCTTCCGCTGTCATATCGTACCTCCTGTGGCAACTAATTCGGCAGATCCACGCTTTTTCCTGCGTTCTCTCTGCAAAAAACGTGACTCTGGCACATTCCGCGCCGGATACGTTTTCTTACAGGAACCTGCATCTTCACATGGATCTGCGTCTGCCTTTTATGAAAACATGGTTCCTACACCTTCATTTGTAAGCAGCTCGATTAAGATCGAGTGCGGCACACGGCCATCCTGAATGTTCGCGCGCTCCACGCCCTGACGGACACACTCCACGCAGCAGTTGACCTTCGGGATCATGCCGCCCTTGATGATGCCCTCCCTGACGAGAGACGGAACTTCCGAAACCTTCAGGCGTTTAATCAGTGTGGATTCATCGGACGGATCTCTCAAAAGTCCTCTTACATCCGTGAGCATGATCAGCTTTTTTGCCTTTAACGCGATGGCAAGCTTCTCAGCCGCCGTATCCGCGTTGATGTTGTAGTTGCAGGTATCGTCAATTCCTGCGGCAACACAGGTAACTACCGGGATATAGCCTTTTTCCAGCATATCAAGGACGATCTGCGGGTTTGTCTTAACGATGTCACCCACATAGCCGTATTCCGTTCCGTCCGGATCGTTCAATTTGACCGCCTCAAACAGTCCGCCGTCCATTCCGCTTATTCCTACGCCTTTTCCTCCGGCATTTTTTAAGAGTGTTACCAGATTCTTATTGAGCTTTCCGCAGAGGACCATCTGGACCGCTTCCATCGTCTCTTTGTCTGTATAGCGCAGACCCTTGATGAATTTGGACTCTTTTCCGGTCTTCTTTAAAAGTTCCCCGATCTCCGGACCGCCGCCGTGGACGAGAACGACTTTCACACCCACGAGATTTAAGAGGACGATGTCACGGATGACCGCCTGCTTTAAATCCTCGTTGATCATGGCGTTTCCGCCGTACTTTACGACTACGATCTTTCCATTGTATTCCTGAAGATACGGGAGCGCCTCCACAAGGACGCCCGCTCTTGTCTCCGGTTTCAGATTTTCCATAAATTTTCTCCTTCTTTTCAGATTGCCCCCAATAGAATCAGGCGATTTATTTATAAATTCAGTCCCGCTGTCTCCTCAAATCCCAGCATCAGGTTCATGTTCTCCACCGCCGCGCCGGAAGCGCCTTTTCCGAGGTTGTCAAACAGCGCCGTGATGATCGTCTGACCTTCATGTCCATTGACGACCAGTTCCATGCTGTCCTTTCCCGCCATGGTTCCGGCGGCGATCATCGGATCCTCATATCCGAACGGATGGACTTTTACGACCTTCTTTCCGTCGTAGTGGGCAGCCAGCGCCTCGTGGATATCTTTCGCTGTGGGATTTCCCTTTAACATGGAGTTCTGCAGCATGACGGTGACTGCCATTCCTTTATAATAGTCATCCACGATCGGGCAGAACACCGGAGGAACATCAAGTCCACAGATCTTCTGCATCTCCGGGAGGTGTTTGTGTTTCAGGTTCAGACCGTAGATTCTCGGCGTGTTGTAGAGTTCCGGCTTCTCCGGGGACTCGTACTCCGCGATCATCTTCTTTCCGCCTCCAGAGTATCCGGTGAGGGAAAATACAGTGAGGGGCGTCTCCTTCGGGATCATTCCAGACGCCACGAGCGGATAGACCGGGATCACGAATCCTGACGCATGGCAGCCCGGATTTGCTGTGAATTTTGCATGGACGACTGCATCTTTATGCATATCGGAAAGCTCCGGAATCCCGTATGCCCAGCCGGGTGCTGTACGGTGCGCCGTGGAAGCGTCGATGATCCTCGCGGAATCCTTCTCCACAAAACTCACCGCCTCCTTCGCCGCCGCATCCGGCAGGCAGAGGAAGGTGATATCCGCCGCGTTGATGAGTTTCTTTCTCTCATCCGGGTCTTTCCTCTTTGTTTCATCAATTAACAGGAGTTCAATGTCGTCTCTTGATGCAAGTCTGTCGTAGATCTGGAGTCCTGTGGTTCCTTCTTTTCCGTCAATGTATACCTTTGGCTTCATAATTGTTCTCCTCTCGCTCATAGATTGTTCTGGATTCCAGGTTCGCCTCCATCCGCCGTGAATTTGTGGGGTGCGGATGGAGACCGTGAATATTTTTGAATAATTTTGCATAATTATAACTCTATGTGTATATTTATGCAAGTATTTTTTTGCCTTTTTGCAGCGTTTTTATGAAACTTTCTTTGTAACTGTTCAGTAGGTCTGCGCACTTGCTGCGCTGACCGTAAGAAAATATAGGCTGGAGGGCAAAAATCCCATCAGCGAAGCTGATCTGGAATGGATTTTTGCGTGTAACTATGAAGGTACTGAATAGTTACCTTTCTTTTATCATAATTTCCTGCTGCACAAAAAGCAGAGGTTTCATGCACACGGATTCGTGCATTCGCAAAACCTCTGCTTCTTATCTGTTATTTCCCATACACGGGAACATTCATATTATTTCGATTTTTCTTCCGCAATCTGTTCCGTCTCCGGATTTACAAACCGCCTTCCTGTCTTCTGACCACAGCCGTCCCTTTACGCGTATAAGATCTCTTCCAGTTCATCCGGCCTCAACAGACAGATCTCTCCGTCCCGCAGGGCGATGAGTCCCTGTTTTGTCAGACTTGCAAGTTCCCTGAAAAGGGAAGCGCGGCTGATTCCGAGGATCGATGCCAGTTCATCTCTGGAAACGTTCTTTCCAAACGCCCTGCCCTTATCCGGTTCCTCCAACAGGTACTGCACTAGCTTCTTCTTTCCGGACTGCATGGTCAGGAACTCGATCCTCCGGATCAGAAACTGCATTTTCCGATTGCAGAATCCGGCATACCGGAGTGCCAGTTCACTTTTTTTCTCCATGACCGCCAGAAGCTGGCTTTTCGGCATCGTCGCCAATGTGGTATCCGTACGGCACCGGAGTACTGTCGGAAATTCCGTGTTTGTTAAGAGATTTACCACTCCGAAACAGTCTCCCCTTTCCAATTGAGAGAGCAGGATCTCCCTCCCATCAAGGGCGATGCTGTAAACGTCCATACTGCCCTCCATGACAAGACCGATGATCTCCTCATTTTTCTGTCTGTCGCTCACGATCTGACCTTTATGACAATATTTCACATTCATACCAGAAACCGACAGATTGCAGCCGCCAAGCAAAGGGGATGCCTCGACAGCCGCCTTTATCTCTTCTTCTCTTATCATATGTCTCTCCTATGATCCGTCGTTAGTTAGTTGTATCTAACTAGAATGGTATCACAACAACAATTATTTTACAAGCCCAAAATATACCCCCGCCAGTCTCATTTGATACTGACGAAAAATCCCCGGCTCTGCTATGCTTTTTACATATTGTGACACGTTCTGTTCATTCAGGACAGACAAAGGAGTTGTAATGCCAAAGCATGTATTTTTATTTTCCGGATCTTCTGCAGTTGGAAAAACATCCATCCTGCGGTATCTGATCCCTTTCTTAGAAAAAGGAGGAATGCGGACAGCCATCTGTAAAATCGACTGCCTGTCCTCCAACGATGAATCTGTATATAAGAATCTCAATATCCCCACGGTAACAGGACTCAGCCGGGATATCTGCCCGGACCATTTTCTCGTATCAAATCTCCCAGAGCTCTGGGACTGGTGTGACAGCCTCGGGCGGGACTGCCTTCTTATCGAGACAGCCGGGCTCTGCCACCGTTGCTCTCCTGCGACAGAACTCTGTACCGCGGGATGTGTCCTGGACTGCACCGCCAGCAGCCACTCCCCGGAGCGCCTTGGTCCCATGGTCTCTGGCGCTGATTTCATTGTTCTCACAAAGATCGATATGGTCTCCCAGGCGGAGCTTGAGATCATCGAATGGCAGCTAAAAAAAATAAATCCGGGTGCCAGGATTTTCCCTGCGGACGGTCTCGCCGGATACGGGACAGAATTTTTAGGGGGCTGGCTTTTGGAGCGGCCGGAAATTGAATCCCTGAAGGAAGACCGGCTCCGCCACACCATGCCCGCCGGAGTCTGCTCCTACTGCGTCGGTGAACAGCGGGTGGGATCCGCCTACCAGCAGGGTGTCGTCGGCAAGATCTTTCAAGGAGGTATCCACAGATGAACTTTGAATCTTTGACGATTCTACCAGGAACCAACAAAGCCGGGGAACCGGAACATTTTGCCCCGGTCACACTCCATCCCGGCGAGCTCTGTGCCATCGCCGGAAACACAGGGGCTGGAAAAAGCCGTCTCATAAAAGACATTGAGCAGCTTGTAAACGGTGACGGAATCAGCAGGCGGGGCATCCTCATAAACAATGTCCCGGTCACCCTGGCAGACCGCTCCAGCCTCTCGAAGGAACTCATCGCCCATCTCTCCCAGAGCATGCGCTTCGTCCTGGATCTCAGCGTCCGGGAATTTTTAAAGCTCCACTGCCAGTGCCGGAACCATCCGGAGATCTCCCCGGATGATGTGTTAACCATGGCGAACCAGATCACGCCGGAGCCGGTTCTACCGGAAGAAAGTTTAAACCTCCTAAGCGGCGGCCAGACCCGGGCACTTATGATCGCCGACCTTGCCTGCATCTGTGACAGCCCTATCGTCCTCATCGACGAGATAGAAAACGCAGGAATCGACAAAAAAGCGGCGCTGCGGCTCCTCACCGACCAGAGCAAGCTTGTCCTCATCGTCACTCATGATCCCCACACTGCCCTGATGGCATCCACACGCCTCGCAATGAAAGGTGGGGAGGTCTGCCGGATCAGAAAGCGGACAGAGGCGGAAAAAACGCTTTATGCAGAGCTGGATGCTGCCTACGAGTGTCAGAAACATCTTCAGGAATTACTTCGACAAGGAGAAGAACTTTTATGACAACCATCAGACTTTACTGGAACAATATCTGCGTCCTGCACCGGCAGGAGCTGCAATTTTTAAATGAGATCCGGGAGGAACTCAGAAAGGATAACATCGACCTTGATATCACCTGCTTCGGTCTCGGATATGGCCGCCATATGTCCGACTATCTGAGGGAGGAAGATTCCGTCCTTCCAGATCTCGTGGTCTCCACGGATCTGGAAGTATTTGAGGATGAGCGGATCTGGAACCGTTTTAGAGAGCATGGACTTCTTCCATTAAAAGAGTTCTTCCCGGTAAAAGATATTCCGGAGCTTGGCGGACTCAAAAAAGCTTCCGCTCTCCTTCCCTATCTTGCGATTCCTCTCGTGTTTTACTCCGACGTGGAGCTTCTACGCCAGACCAGCATGGATGCCAGGAGCATTAACGCTAATTTTTTCACAGGAACCGATGCAGACAGTGAGCAAAGTATCTCTCTTAACCGGCTCGTTGAATCATCCTTTCCCCTCTCCTATGGCGGCATCAACAACTCTGCCGTAAAGACTGTCGCAAAGCTCACATGGGAGTCCTTCGGTATGGAAACAGCAAAACATTTTCTTACTGCATCAAATGTTTTCGACATGCCGATCCAGGCCTTTCATCAGGTTTCCATCGGTGCGTCACCTCTCGCCCTGGTTCCGTCCGTCTATGCGCTCCGGGCTGACGGCAAAAAAAATAAGGCCTATTGGCCTCTGGAAGGCGCTCCGGCAATCCCCTCCTATATCTGTGCGGGCACCTCGGTCCCGAAAGATGCCCTTTTCGCCGTCATAGAAAAGCTGCGCGGTCCGAGATTCAGCCACTTTTACACAACGAATGGATGCCTTTACAGCTGCGCTCCTGCCGATCCGCTGCCGGACCTCTCGTTCCTGGAAGGAAGCCGGACGAACCGGGGACTTCTCGTTCCGTCCGAATCATTCTTAAACTCCCTTCCCGCAGAAACTTTCTACAAAATGTATCACCGGGTGTTCCCGGCAGGCTCATAAAACGCCTCCCGCATATGCCCCACCGCCCGTTTTTCGATCCTCGACACATAGGACCGGGAGATCCCGAGCTTTTCCGCGATCTCCCGCTGTGTGTGTTCCTTTGTCCCGAACAGTCCATATCTCATGCGGATCACGGTCTGCTCCATATCCGTGAGATTTTCCTTGTACGCCTCGTAGAGGATCTTCACGTCCTGCTTGATGATCACAGTCTCAAGGACTTCCCTGTCCCCCGCCTCAAGGATATCCAAGAGGCTCACGGTCTCCCCGTCCTTATCCGCTCCGATGGGATCATAGATGGAAACTTCTCTGGAGAACTTCTTTCCGGTCCGGAACATCATTAGGATTTCATTCGCTATCCTCTCCCAACGGATACATAGGTTGCTCAACAGGGGGAAAATCCGCCTCTCCATCCACCGCAAAGAGGTAAACATAGGCATTTTTGCCGTCCCAGACCACCTTTTTGACGATGGTGCGCAGCAGGCGGCGTTTTTCCTCCAACGTGGCAGAATCCACCGCGCTGGCGAAGGATTCGATCATCTCCTGATGGAAGGCGAACTCCTGATGGAGCATCCGGCTCTGCTCGGTGAGGGCTTCCAACTCGGAAAGTCTTGCCTGCTGAGTCTCGCTCTCCCGATGCAGTTCGTCGATCTGCTCCATGACGTACTTTGCAGAGGTGTCGCTGGCAACGGACAAGGACTCCACCAGCCGTTTGATGCGTTCTTCCGTCTCGGCGTGTTTCTCCCGGAGCAGCGCAAGTTCTGCATCGTAACCCTCCTTGCTGCCGCTGATGACCTTCTTGGTCTGCGCCAGAAGCCGGGTAAGGGTCTCCTTGTCGGCAGACAGCTTGCGGATCTCCTCGATGATCTTGGCGTCCAGCGTGTTGCCGTTGCAGTTTTTCATAGAGCAGACTGTACCGTGGCTGCGCTCCTTGCTGGAGCACATATAGGTGTAGATCAGCTCACCGTCTGCCGTGCGGCGGTTGGTCAGCTTCGGGCGCATATAGTCGCCGCATTCGCCGCACCGCAGAAGCCCAGACAGCAGCGCCACGTTGCTACGGGGCCTGCGGTAACTCTTAGATTTGTTGACATCCAGCATGGCCTGCACCCGCACCCAGTCGCTGCCTGCGATGATGCCCGGATGCTTGCCCACCGCCACGATCCATTCCTCCATGGGACGGATCTGATTCGCCTTGCCGGGGCGCTGGAGGGTGCGGTTATAGGCCATGACGCCGTGCTCGCCGTCGAATTCCGAGCGTTCGGCAAACAGGTCAACATTGTTTTCTTTCAGATACTGATACGCCGTGTCGTCGGCGATCATATAGACCGGGTTCGTGAGAATGCCCCGGATGGCAAAGCGGGTGAACTGCTTGCCGCGCTTCGTGACGCAGCGATGCTCCAACAGGTACTGGTCGGTCTTACTTAGAGAGCCTGTCTCCATGAATACGGAGAAAATCGTTTTAACCAACTGAATTTCCTCTGGAATAGGCCCCAGCTTGCAGGCTTTTTTCACCTTGCCGTCCACCGTCACGCTGGACAGGCTTTCAGAGGCATATCCGGTGGGGGTCGTTCCACCCAGCCAGCGTCCGGTCTTGGACAGCTCATGCATGTTGTCCCGGATACGCTCGGCAATAGTCTCCCGCTCCAACTGGGAGAAGACGGACGCAATATACATCATGGCACGGCCCATGGGGGAGGACGTGTCGAACTGCTCGCGGATGGAAATGAAATCAATGTGCCGATCGCCCAGATCCTCGATGAGCTTTGCAAAGTCACCGATGTTGCGGCTGATGCGGTCAAGTCGATAGACCACGATGGCCGCAAACACGATCTCCTGCGAATCCTTCATCATTTTCTTGAACTGTGGGCGCTCCAGATTGCCGCCAGAAAATCCCTCGTCCTCATACACCAGCGCATTTTTCGCCGCTTTCTCACCAAAGTGCACGGCAATATACTGTCGGCACAGCTCAATCTGGTTCTCGATACTCTCGCCCTTCCCGGTAAATTTGGATTTGCGGGAATAGATAATATATTGCTTCTCCTGTGGCTTGTCTTTCATTTTCATATCGGCACCTCACGTTATTCGTTAGGATGTTAGAAATATTATGACGGATTGGAATCCATTAGAAAGGGGGGGCTATAGAAGAATATGAAAATATTTCTGAGAAAATGTTCTCTTCCTCCGGTTTTGAGCAAGAATCATGTCCTTGCGCGCCGTCAGCGTACGCTTCCACATTCTGCCAGCATGAGACGACAAAACAATATCCGCGGGCATATCAATCACGTGATAAATCGACTCACAATAAATCTATCTCATATTTCCAGGAAAATCGCTCCAAGACACGTCACTGTCCGTCAGAGTTTCTTCACCAAAACCACGGTGGATGCCGCAAAGGAGTTTTTCTCCGGATGCTGTTTTGGGAGTATGTTTGGCGTTGCTCCATCTGCATAAATGGCGATGGCGGTGAAATTTTGACTGAACTGTCATGACGGGGCGATCCCTAACAATTTGCATATGTAATTCGGCATTTACTGATTTCGGTAATATGCCTAGATGGCACGGGACGTCAAAAAAGAGCAACCCCCGAAACACTACGGTTTCGGGGGTTGACTGTGCCAACAACTCTTTTAAAGTTCAACAAATCACAGAACAATTTTTTGTTCTAATTAAAACGCTGGGAATATGGTCATTGCTATCGCAGTACCAAGCACGCCACGAATTATACCGTGAACAATACCAGCCTTAAACACTGTCTTTGCGCTGTAGCCGCCGGCGTTCATCGCCATGGGAACTACAGCAGTAGACAAAGGCGTGATAAGGGAGGACATAGAGGCCAGGGCACACAGGATCACGGGGCCTCTGGGATCACAGCCCATCGCACCGCAGGTGATGACCGCCAGTGGAACCAGGACGGTGCTGACAGCACGGTTATACAGTAAAGACGTCATGATATAACCGACCGCATAAAACGCAAACCCTATAATATAACCGTTTGTCACACCGCTCAGCACTCCAGCCAGCCAATTGCCAAGCTGTTCCGCCGCGCCGGTTTCCGCCAGGGCGGAACCCAAAACGGTGACACCGATGTAGAGCAAAATCGTACTCATATTCAGGTTATCGATCGCTTCCCTCTCTGTCAGAACGCCGGAAATTACAACTACCACAGCACCAGCCAGAGTGATCTGCCAAGAGGGGAGCCCAGCCATCAGACCAATGATCACTGCGATAAATACACCATACCCCAGCACCTCGCGCATCGGACTAAGGGGTTCTTTCTCCTGCATTTTCCGCGCTGTGACATTGCCCAGGGCCGTCTCAGGATTGTCAGGCAACATTTTGGGAGTGATAAAAACAGCAACCAACATTGTAACAATGCCTACCGGCAGAAAGACCAGTGTTTCGCTCCACATGCCAAGCTGACTGGCGGTCCAGCCATAAGATTCCAGATAGCCGTTTTGGGTGACATACCAGGCGGCATAGGGGCCGATAGGTTCAATAATAAAACTTGTGGACACACAGGCAACGGCAATAGGGTACATCATCTTGGATGGGCTAATCTTCATGCGGTCACACATATTCTGTACCAAGGGATACACCAGCGCAAAGAGGGCCACAATGCTGGGCACAAACTGACCCAGAATACAGGTGATGACCATATATGTAGCCAGCACCTTGGTAAAGGAGCCGTCCGTCACCTTATACAGCATCTGGGATATCCGATTGATCATCTGAGTACGGGTCAGACCCGCAGCTACCACGAACATAGAAGCCATAGTGACAACCGTTGAGTTGCCAAAAGAACTCAGCGCAGTTTTGGACTCTACACATCCAGTCACCACCAACAGCACCACAATCAGCATTGCGCTGAACGACATGGGGATCTTCTTGATGAAAAACAGTACGATCATCAGGGCGAAGAGCAGCAGACAAAGTGTCATTTGATTCATAGATATTCCTCCTGTTAAAATATTCGTGAAACCGTCAAGAGATATGAGGTTTTACATCGTCTGGGATTGGGGAATCATATTTCCGGCCTCCGGTGCGCCTGTACAGTTCCTCCTGTGCTCTCCGGAGGATGTCCTGATTCTCCAATACATCAATGGCAGATCCAGCCATCACCTTTGCAGCGTAGAGCATCCCTTTCTTGGCCATCGAGCTTTTCCCCACAGCCACCATCTGCCAGGAGTGCATTGCCACTCCGGCGGGCATGGTCGCCGCATTGATCTGGGCGACCGGGCAGTTCCAGCTTACATCACCCACATCAGAGGAAACAAAGCCCTGCCGCTCCCGTGCCAGAGGCAGTGGGACTGCATGGATCAGGGAATCCATATCCGCCTGAAAGCGCTTTTGATCCTCTGGATCCGTTGCCTCTGCCGCCAGTGCATCAAAATAAGTGCTGGTTTTCGTTAATGTCGCCCGGAACTGTCGGGCCTGTTCCAAATCCGCATCGTCAAAAGCCTGCGGAGGTATCTGCTCCAGATTACGCTGCATGACATGATTGAGCTCTGTGTTGATAATCGAATTTGAACACGCTTTGATGAATTCAATATCCACTGTAGTTTCCGTCATCAAGGCCGCCCCCTGGGCTATGTTGTTTACCCGTCTGTAAAGCTCCTTGACCTGGGGGAGCTGTCGTGCCCGCAGAAGATAAAGCCCTTCCGCATAGGCCTGTACTGTTCCGGGAGCGTTTCCCCCAGAATTTGTAATGGCGTAATGGATCCGGGTGTCCGTGGGAACATGCTCCCGGAGATACTGTACACCAGTATTCATCAACTCCAGAGCATCCAGCGCACTGCGGCCCAATTCAGGGGTCATGGCCGCATGGGAGGCCACTCCGTGGAAGTGGTAGCAGATCTGGTAATTGGCCATGGTGCTTTCCGTGGCCACGCTATTGACTTCGCCGGGATGCCAGCAAAAAGCCGCGTCCACCCCATCAAATACACCGTCCCGCGCCATAAACCCTTTTCCGGAACCGCCCTCCTCAGCCGGACACCCAAAAAACTTTACAGTACCTGGCAGTTTATTATCCTCCAGATACTTTTTTACGCCAAGCGCCGCAGCCAGCGCGCCTACACCCAACAGGTTATGTCCACAGCCGTGGCCTGGTCCGCCCTCCGTTACAGGGCACATTCTGGTAACATTGGCCTGCTGACTCAAACCGGGCAGCGCATCAAATTCGCCCAAGAAACCAATGACAGGTTTTCCGCTTCCATAAGTGCCAGAGAATGCAGTTTCAATGCCCGCTAGTCCCTGTTCCACTTGGAATCCCAGTTTCTCCAGCATGCGGCAGTATAAGCGGGCAGCAAAATGCTCATGATAGCCCGTTTCCGGATGATCCCACAGCGCATCACTCATGGACTCCAGCAACTCCTTGCAGGCATCAATGTTTTCCAGCGCTGATTGTTTTTTCAACTCCATTCGATTGCTCCTTTCCCATTTCATTTACTGCATATCTTTATATAATTAAAGACATATTTTGGAAACAACATAATTATACAATTTCTGCCTAATTTTAGCAAGTATCGAATATATACCATTTTTATTTTCTCTGTTTTATATAAATATTAGACTTTATCATTGTATAAAACGACATATTAAGGTCTAATTATGGTCATATTTCAGTCATATAAGGCTTTGGTAGTGATTTGCGACATATTTTCCGACACTCTCTTGCCCCTGAGGACTTTATCAGATATAATATAAATTAGAATTTATGATCCCGCTGGGATTTTCTGATTCCCGGCAGGCAAAAGGAGATAATATATGTATTCCGTTGGTGTATTCACTACAGAGCGATCCCTGCGCCACATCATGCTTATCGACCAGAAAATGCAAGAGCACAGCAATATTACCTATCTGCCCTACTCATCCCCTGAACACCTCAAATATCTCTATGAGCAGAACAGCAACCGTTTTGATGGATTCCTGTTTACAGGTTCTTACCCATATAATGTTTTGCGCAAAGAATTTGGCCCGCTGAGCAAGCCTCATGCACATTGCAATGTCTCTGACCGGGATTATTATAAGCTCATCGCCCAGATGGCCGTCCAGCAACCTGGTTTGGACTTTTCCAGGGTCTATTTTGACCGTCCAGAAATCCCTGTTGATTTCCATCATATTTTTCTAAAGCAGGGGGTTCCACTGCTGGGTAGCGCTCCAATCGACTGGAATATGGTAGCCGCCACAGATTGGTACGTCCCCCTAAAGGATTATTATCTGAGCGTATGGAACAGCGGAAAGGTTGATCTTCTGGTTACACGTTTTGGAAGTATGGATGATTATTTTCGCCAGCATCAAATCAACTTCCGATATCTGGCTCCCTCTCCAGAATCAATGTTGGAAGCCTTTCACGGCCTTCTCATGCAGCTCCAGGCCGGTGAGATGCATGACACCTCTGCATGTCTTGGATTGGTTCGTTCCCCCAATGCGTTATCAAACGAACAGCATAGCGCTTTGGAGATCCAACTTCAAAATTGTAACAAGCTGTTTAGTATGCCGTTTTTAGTCTATGAACATGGCGACCACTTTGAACTGACCGCAAATGTCTCCGTATTAAAGGATATCTCTCAGCAGTATACTGTCTGCCCCGTCACCGCTTTTTTGGAAAGCAGGCTGGATTTTGACGTTTGTATAGGGTGGGGATGTTCCAGCAATGTAATTGATGCCCATCGAAACGCCCAGCGCGCTGTGAAAGAAGCGCTGCTGTGCAAAAGCTCATCTGCTTTTATTGTTATGGACGATAACAGGATCATTGGCCCATTGTCCAGCCCCCGACGCATCGACTACAGCGACGCACCCAGTCAGCCTCTCTCTAAGCTTGCTGACCGTTTGTCTATCTCTCCGCTATACTTGAGCAAAATATCCGCTGTCCTCTCACAGCGGGGAGACGATACACTGTCCGCCGAAGAACTGGCCTATTTCCTCAATGTCACATCCCGCAGTGCCTCCCGCATTTTATCCAAGCTTGAGGCTGGAGGATTAGCTGTTGTGCAGTATCATCGCCAGCTTAATTTACGTGGACGTCCCGCCAAAATCTATAAAATATACCTGCAGGATATTCCGCAAATATAAGAGTCATTCCCTTGCCCCTTACTATTGTGGACGTTATCAGCAGATGTGTATGGCTATGAAAATCCGTCCAAAAAGTGTGCCACTGTATCCAAGGCAAGTAATCAAACTTCGTGTGCACTCCACATTGGAAATTACGGAGTTCTACTAGCTAAAATAACTTACGGTAAGCAAAAGGCTTCAGAGCAAAACTGATTCCCAACGGGGCTATCGGCTGTTCCAAACACCTTATGCAAGCCTTCGCAGATATTCTTCCATGTTCAGATACTCAATGTCATCTACCACATAGCTCTCCCCTCGATAGAGGACGAACATTCCGGTGATCAGACCGTAGCGGTGCTCCACCTGGGCGCAAGCACCGCTGCGGATCAGCGCGCCTGAGCATAACGCAAACCTGGCTGCACAGGTTACAACCACCACCTCGATGATATGAGTGGTGGTTTAATATTATTAGCCCTCCTAAGGTCTATGCCACTGCTCGCCCCGAAGGGCGGTATCGCAAGCACTATTACCGGCTCTACTATAAAACGATGCTGCCGGAAACTTCTCTTCCCGATTCTTCTGCTTGCTCTTTATATATTTCCGTACGTTTTCCTCTTTTATATTGCCGATTGTCTCTACATAGTATCCTCTTGCCCAGAATGCTTTATTCCACCTATTTCGTAGCTTTGAATGTCTGTCATAAATTCTTTTTCCTCAATCGTTTTCCTTTATGAACACAGAAGTACATTCTCCACCAACCACAGTTCGCAAGCGGCAATATGATTTCCCATATAAATAAGAAAACAGGCTCTATCTGTCTACATACATATTGGAAATCACGCATAGATTGAAGCAGCAAATGCTCTGGAAAGGATGGCTGCGATGGAAGTGTTTCTGATTTTCCCCAAATCACAGCAGGCAAAGCAGGAGCTGGTAAAGGAGCTGGCGAAGTTTCAGTCCGGGCAGATACTGAAAAATGTACAGAAGCTGCCCTGCTCCACGGAGCAGAAGCTGGAACTGGTAGATGCAACGATGAAGCACTTGAAGGGACAGAGGTGATACATACGCAAATAGCTTTGATTTACTCCTTCGTATCTTAGCCCCGTCCTGCTTCTTCATAATGAATGTAAGTGCTGCGGTCGATGTCTGCATAGTCCGCCACACTGCGCTGGCGAAGTCCTCTCTGATAGCGATACCACCGCAGCTTATCCGCGATTTCTATGATCTCGGATGTATCTGAAAACCGCAGATTGAACCTCCCGGCATCCAAAAACTTGTGAGGGAGAACGACCGGGAACTTGAGAATTCGGAGCGGCGCAGCTTTTAACGAACCTGCATCATTCGCTGCCAATATATAGCTGCAGACCTTCAGGCGGCAGAACATAGACCATTTTGCACCAAAAGTTTCATGATTTTCCACTTGAAACTCCCGATTGTTCCGCTACGTTAGCATAGCATTCTCCACACACTTCGCCGCATATGTGGCAAGCCGCGATCCTTTCTCCACATTGAAGGTATTTACAGCCTTTATGAGTCCTATGGTCCCCACCGACAGAAGATCATCCATATCATATCCGGTCTGCTGGTACTTCTTTATGACATGGGCAACAAGACGGAGATTCCGGTTGATCAGCACTTCTCTCGCTTCCAGGTCGCCCTCTTTGTAACGCTTCAGGTACTCCCGCTCTTCCTGTATGCTCAGTGGTTTCGGAAATGTCTTCAAAGAAAGCCGCCTTAAGCTTCATTACCTTATTTTATGCGGGCGGATCTGTTCAGGTGCTTTTACAATTTCGATTGTTTTTCCTTTACATCAAGATCTGGATCTGCGGTCTTTCTTGCCTGTATCTCATCGTATCCGCGCCGGATGCTCACCTTTTTTTGTTAATTTTTCGTATCCTTACTACTATTTTTTTGCAAAAATCTTGCATATTTTTACCGGCAGGAGTACAACAAATTGATTTTATAAAATTTTTATAATTTTAATCTGTGTTCTCGCAGTTTTAACGCTCTGCGCCATCGGTTATGCTTACAAGTGGAACGCGGTTCATCCGGACCAGGCGTTAAAGGGCGCGACAGCGATCTTCGGCGGCGGTATCTCTCACATGATCGACGATATCATCCCGGGAAGCTACAGCATCTTAAACTCCTTACTGGTACTTACCTACTCCGCATTCTGCCTGACTTCTCTTGATACTGCAACACGTCTTGCGCGTTTCATGTTCCAGGAGTTCTGGCTGGAGCCGGGTGAAACTGCCGCTGATATCAAAGAAGGCTGGAAAAAGGTTATGGTAAATCCATACTTCGCTACGATCCTCACGGTTGTTCTGGGCATTCTTCTCGGCATGAACGGATACGGAAAGATCTGGGGACTCTTCGGAGCTGCCAACCAGCTGCTCGCAGGTATCGGCCTCTTAGCTGTTGCGACATGGCTCGGAAACATGGGCAAGAACAACAAGATGTTCCTGATCCCGATGGCATTCATGATCATCGTTACGATCACATCCCTTGCACTCACAGTTAAGAACCAGATCGGCATGATTGCCGCAGGCGGCGCTGACTGGGGTCCGTGGGCACAGACGATCCTCGGAATCCTTCTGATCTTCCTTGCGATCATCCTTGTTATTGAAGGTGTACAGACACTGTCCAGACAGAAGGCGGCCAAGGCTTAAGTGCCGGATAAATGATCAGATATTTTAAGAATTGAAAAAGACACGTCATACAGGTTTTAAGTGAAATCTGTATGGCGTGTCTTTTGTTTTACCGGATCTTTTAATCCCGATTTTTCTGTTGCCTGTCAACCGTCCGCCTCTCCGTGCACGGCTTTACAGTGGAATTTTTCTGCCGCTTTCCAACCTGCCTGTGGACTGGCTGAAATGTCAGATTTTTAAGGTGTCAGCGCACCCAGGACTCATTTATCTTATTCGTTTCGGATCGCCGCCAGCGGACTTAATTTCATCGCCCGCAGTGCCGGGAAAAGTCCGGCCAGCATGCCGATGAGGACCGCAAAGACCACAGCGGATCCAGAAAGCCACAGCGGGATCCTTGAGATCGCTCCGGAACCGCCGGTCATGCCGGAGAGACTGGCTCCCAGAAACTTATTGATCGCCGCGGAGACGCTGTAGCTTAAGCCAAGTCCCAGAACGCCTCCCATAAATCCGATAAATCCTGCCTCCATCAAAAACATCGTCCGGATATCTCCAAGCGCACATCCCAAAACCTTCAGCACACCGATCTCCTTCGTTCTCTCATAGATGGACATCATCATCGTGTTTGCAATTCCGATTGCCGCCACAAACAGCGATACAGCACCGATGCCTCCGAGGACCGCCTGGATCATATCCGTCTGCTGCTGGGCCTGTTCGAGCCACTGCATGCTGCTGTAGGCCTCATAGCCCATATCTGTGATCGCTTTCTGGACCTCCGTCACATGTTCCATATCGTCCACATTCACATAAACCATATTGTAGACAAAATAATTGTAGGGTTTTCCCTTTTTATTTGTCGGCTGTCCGGGGATCGGGTTCTTCCGGTAGATTTTTTTCAGCTGGGTCTTTAACAGATCAATATCCGTGTAGATCTGGTATCCATACTCAGAAAATCCGTTCTCGCCGCCATCCACCAGAGCACAGGCCGGGAAAAGATACTTTTTCTGGCTGTTTTCATCCCCGTTTCCCATATTCTGGAACATGGTAAAAAACGGCTTGTGTATAAGATCCACTTTGGAAAGATCCTCACCGTCCCAGCTTCCCTTTCCGGTCTTGCTGTTATAAAAGTTGTCGGAAACCATATTTCCGACGATAAATTCCAGAGTCGCCGCATTCTTATCCGGAAGCTTTCCCTCCGCCAGCGGAATCTGTTCCAACTCCTCCCTTGGCATTCCCACAATGTTCGAATATCCCTGATAAACTCCCTGCTTCAGATTCACATCTGTCTCCAGGATCGGGGACACACTCTTCACATGTGGGATCTTCGCAAGCTTCGTCACCGTGGCGTCCACGAGGTAATCGTCCTCGGACTGGTTCCCGTATCCGGAACTGATCTGGATCCTTGTGAGACTTCCGAAGGAAGCATAGGATTCCACGGTATTTTCCTTCAATCCGATTCCCAGAGAGACCATGACTACGATGGAGGCCGTGCCGATGACAACACCCAGAACGGTAAGTCCCGTCCTGAGTTTCCGTCTGCGCAGGTTATTGATGCTCATGATGAGCAGATCAAAGAATCTCATCGTCCATTCCCGCTTTCTTCTTTTTGCGTCTGATGACCACAAGGATCACAGCTGCAAGGACCACTCCCACGATTCCCACCGGAATTGCGAGATGTTTCAGTTTATCCGTCGTGGACGGTTCCGGCTGTATATCGTCACTGCTCCAGGTATCATCAACATTGCTTTCATCCATGCTCTGATCCTCATTTACCATAAGCTGGATCTCTTTCTCGACCGTAGAGACTTTTCCGTTCTCATCCTCATATGTAATGGAGAGTTTTACCTTTCCGTCATCCATGGTCGGGGCGATCCCGTTGATCATCGTATCCACGTTTCCGCTTTTTCCGGGTTCGATATTTCCAACATAAGCCTCATTCTTCTGGATAGAATCAGCCTCAAAGACCGCGTTCACGTTATAGAGCATGACTTTTCCGGTGTTGTTGATGGAAAACATCACGTTTGACTCTTCGCCTACGGAAATAGCATCCGGCATGACCTCGATGGTGCCGGTATTTAACCGTGCCTCCTGCTTTAATCCAACCGCGATCTTTACGGCTTCCTTCGCGTTCTTGAATTCCGGGCTGTCATACTGCTCATTGATCGTGATCGTGTAGGAACGCTGTTCCGCTGTGGGACTTGAAGAAAATTTTATCGTCAGCGTGTCGGATGCTCCCGGTGCCAGAGAATTAACAACCACGGAGTTTGAACCGTTCACCGTCGTAAATACCGGACTGTCGCTCACTGTTTCCGACTCGAAGGTAAACAGGATGTTGCTGGCTGCGATACTGTTGGAAGCGTTTTTCATGCGCACCTTCAGCGTAAAATCCTGTCCGGCATAGATCTCCGCAGGATCCGTCTCAAAGCTGTCGACGATGATACGCGCCTTTGTTCTTTCGTTCTCGCCTGCTTCAGAATCCAGAGAATCATCCTCGTCTTTTCCATAGACCCGCACATAAAAGGTATCCTCAATGGGAGCAGCAAAGTTTCCATTCTCATTTTCCCGGTAACGGATCTTAAACTTGATCGGATAATAGCCGGATTTCGCCTTTTCCCGCACCGCCATGCTGAATGGAACCGCCACCGTCTGATCCGGATTCATATTTCCCATCTGCCGGTCATAATTTCCGTCATTGATCTCGAACGGAAACTTCGCGATATCCTCAGAGAGCTCCATATCGACACGTACATCGTAGGCGGTCTTATAACCGGTATTTCTCACATTTACATCGAAATTCATGACCTCGGAATAGTTCGCGGACGGGGTGGGCTGATTCTCGCCGAGGGCGAATGCTACCGGCTCGGAGTTGTCCTCATTTGTCTCACTGGTTCCTGTTGTCTTCTTTGTCTCGATCCACGCCATGATCGTCTTTGCGTACTCGGATGACATTCCGTCCTCGCCCTGAGCGCGCTTCGAGATATAGATCAGGATCGGATAGTATCCCTCTTCCAGACCTTTTTTTACATTGACATTCAGGTTGACGGTCTTTTTCGCTTTTTTATTTACATGACCGACCTTGTAATGGCGGTTTAAAGAATCTGTCACCTCAAAGGGATAGATCGTCTTCATAGACTGAACGATGCTGCTCTCCTCGCTGTCGCGGTCCTCCGTCTTTGTGATCTCATCGGAATAATGGTTCCGGAAATCATCCTCGGAGGCGATCCAGATCTCCGTCTCGATCCAGTCTTTGTCCTCCATGTTCATGAGTGTCACGGAGACGGTTCCGTTTTTTCCGATATATAAGGTCGGCGTCTTTCCGATCACAAGGCGGACGGTATCATTGTCGTCATCCATCCGGTATACCTGTGGGATCGTCTCCGCCGCTTCTGTTGTCTCCTTCGCCGCGAATGCAGTTGCCGGGACTGCGCCCATCAGCATGCACGCGGCAAGGAATGTTGCCATCCAGCGTAATCCTTTTATTTTCATACTGTTCCTCTCCTCCTGGCTGTTCTATTTTAGTTATTTGTGCCAGCTTTCCATATTTTTGCGTTTATTCCAAAATTTTATTCTGACTTTCCCTCTATCTGGTGTTCTTCTGCTTCCACAACTGTCTCTATTTGCTCTTCTGCTGCCGGATTCTTAGATTTTCCCTCTGCCTGCGCCTCTGCCGCCGCCTGCATGGACTCTTCTAACTGCACAAGATCCACCTCATGGTGATTCTCCTCGATACTCACGATCTTTCCGTCGATGATCTTAAAGATCCGGTCCGCGTAGGTCGCCAGATTATTGTCGTGGGTAACCATCACAAGCGTCTGTTTCTCCTCTCTCACGACCTTCTGCATGAGTTTTAATACTTCCATCGTTGTCTTCGAATCCAGGTTTCCCGTGGGCTCGTCCGCGAAGATGATCTGCGGGTTCATCGCCAGGGCTCTTGCGATTCCGACTCGCTGCTGCTGTCCGCCGGACATCTGATTTGGCATATGTGTCATAAATTTTTCAAGTCCCACAAGCTTTAAATACTGTTTCGCCCGCTTGATCCTCGCTGCCCTCGGCATTCCCCGGAATGATAACGGCAGCGCCACATTTTCCACCGCATCCATCGTCCCGATCAGGTTGTAGGACTGGAAGATAAACCCGACCCGCTCTCTTCGGAAGGTCACAAGCTGTTTTTCATTCAACTTTTCGATATGTTTTCCGGCGATCACGATCTCGCCCTTTGTCGGATGTTCCAGTCCCGCCAGCATATTTAAAAGTGTCGATTTTCCGGAACCGGACGGTCCGGTGATCGCGCAGAACTCGCCCCGGTGGATCTCAAAACTCACACCATTTAACGCGTAAACCTTCTCCTCGCCCATGCGGTAAACCTTATACAGATCTTTTACCTGTATTACCGCATCTTCCTTCTGCTGCATCCGTCCGCCCCCTTCTTCTTAAATTTTTACAGCGTTTTTTCGCCGATTCTTTTTATATTTCAAGTATATCGTTCCCATCGTGTTCTGACTATATAAAATTACTTAATTATTCTTACAATTTCTTACGTTCTTCCGGATCCGCAGAACCCACGGTCAATTCTCTCCGCAGTCATAGAAAAAAGGGAATCTCTCCGGTTTTACTGAAACCGTAGAAATTCCCTTTGCGCCTGTCCTATTCCATTTTTTCTGAATCTGTTTCTTTTACATCTGCCTCTTCTATGTCTGCTTTTTCTTCGTTGTTCGTTTCCGGCTGCAGGTTTTCAACCGTTCTGTCCATATTCCACTGCTCTCCCTGCTTATTTTCCTCCTCACCGGAAAGTCTCCTCTTAAATTCTTTCAGGTACTCTTCCAACGACACATACTGTCCATTATTTACCCGATATGACGGATTCCACATCCGCACGACCCGGACCTCTGCCTCGTCCTTCTTTGTTTCCTTCACCGGTCGGTAGTCCCTGTCCGCAAAGAATACATCTCCCCGGACCAGATCCTTCCATTTCATATAGATCTCACGGTTCTTTTTCTGCTTTTTATTCTGGAAAACTTCCATAACGATCAGGCGGAAGAGATCCTCGCCGCAGCAGACCACGGTCTTTGGATTTAAGAGACGGATCTGCTTCTTGATAAACTCGATATAATACTGGCCGTAGTCCATGCTGATTTCGTCGGCCGCGCCTTTTCCACCGCGCTTATTGATATAGAGGACTGCTGCCTTTTCCCTTAGTTTTTTCCCCGGAAGCCTGCACTCCTCGCCTGGATGTTTTTCCTCCCACAGGATCTTCTGCATGCTTGTGAGATAATCCAGATATTCCACCCGGCCGGAGGGACTTTTTCCGGATAGGAAATCCGCGCGGATGTCCGATGCCACCGGCATCGTCTCACCCTTCTGGATCATCTTTCTCATATTTGTCTCTTTTAATATGTAAAGCGTCCCGTCATAATGTTCCGGATCCGCGATTCCGTCGACATGAAAATTTCTCTGATCCAGCTCCGGATAGCAGGTGTTCCCAAAGGGATCTTCCTCCATCTGCTGCATCAGCTCCCACAACACATAAAGTTCCTCTATAGAGCGGCATTTCGCGACCTGCCCTTCCAGAACGATCTGTTCCATCGTCTTTCTCATAGTTCCTCCACCGCGCGTTTCCCGCAGTTTTTCATTTGCATTTCTGACTTTCTCCAATGTCCTTTTTCCACGGGATTTCACGAATTTCATCTGGCAGTTCTTCCTGCCCTGCAGAATTTGTCTACTTATTTTTCTTTTGTTTCTCTGCGTTCACTGCTTCATATTTTAACACAATTTTCTTAAAAAAAATAGTGGAAATTCTGTTTCAGATTCGCTATAATAGTGAAAATGCCTAAGCGCGGTCACATACGATGCGGACCGCCGTGAGGCCTGAAAGGAGATTATAAACATCATGAGACACATGTTAAATCCTCTTGACTTTTCTCTTGAGGAGACGGAAAGTCTTTTAGAACTTGCCGCCGACATTGAGAAAGACCGTTTCCGATACGCACATGTATGCGACGGAAAGAAATTAGCTACTCTCTTCTATGAGCCCAGCACAAGAACCCGTTTAAGCTTTGAAGCTGCCATGTTAAATCTTGGAGGTTCCGTTCTCGGATTTTCCTCCGCTGATTCCAGTTCCGCTTCCAAGGGCGAAAGTGTTTCCGATACAATCCGTGTTATTTCCTGTTACGCAGATATCTGCGCGATGAGACATCCAAAGGAAGGCGCCGCTTATGTAGCCTCCACCAAATCTTCGATTCCTGTTATTAACGCCGGAGACGGCGGTCACCAGCATCCCACACAGACTTTAACCGATTTATATACAATCCGTTCTTTAAAGGGCAGACTCTCCAATATGACGGTCGGACTCTGCGGAGATCTGAAATTTGGCCGTACCGTTCACTCCCTGATCAACGCGCTGTCCCGCTATGAGGGAATCCGTTTTATCCTGATCTCCCCGCCGGAATTAAAGGTACCGGATTATATCAAAGAGAGTGTCCTTGATGCTAAAAATATCGAGTACCGTGAGACGACCAGTCTTGATGACGCGATGGAAGAACTGGATATCCTCTACATGACAAGAGTCCAGAAGGAGCGTTTCTTCAATGAGGAAGACTACATCCGCATGAAGGACTGCTACATTCTTGATAAGGATAAGATGAAGCTTGCGAAACCGGATATGTATGTGCTTCACCCGCTCCCGCGTGTCAACGAGATCTCTGTTGAGGTGGACGATGACCCGCGTGCCGCTTACTTCAGACAGGCCCAGAACGGCGTATATGTCCGTATGGCACTCATTATGACATTACTGGAGGTAGAAAAGCCATGTTAAATATCAGCGGAATTCAGGAAGGCGTTGTCCTTGACCATATCCAGGCGGGCAAGAGCATGGATATCTATCGCTATCTGCGCCTCGGCGAGTTAGACTGCACAGTCGCGATCATCAAGAACGCAAAGAGCAACAAGATGGGAAGAAAAGACATCATCAAGATCGAGGGACCATTAGACTCCATCGACCTCGATATCCTCGGCTATATCGACCACAACATCACCGTCAACATCATCCGCGACGACAAGATCGCCGAGAAGCGCACCCTGCATCTCCCGAAGATCTTAAAGAACGTGATCCACTGCAAGAACCCGCGCTGCATCACCTCCATCGAGCAGGAGCTGCCGCATATTTTCTATCTCGATGATAAGGATCATGAGGTATATCGCTGCAGATATTGTGATGAGAAGCACAGTTGATTCCGCTTCCGCAGGTTGCGAAGTGCTGTAAAACACAGAAAAGAGAACCATCCCCGGCGATCCGCCGGGTTTTGGTTCTCTTTTTTTCTTTCTATCTTTCTTTTATTATAATCTCGCGATCACAGCATCCACATACTCTTCCGTAGATGCCTCACCATGGAGATCTCTTGTCAGGTGCTTTCCTTCCGCGAGGACCTCATCCACTGCTTTTCGGATGCGGGATGCTGTCTCATTTTCACCAAGATACTCAAGCATCATGCATGCGGACCACAGGAACGCCGTCGGATTTGCAAGGTGCTTTCCGGCAATATCCGGAGCACTTCCGTGAACGGCTTCGAACATTGCATAGTCGGCACCAATGTTGCTGGACGGTACAAGACCAAGGCCGCCGATCAGACCGCTGCAAAGGTCGGAGAGAATGTCGCCGTAGAGGTTCTGCATTACCATCACATCAAACTGGTTCGGGTTCATGACGAGCTGCATGCAGGTGTTGTCGATGATCTTGTCATCAGCCTCGATTTCCGGGTAATCCTTTGCAACTTCACGGAAGATCGCGAGGAACATGCCGTCAGACATCTTGAGGATGTTTGCCTTGTGAACGCAGGTAACTTTCTTTCTGCCGTTCTTCTTCGCGTACTCGAAGGCGTCGCGGATGATGCGCTCAGATGCTTTCTTGGTAACGATCTTGATCGCGTGAACCGTGTTCTCATCGATCTGTTCTTCTTTTCCGACATACAGACCTTCGGTGTTCTCACGGAAGATCACGATATCTACGTTCTTAAACGGAATTTTTACCGCATCATTGGACTTTACCGGGCGGATATTCGCGTAGAGGTCATACTTGCCTCTAAGGGTAACGTTTAAGGAACGGAATCCCTTTCCAACCGGGGTCGTGATCGGGGACTTTAAGAGAACTTTTGTGCGCTCGAAGGAAGCATACGCCTCGTCCGGAATCAGGGCACCGTTTCTCTTCCACTCATCCTCGCCGACATTGTAGATCTCATACTCAAGCGGCGCTTTTGCTGCCTCTAAGATCTTTAAGACATTGTCCACTAACTCCGGACCAATTCCATCGCCGCGAAATACTGTTACTGTGTGTTTCATGTTAAAACTCCTCCTGATTTTTAAATTCCCAGCAGACCTGCCGGTATTGTATGTGTCATATGGTATACCTGCTCTTCGGGGATCCCATGATCAAGCAGGTATTGCATATATTCTTCAATTGCAAGCTCCCAGTGCGGATTTTCTGTCTGTCCGCCGTCTGTGTCGACCATGACATTTTTGTATCCGACTTCTTTGATGATCTCAAGGTTATCCGGCAGATTGCTCTTATATGTTCCGCCTCCCATGTTCTGGGCATAACAGCGCTCCAGGATCACATCGTAGTCCTTTACCATGCGGATCTGGTCTTCAACACTCATGTCAACGACCCACCATTCCGGATGGGTGACTACGATCTTCTTCACCCCAAGGTTTCTGGCCGCTTCCACCACCGTGAAGGATTCCTCCGGCGAGATGTGCGCCGTGCCGAGAACCGCGTCATAGTCACGAACAAGCTCCAGAATCGTTTTCAGCTCCGGAACGATCGTCCCGTCTTTTATGACCTCCACACACCGGCTCGTGTCCTGCTTCATCTTCTCCAGATGGTTCTTTGCCGACTGGGTCGGAAGCCAGACGACCTTTGCGCCCATGCGGAGTGCCACGTCAACGGCCTTCGGATTCATTCCGCCGACCACCCGGTTCAGCGTGATTCCGCCGAACATCGTGAAGTCGTTCATCTTCCCATGTACGATCTCGTTGTGGCGGTTACAGAGATATGCCCGGTCCACCGTCGATCCCTGATGAGTCTTGATCACGATAGCCCGCGCGCCTACACGGATCGCGGCTTCCATCAGTTCAAAGTCATCATAGGCACGAAGGCGCAGATCCGGATTTGTATGAACATGCATGTCGATAACACCCTTCATAAGATCCATTTTCATCTGCTTTGTTCCTCTCTGATCATTTTTTACTGTTGCTTTCTTACGGGAATCATTTTATACTAAATTTGTTATTAAAAAAAGACCCAAAATCATATACCCGGTATCGATATTTCCGATATCTGCTTTTAAACATGATCCGTTACCCTGCAGGCCGTGAAATGGAGATACCGCCTACTATTCCGATATTTTCTTACCGACTATATGACTGAAAGGAAAATATATCCTATGGACCTGAAGGAATTAAACTATGTTGTGACCGTCGCAAACGAGGGAAGCATCTCCCGCGCCGCGGAGAAGCTTTTTATGAGCCAGTCCAGCTTAAGCCAGGCGATCCGTGTCCTGGAGCAGGATCTCGGGACCTCTGTCTTCGTCCGCACCACCCGCGGAGTCCGGCCAACTGCCGCCGGAGATGCCTTTATTTCCCACGCAAAGCAGATCCTGCAGCAGTACCGCGCCGCATGTAGTGAGGCCGCAGACATCGAAAATCTCAACGGCGGTACCGTGATCTTCGGGATCAGCACCTACCGCGGCACGTATCTTTTGCCTCCGGTTTTAAAGCACTTCCGCGCCCTCTATCCAAAAGTCCATGTTGAGATCTGTGAGATGGACAGCATTGACCTCGAGGACCAGCTCCTGGAAGGTCTTCTTGACCTCGCCCTGATCGCTGCCCCGCCGGTCCGGATCAGACACGGCGTTTCGCCGTTCATGCGCGATGAGATCATGATCGTCACCACTGCGGATCATCCGGTCATGGAATTCGCCAGAACATGTGAATCCGATCCGGAACTTTCCTGGATCGATCTCAAGGACACCGCCGCCTTCGAATATATTTTCGGACCACCCAATACCGTGCTCGGCCGTGTTGGCCGTCAGGCGCTGCGGGATGCCGGAATCGAGCCCATTGGACAGGGCACCGATCTCTCCGCCTCCTTCGCCGCCGCTATGGCAAGAGAAGGCGCCGGTCTCGCCTTCACCTACCGTTCCTGCCGTGTCCCCGGAGATCATTTCCGCTATCTCCGGGCAGGAAAAGAAGGAATCTTCCTTGACCTCGCCCTTGCATGGCCAGCAGGAAAATACCGCTCCCGGGCAGCATCAGCACTGGCAGAACTGTTTCAGGAGATGGCACCGGAGCTGCTGGAAAGATGATGGAAACCAAAAAAACATCCCCGGTGTGACACCGAATGGCTCTACTACGCCGATGATGATCAGGAGAAGTGCGTAGTAGAAAATGCGTATATCTAATTGTGTTCTATACGCTTTATGATTTTACAAATATTATTCGCTGTATTCTTGTGTTATTTCAATTGATATTCGCTATGTTTTTGTGTATACTCATTGTAAGGAAACGGAGGTGTGCACATGTATTTAAAAAGAAAAGTCGATGATTTTCTCTGTGAATGGAAATCTGATCCCAACCGAAAACCACTTGTCATCAAAGGAAGCCGTCAAGTCGGAAAGACAGAATCCATCAAACATTTTGCGGCAGCAAACTACGAGAGTATCATTGAAATCAACTTTGTAAGAGATGAAAAATACAAGGGAATCATTTCCGACGGATATGAGGCATCCGACATTATAAAAAATATCTCTCTGATCGATCCGTCAAAGAGATTTATTCCGCAAAAGACACTCATCTTCTTTGACGAAATTACCGAATTTCCGGAGATTGCTACATCCCTGAAATTTTTCTGTATTGACGGACGATTTGACGTCATCTGCAGTGGATCCATGTTAGGCGTAAACTATCGTAAAATTGAGAGCAACAGTGTCGGATATAAAAAAGACTATGAAATGTTTTCTTTAGATTTCGAAGAATTTTTATGGGCAAAAGGTTATGATGACACAACCATTCAGAGTATGCTTGCCCACATGAAAGAACTGCGTCCATTTAATGAACTGGAAATGAAAGTTTATCATTCCCTCTTCCTGGATTTCTGTGTTTTAGGCGGCATGCCGGCAGTGGTAACTGAGTATATCCAACGAAATACGTTTGAAAATTCTCTCGACACGCAACGGCAATTGATTTCTGACTATAAAGAAGATATCCGCAAATATGCACAGGGGATCGATCAGACAAGAATTTTGAATGTTTTCAACCGGATCGCACCGCAGCTCGCAAGAGAAAATAAAAAATTTCAAATTTCAAAAGTCGCATCCGGTGCAAGATTTCGTGATTACCGCGGATGTGCGGAATGGCTTGTCGATGCCGGTATGGTAAATATCTGTTATTGTCTGGAATTTCCGGAACTTCCTTTAGGAGGCAATTATGATCCGGATGTTTTTAAACTGTATTTTGCTGACACGGGCCTTCTGGTTTCCATGCTGGACGATGAATCACAGGAAGACCTGAGAGCCAACAAAAATCTCGGCGTTTATAAGGGCGCTTTATATGAAAATATTGTCGGGGAAGCTCTGGTCAAGCAGCATTATAAGCTATATTACTATAAGCGGGATACATCCACGCTTGAAACCGATTTCTTTATCCGTTCCATGACTTCGCTGATTCCAGTGGAAGTAAAAGCAGCAACCGGAAAGGCAAAATCCATGAATACTCTGATCAGCTCGGACCGCTATCCCGATATTCGATATGGCTTCAAATTTTCCGCGCAAAATATCGGTCATGAGAACTGTACTTATACGTTCCCTTATTTCTGTATATTCCTTCTGAAACGGTTTATGGCAGATTTTCATCCTGCGGAAGAACGCATATCAGAATAGGATTTCCACAAGCAGACAGCCAGCAAATTCCGTTTGTAATGAACGGCGTTTGCTGGCAGTTTGTTTTCCATATTACTCATTACGGTGACACGCCCAACTTTTTCAGAAATAGACGCTACATGAGATAATATACTGTTTGCAATTGTAAAAGGGGTATATCCGTCCCTACATTGTTCTCCATTCTCTTACTTTTCCTCATACTGAATAACGTATTATCCTCCATTCAGAGCTGAAAATTGTGATCTGTAATCAAAGTTATCGTTTCAGTTCAATTTTTCCCTATATCTTCTCTTATAATAGTCCATAACACGATATTCTATGATATCTCTCATATGCTCTTTAAACGCTGTACCCCTCACCAGGTCTTTCATCTCACTTCTCAGCGAGATTGCAAAACCATCCTTCTTTACAAAAAAGCCCTTTCCCGATTCCATAAGATAATGGACCGGCATGGAAATGATTTGAATATTACGGTTCAAATGGTTCTTCCGGAATAATCACGACTGGTATCAGATCACGGTTTCTGAAAAGAATGGCTATGTTCACAGCGACTATCTGGAGCTGATTGAGAAAGCCGAGCAGAACAGCGAAATGGATATGGCGCTGCTTATGATGTTTATGAGTATGTTCATGCAGAATATGGACACCGGCGCAGATGCCAGTGAATCCGCCCTCACTCCCGATGGTAACCTGACTTTGGTTGATGATGTCGGCTCTCCTGATAAAACCGGTAAACAGTTCATTACAGCGGTCACAAAGAACGGCAACTACTTTTATATTATCATCGACCGTGACGATGAAGAAAATGAGACGGTTCACTTCCTGAATCAGGTGGACGAAGCCGACTTTCTGATGCTGATGAGCGAGGAAGAAGCTGCCAAATACACCGAGCCTGTGGTTGAGACCACTCCAGAACCTACCGAGACGAAACTGGAGCCTGAGGTCATAGAGCCTGCGCCTGTGGAGAAGCCCAAGACCAATATGATTCCGGCTATAGCGAGGAATACAAGGACGAAAATGTTGACTTCTTTGCTGATGAGGAGGATAACGAACCGGTATAATCCGTAACAGGCCCGATGCCTGGGGCAGCCTTCGGGTTGCCTTTACATATATTTCTGGAAACAAATATGGAAACCAGATACAGTTAAGAATGTAGTTGATAAGTTGGTTGAAAAGGTATAAAATTACCTTGTGGTCTATTCATCCATTGGTTAGGATATCCCCCTCCAAAAGTGCATTGCTCGGTGGAATGCATTTTTGAAGGGGAAAAATGAGGTTCGATTCCTCAATAGACCATCATGCATAGCAGTTACGCAGTTTAGGTGTGTGACTACTTTTTTATAGAGATTTATGCGATAAAAACCTATGGATTTAGCTTGCAATAGAAAGGAGTAAGCAATATGAAGGACGAAGTATGCCCCCAAAATATAATATTCGATAAATTGTATGGGCAAGAACATTATCTGAATGAAAAATGTGCGTATAAATATTATTCGGATTTTTGGAATTGTATAAGTATTTTGGATGAAGCTGGATTTTTTTGTTCTCGTAAAAGTATAAATAACTTTTGTAATAAACTAAAAATTGGAGCTGGGTACAATATTTCGCAATACTTTCAGGGTGTTTCAGAAATGATGCTTTGGCTCTATTGCTGTAAACAAGGCTATTCGTTCGATACTGATGTTAAGGTTGGTATAAACAATAATACTGATATAGATGCGCAAATTCAATATAAGGGATATGTTTTCAATATTGAAGTAAAGTGTCCGACATTAAATCCGCCCGTGTCAGAAGATATTTTGAAAATAAACACTGGTTTTAGAACTGTTGATAAAAATCGACTAAATAGTGAGATGGCAAAAGTTGAAGAAGATGTAATCAATACCATTATAAGAAATTCAGACGGAAAGTTTTGTGATTTTCAGTATAGTAAAAATAATGATACCAAAGTATTGTCATATTTATCATCCTGTAAAGATAAGTTCCCGACGGGCAATAAGAATACGTTGAATGTTTTATTGATATCATTGCCAAGTAGTGAACTTCAAGACTATTGGGGATATTTATATAATGCATATTCTGGTATTTTTACACAGGGTTTTTCAAATACATTTTTTAACGCAAACGAAAATAGATACTATGATATTAAGGATATAGAAGCAACCGATGTAGTAATTCTGAGTAATATAGTATCGGGACATAAAAACCCAAAGGATATTTTTGATTCGTGGAATCTTAACAACTATTTCAATTTGCTTTGCATGAATATTCATGGAAAAGCATTTAAAGATAACCCAAATAATGATGCCTTTAGATTATTGTACGAGTTGTTTCCAAATGATAATTTGAGATTTGAAGAAGAATGGGAAAAATGTATAGAAGAACAGCGGAAAAATAATATACCATTAGATCCAATTTTTATGAATTCTTTTTTGTATGATCACTATAAAATATTATATTGAATTTACATAGCAGCCATGCACTACGGTGTGTGGCTGCTTATTTGTGTGCCGAGCATGGCGTGCAGATTGCCTAAACGGACGCCAGTGCCATATTCGACGGACAGTGTGAGACATAATCACCGTAAAGGTCAAATCCTTCGCCCCACGCCAAATACAGCGCCGCTCATTTGCGGCG
>ERZ791821.487-NODE-487-length-33768-cov-4.521846_pt1 | contig 33768 bp, 27 predicted proteins | sample MGYA00510300_ERZ791821 | MGnify/ENA primary metagenome ERZ791821 (study PRJEB30046, sample SAMN00792034) | human gut metagenome | study: EMG produced TPA metagenomics assembly of the A metagenome-wide association study of gut microbiota in type 2... | reverse complement strand
CGTACAAGGTAGGTGTCGCAAGCGACCGCCGCAGGCGCAAGAATGTGCTGAGGCACATTCTTTGTTCATGAGAAAAATATATAAGTTTAAAACAGATAAATGAGAAAAGTTCTCAAATAATAAAAATCCAATTGACTGGATAATAGACATCCTGTATACTTACGGAGTTAGTTAGACTAACATGAGTTAGAAAAATATAACCAGGAGCGATTACATGAAATTAAAAAATATAAAATGTTTACTTGCAGTCTGTCTTTGTGCATCGGCCCTGTTGGTCGGATGCGGACAGAAGACAGACAGTAAGACAGCAGATAAATCCGAAACATCGTCAGAAAGTGCACAGAACCAGTCGGATGATATACAAGAAGCATCCAGAGATGTTTTTGCAATGGATACCTATATGACAGTGACTGCGTATGGAGAAAACGCAGAGGCAGCTGTTGATGCAGCACAGGCAGAGATTGAGCGTCTGGACGCACTTTTATCGACAGGAGATGCAGATAGCGAGATCGCAAAACTGAACGCAGATGGAAGTGCAGAGCTTTCCGAAGATGCAGGCTATTTGACGGAACGAGCATTGGAACTTTATCAGGAGACAGATGGGGCGTTTGATATTGCGATTTATCCGGTGATGGAAGCATGGGGATTCCCAACACAGAACTTCCAGGTTCCGTCACAGGAGACATTGGATCAACTTCTTCCACTCACTAATGCGGGAAACATTTCGTATGACAAAGAAACGAGAAAGATATCTTTCGGTGTAGAAGGAATGAAAATCGATCTCGGAGGAATTGCAAAAGGATATACCTCATCCAGAATTATGGACATTTACAAAGACAATGGAATCACAAGTGGATTAGTGAATCTTGGCGGAAATGTGCAGGCACTCGGAACAAAGACGGATGGAACGAAATGGAAGATTGCAGTGCAGAGTCCCGATGACACAGAAGATTATCTGGGAATTCTGAGTGTTCAGGACAAGGCAGTTATCACTTCAGGGGGATACGAACGGTATTTTGAAGAGGATGGTGTGACGTATCATCACATCATTAACCCAAAGACCGGATACCCGGCAGAAAGTGGACTTGTCTCTGTAACAATTGTAAGTACGGACGGAACACTGGCAGATGGACTTTCTACTTCACTTTTTATTATGGGAGAAGAGAAAGCGGCAGATTTCTGGAGGGAACATAAAGATGAGTTTGATGCAATCCTTATGAGTGATGATGGGACGCTATATGTAACAGAAGGGCTGGAAAATGATTTTTCAACGGAGAGAACAGTTGAGATCATTCGATAGAAAAGTGTAAGACAGAGTAGATTTTGGAGGGAAAATGGATTTAAAAGAAACAGGAAAGAAGCTGAAACCATTTGCACCGGTACTTTCGGTAGCAGTTGTGGCATCCTGTGTAGCAGGCACTCTGAGTGGATATCAGCCACCGGTTTATGCAGCGCAGGAGCAAACGAATTCTGTAAAAGAAGAGACTACAAAGTCAGAAGAGCAGGAGCAGGCGGTAAAAGGTTCTTTTGATCTGACGGATGGTGTTTATAAGGGAACTGGAACAGGTTATGCAGGAGAGATCACGGTTGCGGTTCAAATCAAAGACAAACAGATCGTTGCAATCGATATTCTGAGTTCTTCGGATGATGCGGCATTTTTCAAACGTGCACAGGCGGTGATCGATAAGATCATCGAAGGACAGACATTGGAAGTCGATACTGTTTCAGGGGCAACCTATAGTTCCCGGGGAATCATCAGTGCAGTGAAGAATGCACTGACAGGAGAAAAAGACAGCGGAACAACAGGACAGTCACAGTCTGGTGGCGGCGCGGCAGCAGGAAGTTCTACTTCTGTCGCAACAGTGGAAGACCCGGCAGCATATAAGGACGGAACTTATTACGGAACAGGGACTGGATTTGGTGGAACACTGAAAGTAAAGGTTGAGATCAGTGGCGGAAAGATCACAGACATCCAGATTATGGAGAATCAAGATGGAAGCGAATACATTTCCAAAGCCTCTGCACTGATCAATGCGATCATCAGTAGTCAGAGCACCAATGTAGATACCGTGTCCGGAGCAACGTACAGTTCGGTTGGAATCATCCAGGCAGTAAGAGATGCATTAAGTCAGGCGGCAGTGAGTGGAAATGGGGCGACTTCGGATTCATCTAAAACGAATAGCTCGAACAGTTCTTCCAGTCAGAATCAGAGTACATCCACAACCGGAACAGTTCCATACAAAGAAGGAATCTATTATGGAACAGCGGAAGGATACAGTGGAGAGGTATCGGTAGCTGTGGTGATCCAGGAGCATACGATCAAAGCAATTTTAGTCACAAAGACATCAGATGATGAAGCATTTTTCAACCGCGCAATGGATGTAGTGAAAAATGTGCTTAAAAATCAGAATACAGATGTAGATACTGTATCTGGTGCAACTTACAGTTCTAAGGGACTTCTCGGAGCAATAAAGAATGCTTTGAAACAGGCGGAGAAAGTAACGAATGGAGAATCCATTGAAGAGAAAGCAGATACAACGGAACTGGAAAATGCAGTCAAGTCAGCAGAAGCACTTGTGATGGAGGAGTATACGCAGAGTAGCTGGGCGGTTCTGAGTCTCCGACTGAATGATGCAAAAGAGCTGTTGGAAACAGCTGCGAATGAAAAAGTGGAACAGCAGACGGTTGATAAAGCTGTGGAAAATCTGAACCTTGCAGTTGCACAGCTTGAGAAAAAGAAGTCAGATCAAGAGGAAGAAGTGAAGACAAAATACATCGATGGAACTTATGAGGTGAGTGTACCGTGTAAACCGGATGAGGATGAAGATTTTACAGAGTATCAGCTTTCTATGAAGGTGACAATACGAAATGACAAAATTGTATCCATTACTGACGTGTCAGGAGATGGGGATGCAGGAAATGACAGCTATATCAAGAAGGCGGCAAATGGAACTTCAAGCAAAAAAGGTGTCGTTTCCCAGATTATTACCAAAGGAATGCCGGAAGAAATTGATATGGTATCCAGAGCAACCTGTTCTTCGAATGCGATTATTGACGGATGCAAAAAGGTACTGGAAATGGCTTTAAGACCAGAAGAGACGGAGGCGCAGTAGGATGAAAGAGTTTATCGTAAGACTGTTTAGTCTGCTGGCAATCGTCGGTGTCCTTTTCGGATATAACGAAGTGTTGGATGTCCGTGCGAAGGATGAGGAAATCGCAAAACTGAATGCACAGTTGGAGGTACAGTCATCTGGTGCCGGCAGTGATTCTGAGTCAGGGAGTGATTTAGGAGATGGAGCAGGATACAAGGATGGAACCTATACCGGAGAAGCGGATGGATTTGGCGGAACGGTTGCGGTAGAAGTTACTGTAAAAGATGGAAAGATCGAAGCGGTAGAAGTGACTTCCGCCGATAAGGAAGACAGTGCATATCTTGCAATGGCGGAAGATATCATTCCGAAGATCATAGAGGCGCAGAGTGCAGAAGTTGATACGATCAGCGGCGCAACGTTCAGTTCGACAGGAATTAAAAATGCAACAGAACAGGCATTGGAACAGGCGGTAAAGTAGTTTGAAGAAGTTGAATATACATAATTTAAAAGCAAAAGAAATTAAAAAATTGCATACATGGCTTCGTGCATTGATTCAGATTCTCTATTTCCTGTTTCTGCCATCTGTATATACGGCAGCATTTGCCGGCGTGAAATACATTTTTACACAGATAGGAGCAGGCGAGGCAATCGGGCTGACCTCTTTTGTAACGGTGCTTATAGTTCTTTGTGCGTATACGATTCTTTTCGGAAGATTCTTCTGTGGATTCGCATGTGCATTCGGAAGTCTTGGAGATGGAATTCATGCATTTTATCTTTGGTGTTTTAAGAAGAGAAAGAAAAAGCCGGTGCTACTTTCAGAAAAGATCACAGAGAAGTTAAGCTATTTGAAATATCTGGTGTTGACCGTAATCGCAGTACTTTGTTTTGCGGGAGTATACGGAAAGGCAAAAGGGACAAGCCCGTGGGATGTTTTTTCTATGCTGCATGCAGGAAATCTTCACTTGCAGGGATATTTGCCGGGAGTGATACTACTAATTTTTATCATTGTAGGAATGTGCTTGGAAGAAAGATTTTTCTGTCGGAATCTGTGTCCGATGGGAGCTGTATTCTCATTGCTTCCGGTGCTTCCGTTCTTTGCATTGCACCGCGACAGAGAAAATTGCATCAAAGGTTGCAGTGGATGTACGAAGAAATGCCCATCCGGGATCGGACTCCCGGAAGATGGCTCGATCAAAGTCGAGGGAGATTGTTTCCAATGCCAGAAATGTATTGATACCTGTCCAAAGAAGCATATCCATACAGGAATCAAAGGTCTGAAAGGAAATGAATTCTGGTTTACGATTTTTCGGGCAATTCTGTTACTTGTAATTATGATCTGGGCAGGAGTGTAATAGATGAAGAAAAAAGATCTGTTTTTAGGAGGCGGAATCCTCTTTGCGGCATGTGTACTGTTTCTTGTGATGAATCTGATGCAGTATGTACAGGCAAAGGAAAGCGGACAAAAAGAAAATCAGGAAAAACAGGTTGTGATCAAGGTAGATGGTGAAGTTTACGGAAGATATTCTTTGGATGAAGATCAGGTGATCGAAGTGCAGGAAGGAGATTTTTACAACCGTGTCCGGATTGAGGATGGAAAAGCTTACATGGAAGAGGCTGACTGTCCGGATGGATATTGCGAAGAGCAGGGGAAGATCAATAACCGGACACAGACCATTGTCTGCCTGCCTCATAAGCTGGTTGTAGAAATAGAAGAAGTTGAGAATTCTGATGATTCTCAAAATGAAAAGGAACATCTACCGGATACAATTTCTAAATAAATCAATTGTTCGACTGTAAAGGAGAATGTATGAATAGAAATAAAAAACTTGCGAACATGGCAATGCTTGTTGCGCTGGCAATGATTTTTAGTTATGTGGAAAGCCTGATTCCAATTAATTTTGGAGTGCCGGGGATGAAGCTTGGAGTGGCTAATCTGGTCACTGTAACAGGTCTTTATTTTCTGGAAATTCCGGAGGTACTGGCAGTATCGGTACTGCGTGTACTTCTGACAGGATTTCTTTTTGGAAATGGAATGTCGATCATTTACAGTCTGGCGGGGGCAGTTGTCAGCCTTCTTGCCATGGTACTTGTAAAGAAGATGGATGGAATTTCCATTGTAGGAGTAAGTATCACTGGCGGCGTCTTTCATAATATAGGACAGATTCTTGTTGCGATGGCAGTGGTGGAGAATCTGAAACTGATTTATTATCTGCCGGTTCTTCTTGTGGCAGGAACAGTGACAGGGTTCGTGATTGGAATTGTCGCAGGAAAGATTTTACCGGTTGTGAAGAAAGAAGCTGTAAGGACAGTATAGATGTAAAAATTTTTTGGGGTTATAGGTTAGCAAAAGCTAACTTGATAATATATTCCATGCGGAAGCAGGAAAGCAGAACTGCGACAGGCAGGATCTGTATGTAACTATTTTAGTTAAAAAGGAGGTTTCTATGAAAAACAAAGAAATGAAAGTAAAGGCAATGTCCATGGCAGTGGCAATGTCTATGGTAGTAGGACTTTGCCCGTCAACCATCTTTGCGGCAACAGGAAGTCAGACTGCGAAGGATGGAACTTATACAAAGACAGCCCACGTGGCAAGAACTGCAGAGGATGACGAAAATGAAGACGAATGGAATGAGTATGACGTTGAAGTCAGCCTGAAGGTGGAGGATGGCAAGTTTTCAGCCATCACTGTGACTCCAGGGGAAGGATATAACGCGGAGAGTGATTCCTATTTTGCAAAAGCTGTTTCAAAATCGAAAGGAATCCAGAAAATGCTTGTAGGAAAGGCTGCAACAGAAGATACAATTAATGGTTGGGATTCTGTTAGTGGTGCAACACGTACATCAAAGGCAGTGAAAGAAGCTGCACTTGCTGCAATCAAGTCAGCAAACGAAGCAGTAACAGTTGACACAACAAAACTGGAAGCTGCAATCACAGCCGCTGAAGCACTGAAAGAAGCTGATTACACAGCAGACAGTTGGAGTGCAATGCAGACGAAGCTGACAGCAGCCAAAGCTGCCCTGACAGCAAAAGAATCTCAGAGCGCGGTAGACACAGCAGCAGACGAGCTGAATACAGCAGTGAAGGCATTGAAAAAGGCAGAAGTTGCGAAAGAAACGTATGTGTTGATGAATATTCCATATTCTGAATTCTATGCAGCAGATCAGGTAGCAGGAGCAGACAGTGTATCCTCCGCTACAAAAGCGAAAACAAGATCAACACTTGCAGCTGGTTCTTATCATGTGAACAGCGATGGAACAGACATTACAGGTATTACATATCCGGTTAAGATCAGTGATGCATCTGTGCTGAAAAACTATACACAGATTACAGATGACAGCAAGCTTTCTATCACAGTGAACATCAAAGGAAAGGAAAAAACAACAGAATATAACGGAAAAGATGCGTTATTCGAGAGCGCAAGCTATTCTTACTATATTTTAAGTGAGACTCCTTCCTATTATAAAGAAGCAACAGTAAATGCAGATGGTTCATTCAGTTTTAGTGAAGTGAAAGGTGCAACTGCACAGAAGTTGAGTGATGCATCAATCGATTTTACAACAGACACGAAGTATGGAGATTATGAATTAGATGTAAATGGACTCCCAAAATCGGTTAATACAGTATACGGAGTTGTGATCAGTACAAAAGAAGGAGACAACTACGGACTTCGTCATCTTGAAAATATCTGGAAAAAGAAAGAACTGGCATGGAGTACAGGATTTGTAACCACATCTCATGGAAATACATTGAACTCAAAAGATTATGAAAAGATGATGGGGCAGACGATCAATAAAATCACATATTACACAGATAATGGAATCTATGAGATTGATGCAGATCAGTATGTGCCAATTAAATTCAATGGAACTATCGCAGCAGAGAATGCAGATGTTAAAAGTGGAAAAGTAAATGTAACTGTAGAAGGCCTTCCTGGTGATTATCAGGCAGAATATACAGTTGAAGGCCTTGAGGATGCTCAAGTAAAAGATGGAGTACTTACCTATAAGACAAAGGGCGCTGAGATAGGAAAATATACTCTGAAAGTATCTGATAAATCTGGAAAATATGCAGATTTGGAGACAGATTTTGAATTAACAACAGAAGCAGTACCGGTTGTATTTAATAGTGAAAGTGCAGCACTTGTAGCGGCAGAAGGATATGCAGCAGATGATGTAACTTCTTATGTAAAGAAGATCGAATCCGTAACAGTTGACGGAACAGAGTATGCGGCAACAGGAAAACGTGCAGTGAAGATCATCAAAGAAGATGGAACAATTGATACGACTGCGGCTCCATTTAAGGATGCAGAAAATGGACATGGATTTAAGATCTCAGTAAAGGCAACAGGCTATGCAAAGGATTACGAATTCACTTATACTTTATCACAGGAGAGTGAGTATACTTACGCATATGTAGGACTTAGCTGGGCAGAGTACTGGGCTGCTGAAAATGTGCAGGCAGCAGGAGATACATCTTCTTCAGATGCAAAGGATTCAAAAGGAGAGTCTGACAAGGGTGCATTCGATACTGTAACAAGAGCTACAGTAAATCATGGACTTCACAGAGGTTCTTTCCAGTGCAACGCAGTAATCAAGGCGGAAAATGGAAAAGAGTATGCAGTAGAGTACTGGACAGATGGAACTACTGCAGTTCTGACAGACGGAAGCAAGATTACATTTAACAGAGGAGAGATCACAGAGGAATCCGGTGCAACAACAAAGATGACAGAGTATGATGTACTCGGACTGAAATATGTGCCGGTGAAAGTAAAAACATCTGATCTGGATGCACTGAAAGCAAGCTATCGTGTGATCGAAAACGGAAGTGAACTTGCAGGAGGATATTCAGAAAAGAATCTGGTAAGCTATACAGGACTGGTTGCTAATGTAACAGAGAATACAAACGGTCTGAAAACAGCAACAAAGAATGAGAATGGATCTTTCAGTTTCTCTGCAAGAGTGAATAATGGATCAGAGTCCGGAATCAAAGATCAGGCACTCAAGACAGCACCAACAGCAGAGAAAGCAGGGCTGACAGTAAAAGAAGCAAGTGGATCTTATGGAGAATTCTTAAGAGTTGATCTGACAGGAAATTATGGTGATCTTGGATCAAATCTCCAGACTGTTACATGGACTTACTATGGAGATGACAGCACATATACAAATGCAAAAGCTACTTATGGAACAAAATTTGCAGCAGATAACTGGATGCACAAAGCAATGGGAATCCAGCTTGGACTGACAGATTCTCTTCGTTGCACACTTCCGGAAGGAACAGATGGAACAGGATACTGGACGATTACACTGACAGCACTTGGATATAATGACGTGACATACAAATTCCAGGCAACAGAGGAGAATATTGTAAAAGCATCTGAGAATGAAAAAATCACAACAACAGAACTTGAGGCAGCTATTGCAAAAGCAGAAGCCCTGAAAGAAGCTGAATACACAGCGGAAAGCTGGGCATCTATGCAGATGGAACTTCAGGAAGCAAAAGATGAATTGAAAAATCCAAAAACTCAGGCAACTGTAGACGAGGCAGTAAGCCACCTCAACGCAGCTATTGAAGCACTTGTTAAGATAGAAGAGCCGGCAGCAGTTGATACTTCTTCCCTTGAGAAAGTAATCAGTGATGCGGCAGCTCTGAAAGAAGCTGATTACACAGTTGACAGCTGGAAGGCATTGCAGAGTGCACTGACAGACGCTAAGAGCGCATTAAATGCAAAAGAAAGCCAGGAAAAAGTTGATAAAGCAACAGATAAGTTGAATTCAGCAATCAAAGCACTTGTAAAGAATGGAAAACAGGATGGAAGCCAGAATGGAAGTGCAACTCCAACTGTTACAAAGAAGGCCGGAACAACTACGGATGGATCAGCCTCCAAAGGAACAAGTGGATCAAAAGCCGCAAAGACAGGTGATCCGGCAAATGTTCTTGGCTTATTAGGACTTGCATTCTCCTCACTCGGAGCAGGAGTTGGCGGATTTGCATGGAAGAGAAAAAGAAAATAAAGACAAGAAAATTGAGAAAATTTTTTGACAATTTCGCGGAAAAGATTAAAATAGTGCATTGACACTATCGCTTTAAAGTGATAAACTACTAGCAAATGGAATAACGCTTTAAACCGATGAAGCGGAGATCAAAGTAATTATGCGCGCACAGAGAGTCCGGGAAGCTGAGAGCCGGATCGAGATGCAGATTGCCAAATGGACCGCTGAGGGCACAGTCAAAGGATTTGAGAATCCGAGTACTCTGTGACGTGTGGGCATACGTCAGTTGCCGGAGATATGTTAGTATCTTACAGAGCGCATGGGAGTGTACCCGTGAATCAAGGTGGCACCGCGGAAAAGATTTAGATTTACCGTCCTTGACAGAATAGGAATATTCTGTCAGGGACTTTTTTTCTACCATAAACATATATTTCCTATCGGGATAAAAGAGAAATTCATTTTGCAGCATAACTTCAAGGAGGAATACACATGGACAAGACATTAGAACAAATCAGATCCTACGCTGAACAAGGCAGATACAAGCGAGTTCCGATCAGCAAAGAGCTGTATGCAGATACATTTACGCCGATTAGTGTGATGCGGACGCTGCGGGCGGCAAGCAAGCATTGCTATCTGCTGGAAAGTGCGGAGGACAGACAGCAGTGGGGAAGATATTCCTTCCTTGGATATGCACCAATGATGGAGATCACCTGTACCGATGGGCGTGTGATCATCAGTGAAGGGCATGAAGATGAGGATAAGACCAGACGGGAAGTTTTAACCGACCATCCGGGAAAGGTTCTAAGAGAAATTCTCGAAGCATATAAAAGTCCGGTTGTTCCGGGACTTCCTCCATTTACCGGAGGGCTTGTCGGATATTTTTCTTATGACTACATCAAATATGCAGAGCCGACATTGAAGCCGGTTCTGGAAGAGAAGAATGAGACTACAGGAAAGACAGCAGCAAAAACGGCAGTAAGAGATTTCCGGGATGCGGACTTGATGTTATTTGACCGTGTCATCGTATTTGACAATTACAGACAGAAGCTGATCCTGATTACAGGCGTGAAGCTGGAAGGTGATCTGGAAGAAAATTATACGAACGCGAAGCAGGAATTAGAAGAGATGGAACGATTGATCCGAAGCGGGGCGCAGGCAGATTTCCGACCACTTGTTTTAGAAGAAGAGTTCCATCCGGGAGTGGATAAAGAAGATTATTGCAAGATGGTTGGGAAAGCTAAGGAATACATTTATGAAGGTGATATTTTCCAGGTCGTTTTATCCAATCCGCTGACAGCGAAGGCAAAAGGAAGTCTTTTTGATACCTACCGGGTGCTTCGAACCTCGAATCCATCTCCGTATATGTTCTACTTTTCAAGTGATGATATTGAAGTGGCAGGGGCTTCACCGGAAACGCTGGCGAAGTTTGAAAACGGACAGGTGTGCACTTTTCCTCTTGCCGGTACAAGGAAGCGAGGTGTGACCGAAGAGGAAGATCAGGAATTGGAGAAAGAGCTACTTGCAGACGAGAAAGAGCTTGCAGAGCACAACATGCTTGTAGATCTTGGGCGAAATGATGTCGGCAAGATCAGCCAGCCGGGAACAGTTAAAGTTGATAAATATATGGAAATCCAGAGATATTCCCATGTAATGCATACTGGTTCCACAGTAACAGGCAAGATTCGGAAAGATAAAGATGCACTGGACGTAGTCGATGCGATTCTCCCGGCAGGAACGCTTTCCGGAGCACCGAAGATCCGCGCATGTGAGATTATCGCAGAACTTGAACAGGAGAAAAGAGGCATCTACGGAGGGGCAGTCGGCTATCTCGATTTTGCAGGAAATGTAGATACATGCATTTCCATCCGTCTTGCTTATAAGAAAAATGGATACATTCGTGTACAGTCAGGAGCCGGAATCGTAGCAGACAGTATCCCGGAAAATGAATTCCAGGAGTGTTTAAATAAGGCAGGGGCAGTACTTCAGGCTGTGGAAACTGCGAAAGGAGGATTGGAATGATACTATTACTAGATAATTATGACAGCTTTACATATAACCTGTATCAGTTTATCGCAGGAGTAGAATCAAAAAGAGGTGACATACAAAAAGATCAGATTGATTCAGAAGTGAAAGTAATACGAAATGATCAAATCACACCGGAAGAGATTCTGGAACTTGCGCCCGAGGCGCTGGTAATCTCACCGGGGCCGGGAAAACCTTCTGATGCCGGAATCTGTATCGAAGCAATTCAGAAGCTGAAAGGAAAGATTCCGATGCTTGGTGTTTGTCTCGGACATCAGGCGATGGCGGAAGCATTTGGAGCAACCGTAGGACACGCCGGACAGCTGATGCACGGGAAGACTTCAAAGCTGAAAGATGTAAAGGCAGACAGTGTTCTGTTTCAGAATCTGACATTTCCAATCCAGGTGGCAAGATATCATTCGCTTGCAGTAAAGGAAGAGACACTACCGGAAGAACTGATTGTGACAGCGCGAAGCGAAGATAACGAGATTATGGCGATGGAACACAGAGAATATCCGATCTTTGGGTTACAGTTTCATCCGGAATCCGTGATGACACCGCAGGGACTTCAGATGATAGAGAACTTTATTAACTATGCAAAAGCATTGAAGGAGAATTAAGAAATGATCAAAGAAGCAATTATAAAATTATCAAAGAAAGAAAATCTCACCTATACAGAAGCAGAAGAAGTAATGAATGAGATTATGGAAGGAGAGGCATCGGATGTTCAGAAGTCAGCATATCTGACAGCACTTTCCATGAAAGGTGAGACAATCGATGAGATCACAGCATCAGCAGCGGGAATGCGTGCACACTGCGTCAAGCTTTTGCATGACATGGATGTGCTGGAAATCGTAGGAACAGGGGGAGACGGAGCAAATTCATTTAACATTTCAACAACATCCTCCCTTGTGATCGCAGCGGCAGGAATCCCAGTCGCAAAGCATGGTAACCGTGCAGCATCTTCTAAGTCCGGTGCGGCAGATGTACTTGAAGCACTTGGAGTGAAGATCGATGTCGCACCGGAGCGCAGCACACAGCTTCTCAAAGACATTCAGATCTGTTTCTTATTTGCACAGAATTATCATATTGCGATGAAATATGTTGGACCGATCCGTAAAGAACTTGGTATCCGTACCGTATTCAATATTCTTGGGCCACTGTCTAATCCGGCAGGAGCGAACATGGAACTGATGGGAGTTTATGATGAAAGCCTTGTAGAGCCACTTGCAAGAGTCATGGCGAATCTCGGAGTTGTCCGCGGAATGGTCGTTTACGGACAGGATAAGTTAGATGAGATTTCCATGTGTGCACCGACTACAGTCTGTGAGATTAAAGACGGAACATTTACAAGCTATGAGATCACACCGGAGCAGTTTGGTTATGAGAGATGCGAAAAAGGTGCACTGACAGGAGGAACACCTCAGGAAAACGCACAGATCACATTGGATATCATTTCAGGAAAAGAGCAGGGAGCAAAGAGAAATGCAGTTTGCCTGAATGCAGGAGCAGCAATCTATCTTGCAGGAAAAGCAGATTCAATCGAAGCAGGTGTAAGAAAAGCGGAACAGATCATTGACGAGGGACTTGCACTGAAGAAGCTGGAGCAGTTTAAAGAAGAAAGTAATAAATAAAAAGTCTGATCCCCGGCTATGCAGGGGAGAATGGAAGAAGCAACTTGAAAGAAAAAGAGGAACAAATAGTATGAATATACTTGAGAAAATTACCGAGCGCACGAGAGAGCGGATCGAAGAAGAAAAGAAAATAGTTCCATTAGAAGAGGTCCGAAGGCAGGCGGAAGAAAAAGGAATTAAAGATCAAATCCCAGTATTCGAAAAGGCACTTCGGGCAGAAGGATTGTCTTTTATCTGCGAAGCGAAAAAAGCGTCTCCATCCAAAGGATTGATCGCACCGGATTTTCCATATGTGGAGATCGCCAGGGACTATGAAGCAGGCGGCGCAGCAGCAATCTCCTGTCTGACAGAACCGTTTTGGTTCCGGGGCAGTGATGAGTATCTGAAGGAAATTGTGCAAAATGTATCCATTCCGGTACTCAGAAAAGATTTCACCTGTGATGAATACATGATTTATCAGGCGAAAGCAATGGGAGCCTCGGCAGTACTTCTGATCTGTTCGGTATTAGAAGATGGCAGACTAAAAGCATATCATCAGCTGGCAGACGAACTCGGACTATCTGCTTTGGTAGAAACACATAACGAAGAAGAAATCTTAAGAGCACAGAAGATCGGTGCAAAGATTATCGGTGTAAATAACCGGAATCTGAAAGATTTTACAGTGGATATCAAGAATAGCATTCGGCTAAGAGAAATGGTCAGTTCGGAAACAGTTTTCGTATCTGAGAGTGGCATCCGCGGAGTGGAAGATATGAAAGCACTTTATGAAAATGGAACCGATGCGGTACTGATCGGAGAACTTCTGATGAGAAAATCTGATCGGAAAGCAGCACTGATGGAGTTGAAGCAGCAGACAGGAAGGCAGCTAGATATGAATTAGCGGAAGATATAGTATGAGACAAGAAAAAATGAACATGCCCAAGATTAAGATCTGCGGATTAAGCCGCCCGGAAGATATTATCTATATAAATGAGGCAAAACCGGATTATTGCGGATTTATCATCGATGTGCCAAAGAGCCGGAGAAATGTATCCATTTCGAAAGTTCGTGAACTGGTTCAAAATCTTGAATCGCAGATTTGCCCGGTCGGAGTATTTGTCAATAAAGACTGCGGCGAGGTCGCACAATTATTAAATGAAGGAACCATTCAGATCGCTCAGCTTCACGGGCAGGAAGATGAGGCATATATAACGAAGTTGAAAAGTCTGACAGACCATCCAGTGATGAAAGCATTTTCGATTCAGGAGAAAAAAGATCTTGATGCGGCGGCAGCGAGCAGTGCAGATCTGATTCTTCTCGATCACGGAAAAGGCGGAACCGGCGAGACATTTGATTGGAGTCTTTTGGAAGGCTGGACAAAGCGGCCGTATTTCCTCGCAGGAGGACTGAATCCGGAGAACATACCGGAGGCAATACAGCGAATACACCCTTGGGGAATTGACCTGAGCAGTGCAGTGGAGACAGATGGAAAGAAAGATCGTGAGAAAATTCTTCAAGCTGTGAAAACTGTGAGAAATTTTGAAAGCAGTAAACATTTTTGAGAAACAAAAGAGTATACAGATGGATAAATAAATTTACCAAAACAATAGAAACAAGAAAGAAGGAGAGACAACCATGACAAAAGGAAGATACGGAATCCATGGTGGACAGTACATTCCGGAGACACTGATGAATGCAGTGATCGAATTGGAAAAGGCGTACAACTACTATAAAAATGACAAAGAATTTAATGACGAACTGAATACATTATTAAATGAATATGCAGGCAGACCGTCTCTTTTATACTATGCAGCACGTATGACAGAAGATCTTGGCGGGGCGAAAATTTATCTGAAACGAGAAGATCTCAATCACACAGGTGCCCATAAGATCAACAACGTGTTAGGTCAGGTTCTTCTTGCGAAGAAGATGGGAAAGACAAGAGTGATCGCTGAGACCGGTGCAGGACAGCATGGAGTTGCAACAGCGACAGCGGCAGCTCTGATGGGAATGGAATGTGAAGTTTTCATGGGAAAAGAAGATACAGAGCGTCAGGCACTGAATGTATACAGAATGCGTCTTCTTGGAGCACAGGTACACGCGGTTACAAGTGGAACTGGTACTTTAAAAGATGCTGTTTCGGAGACGATGCGTGAGTGGACAAGAAGAATTGATGACACACATTATGTACTCGGATCCTGTATGGGACCGCATCCATTTCCGCAGATCGTGCGTGATTTTCAGGCAGTTATATCTAAAGAGATTAAGGAGCAGATCCTTGAAAAAGAAGGAAAACTCCCGGATGCAGTGCTTGCCTGTGTCGGCGGTGGGTCCAATGCAATCGGTGCATTTTATAATTTCATTGAAGATGAAGGCGTGCGCCTGATCGGATGCGAGGCGGCAGGACGCGGCGTGAATACAGCAGAGACAGCTGCAACGATCGCGACCGGTAAGCTTGGAATCTTCCACGGAATGAAATCTTATTTCTGTCAGGATGAGTACGGACAGATCGCACCGGTTTACTCAATCTCAGCCGGACTGGATTATCCGGGAATCGGACCGGAGCATGCAGACCTTTATGATAAGGGAAGAGCAGAATATGTAGCAATCACTGATGATGAGGCAGTCGATGCATTTGAGTACCTTTCTAAATTAGAAGGAATCATTCCGGCGATCGAGAGTGCACATGCAGTTGCATATGCAAGAAAGCTTGCGCCGACAATGGGAAAAGACCAGATTATCGTAATTAATATTTCGGGACGCGGCGATAAGGACTGTGCAGCAATCGCACGTTACAGAGGGGAGGATCTTCATGAGTAGAATACAGGAAGCATTTAAAGGGAAGAAAGCATTTATACCATTTGTCACATGTGGTGACCCGGATCTTGAGACGACGAAACAGATCGTCTATGAGATGGAGAAAGCAGGGGCGGCGTTGATCGAGCTTGGAATCCCATTTTCTGATCCGACAGCAGAAGGACCGGTTATACAGGGAGCAAATCTGCGTGCGCTGACAGGAGGCGTGACGACAGATAAGATCTTCGATATGGTAAAAGAAATCCGTCAGAATACACAGATTCCACTTGTTTTTATGACATATGCAAATGTTGTGTTCTCTTACGAAACAGAAAGATTTCTTGAGAAAGCGAAAAACGTCGGAATGGATGGTCTGATTCTTCCGGATGTTCCATTTGAAGAGAAAGAAGAATTTGACATCGTGTGCAAAAAGTACGGGATTGATCTGATCTCATTGATTGCACCGACTTCTCATGACCGAATCCGGATGATTGCAAAAGAAGCATCGGGATTCGTATATTGTGTTTCCTCACTTGGTGTAACAGGAACAAGATCCGCGATCACGACGGATATCGGAGCAATGGTGAAGCTTGTAAAAGAGGAAAATGATATTCCATGTGCGGTCGGATTCGGAATCTCCACTCCGGAGCAGGCAGCGAAGATGTGTCAGAGCGCAGACGGTGCGATCGTTGGAAGTGCAATCGTTAAGTTGTGTGAGAAATACGGAAAAGACTGTGTGCCGTATGTTGCAGAATATGTAAAGAGTATGGTTGAAGCTTGTAAATAAGTGAAAAGGATATGAGATTCGAAATCCGAGTCTTCTTTTGATAATAATAGGAAAATACCTCTTTTGATAAGGAGCCAGATGTGGTATCATAGATATTAGATTTGTTGCTTGATCTATGATACGAATCCGAAAGGAGACTACGAATGAAGAATCGAAAACAGCCTTTATTCAAAAGCTTTGGCTATGCCTTTGAAGGAATCTGGACAGGGATTTCAAAAGAGAGGAATATGAAGATTCATTGCCTTGCAGTGATTCTTGTAACAGCAGTTGGAACCTTTGTAGGATTAACACCGATGGAATGGTGTATTTGTCTTCTCCTTTTTGGAATGGTGATCTCACTGGAACTTGTGAATACGGCAGTGGAAGCTGTTGTCGATCTTGTGACAGAAGAGAGAAAGCCACTTGCTAAGATCGCGAAGGATACGGCAGCAGGTGCAGTGCTTTTTACGGCAATCATGGCTGTGATCATAGGGGGTATCATATTTATACCTCATTTCATTGCACTACTGTAATGGAAAGAAAAGCAACCGGAAAGGAAAACAAAGAGATGGATGAGAATAAAGTAATTGTCAGTACAGAGATGAAACAGACGTTGGTGAATCTGCGAAATCTCGAAGAGATTTATGTGATTATGTCAGGGGTAACGAAGATGCCGTTTGTCCTCTGTGATGAAGAGACATTTGATGACGAGGTTCTGGTTTATTATCAGGAAGAGTCTGCAAAGGAAAAGGCAAAGACGCTTGCAGAAGATCGTTATCATGTAGGAATTGCCAAAATTGAAAAGAATGCCAGACTTGGATTTTTTACAAACCTGTATACAATGGGCGTGAATGCACTGGCAGTGAATGTTGGTACAGAGGAGGAGATCAGGATTCAGCTGGAGCATCTTGTAGTTCGTAAGAATAAGGAAGAACTGCCTGAAGGAAAGAAACTGATCGAGAATCCGGAGCTTCATCTGACAGCAATGTATCTGATGCAGGAGATGCACCGCAGTATCGGACCGGAGATGCCGGAGAATGTGAAGGAACTTCAGGAAGAGATGATGGCGCATTATAAGAAAGGAACCTTTATCGTAGGAGTTCAGGAAGATAATCAGGTTCCACTTCTGAGACAGCCGGACGGAAGTCTGTATCAGCCGATCTTTACAGATATGATAGAATTTACCAGATTTGCACAGGGCAAGAAGATGAAGACAGCAGCAATCCCGGCGGATAAGATTCCGGAGATACTGATTCCGGATGCAAAGGGAGTTGCAATCAATCCATTTGGTGTGAATGTACGTCTGGATATTACAAAAGCAAATAAGCAAAAGCCAGAAGCGTAAAATGAAGAGAAAATAATTTAAATCAAAAGAAAAACTTTAATTTACTAAAATAATCACTAAGTAACATATTCAACAAAAAAACAGGATAAATATTGTTGAATATTACAGATTGACTGTTGGAAGTGAGTATGGTTATACTATACGTGGTTAAAAGAGAAAAGCGCACGATAGAGTGTTACTGGTAAAGCAGGCATAAACTATCCTTAATAAGTTCACCAGATAAGGTGGACTTGGTTATTGAGGATTAGTTTATGCCTTTTTTGCGCATTATAGTATAGGATAAGTAAGTTGCAGAACTGTGCCAGCACAAGAAACTATGGGATGCGTCAACTCTATAAGAAATGATACTAGGAGGATTACAGATGAAAGACAAGATTTTTGGAGTATTGCAGAGAATCGGAAGAAGTTTTATGCTTCCAATCGCAATTCTTCCGGTAGCAGGACTTCTGCTTGGAGTAGGAAGTTCATTTACAAATGCAACGATGATTGAGACATATCATCTTCAGGCAATTTTAGGCGAGGGGACAATTCTGAATTCCCTGCTCACAATTATGAGCAAAGCGGGAAGTATTATTTTTGATAACCTGCCGATTATTTTTGCTGTCGGTGTAGCAATCGGTATGGCGAAGAAAGAGAAGGAAGTTGCGGCACTTGCGGCAATGATCTCTTTCTTTGTAATGAATGCAACAATGAATGCCATGCTTCTGATCCGTGGAGATCTTCTTGCAGACGGAACACTTGGAGCCGGAGTTCTGGAAGGAACTGTGACAAGTGTCTGCGGAATCCAGACATTACAGATGGGTGTATTTGGCGGTATTATCGTTGGACTTGGAGTAGCAGCACTTCATAATAAGTTTTACAAAATCCAGCTTCCGAATGCACTGTCATTCTTCAGTGGATCAAGATTTGTTCCGATTATTTCAACATTGACTTATGTGGCTGTCGGAATCGTACTCTATTTTGTATGGCCAACCGTTCAGAATGGAATCTATGCACTCGGCGGACTTGTAACAGGAACAGGTTATATTGGAACATTGATCTTTGGTATTATTAAGAGAGCGTTGATTCCATTTGGACTTCACCATGTATTCTATCTTCCATTCTGGCAGACAGCGGTTGGAGGAACAATGGAAGTTGCGGGACAGCTGGTACAGGGCGGTCAGAACATCTTCTTTGCGCAGCTTGCAGATCCATCCACAGTACATTTCAGTGCGGATGCGACAAGATATTTTTCCGGTGAATTTATCTTCATGATCTTCGGCCTTCCGGGGGCGGCACTTGCAATGTATCAGTGTGCAAAACCGGAGAAGAAGAAACAGGCAGGCGGACTTCTGCTTTCTGCAGCACTTGCATGTATGATGACCGGAATCACAGAGCCACTGGAGTTCTCATTCCTGTTTGTAGCACCGATCCTTTTTGCGGTACAGGTGATCCTTGCCGGATCTGCTTATATGATCGCGCATATGTTAAATATTGCAGTAGGACTTACATTTTCTGGTGGATTTATTGATCTGTTCCTTTTCGGTATCCTTCAGGGAAATGCTAAGACAAGCTGGATCAGAATCATCCCGGTTGGAATTATTTATTTCTTCTTATATTATATCATCTTCCGTACTTTGATTCTGAAGCTGAATCTGAAGACACCGGGAAGAGAAGATGATGATGCGGAAACGAAGCTGTATACAAAAGCTGATTATAAAGCAAAAGTAGATGGAAATGATGCAGATTCTGAAAATGAAATGACACCGGAAGATCAGAAGAGCGCACTGATCACAAGAGGACTTGGTGGAAAGAAAAACATTTCTGATGTAGACTGCTGTGCGACAAGACTTCGTTGTACGGTAGTAAAGCCGGAACTGGTAAATGAAGATGTCTTAAGAATGACATCCCCATCCGGAATCGTAAGAAAAGGACAGGGAATCCAGGTAATCTACGGACCGGCTGTTTCTGTGATTAAATCCAATCTAGAAGATTATCTGGAGAAAGCTCCGAATGTGGAATATCTTCCGGAAGAAAACGAAAACAGCGCAGAAGAAACGAATAAATGTGCAGAAACAAAAGATGAAGTGAAGAAAGATGAGAACAAAACTGTTGCAGCCGGAACTGTAAAGAAAGAGCTTTGCTCTCCATTCACAGGAGTAGCAGCACCGATCGAAGAAGCGTGTGACGAAGCATTTGCAGGGAAAATGATGGGAGACGGTTATCTGGTTCGCCCGGAAGAGGGAATGGCTTATGCGCCTGAAGATGCAACGGTATCTTTTATCTTCCCATCAAAACATGCAGTTGGTCTGACTAGTGATGACGGAACCGAATATCTGCTTCACATTGGCGTGGATACTGTAAATCTGGATGGAAAAGGATTCGAAACTTTTGTAAATGACGGAGATCGAGTAAAAAAGGGTGACAAACTGATAGGTTTTGATATAAAATATATCCAAGAGCATGCAAAATCCGATGAATGTATGGTTGTATTTACAAGTCTTCAGGAAGGTGAAGAGATCAGAATGTCTAAGAGCGGAAAAGTAGAGAAGCTTGAGAAGACAGCAGAAATCGTCAGCTTGAATTAAGAGAAAGAAAGAGAGGCTCCGGGGGATGTATCGAGTCATTAAAGTTCTGAATAATAATGGGATTCTTGTATATCATGTTGAGACAGGGAAGGAGATGATCCTTCTCGGAAACGGTGTGGGATTTGGAAAGAAACCTACAGAACAGATCGAGAAACTTCCCGGAGCCAAAGTATATTCTCTTGTCACAGGAAGGAAGCAGGAGTCTGTTCTGAAAACGGTCAATGGAATCCGCCCGGAGTTTATTGAGGCAACAGGAAAGATCATTGAAGAAGCAGAGAACGTGTTTCAGAAGATCAATCATGAGATGCTGCTTCCGTTGGCAGATCATATTGCGCTTGCAGCGAAGAGAGCGAAGGAGAACCGCCAGCTTCCGAATCCATTTACACCGGATATCCGTGTGTTGTTTGGAGAGGAGTATCAAGTGGCCCTGAAAGGGCGGAAAATTATACAGCAGCTGACAGGATATGAAATCTCAGAGGATGAAGTCGGATTCATTACGCTACATATCCATGCAGGCCTTTCTGATGAGGCAGTATCCCAGACTCTGGATGCGACCAGGATTGTAAATGAAGGGATTGCCATGATTGAACAGGAATTCGATCAGAAGCTGGAGAGCGGCTCACTTGGATGTACACGTCTGATGAGTCATATGTATTATATGATTCTGAGAACCCGTAAGGGTGAAGGGACGAATGCAGACTTTAATGAGTTCATTTTTCAGAATTACCCAAGGACCGGAGAGGCGGCGAAGAGAGTGTGTGACTATATGTCCAGACAGCTGAAACAGCCGGTTGCAAAAGAAGAAATCGGATTTCTTGCAATCCATATCCAGCGGGTTATCTCGCCGGATACGGTATGATCGTGTGCTCTTGAAATACTGTATACTATGAGATATAGTAGTGGATAAGAGCGAAAGGGGAATCCGCAGAATGTATAAGATTCTAATCATAGAAGATGACCTTGTGATGGCAGGGGCAATTAAAAAAGAGATGGAAGCGTGGGGAAATGAAGCACGTTATGTGGAAGATTTTGCAAAGGTTCTTGAGACATTTGCAGAGTACGGTCCACATCTGGTGCTTTTGGATATCACGCTTCCTTTTTATAATGGATACCACTGGTGCAGCGAGATCCGTAAGATATCGAGCGTTCCGGTGATCTTTATCTCTTCGGCAGCGGATAATATGAATATTATCATGGCGATGAATATGGGCGGAGATGACTTTGTGGCAAAACCGTTTGACTTAAGTGTACTGACAGCGAAGATTCAGGCTCTGCTGAGAAGAACGTATGATTTGTCAGGAAAAGTGCCGATGTTGGAACATAAAGGAGCAATCCTGAACCTCTATGATACAACAATGACCTATAATGGAGAAAAGATTGAGTTGACAAAGAATGAATTTCGTATCTTACAGACATTGATGGAGAATAAAGGACGCGTGGTCAGCAGAGACACGCTGATGACAAAGCTGTGGGAGACAGACAATTATATCGAAGAGAATACATTGACAGTCAATGTCGGAAGACTTCGGAAAAAGCTGGAAAAAGCGGGACTGGAAGGCTTTATCAAGACGAAAGTCGGCGGTGGATATATCATCGAGAAGGAGTAAAAATGTTTTTACAATATTTGAAAAGAATCCGCTTTGTGCTTCTGTGGAGTTTGCTGTGTGCGGGAATCTTTTTTCTGATTTTTGTGTTGGAAGAGATTAATCTGAAGGCAGCGGTTTATCCGACAGTGTTGTGTCTGGCATTTGGATTACTTTTTCTTCTCTGTGGATATTTGCGGTATAAGAAAACCGGGCAGAAGCTGGAACATTTGCTGCAAGGAGAAGGACCTTATGAGGATTCACTTCCGGTGGCACAAGATGGGATTGAGTCAGGATATCAGGAACTGATCAGAAAAGAAGAACAACAGCAAAGAAAAGAACATGCCAGATGGGAGAAGTCCGGTCAGGACATGGAGGACTATTATGCAACCTGGGTGCATCAGATCAAGGCACCGATTGCTGTGATGAATGTATTACTCCAGCAGGAAGATACCGAGACGAATCAGAATCTGAAAGCCGAACTGTTCCGGGTGGAGCAGTATGTCGAGATGGCACTTGGGTATGTGCGTCTTGACAGTGGCACGAAGGATCTGGTAATCGCACAGTATCCTTTGGATGAAATTGTAAGAAAATCGATCCGTAAATATGCAGGACAGTTTATTCGAAGGAGAATCCGTCTGATCTATGAAGGGACAGATCAGATTGTTCTGACAGATGAGAAATGGCTTTCGTTTATTATTGAACAGTTGTTATCCAATGCAGTGAAGTATACGCTGAAAGGAACAGTGACGATTACTGTCAGTGAAGAAAAGAAACTGACGGTTACAGATACCGGAATGGGAATTGCACCGGAAGATCTGCCGAGAATCTTTGAAAAAGGATATACGGGATATAATGGAAGAATGGAACGGAAATCAACGGGAATTGGTCTGTATCTGAGTCAGATGGCGGCAAAGAAACTGGGGCATCAGATTACAGTTGAGTCAAAGTTGGGGGAAGGCAGCAGTTTTACGATTGATTTGGCAGAGTATCCGTTGAGAACAGAGTAAATCACTAAATTACACAGAGAGAAACAAGTGACAAATTTGTCACATCAGACAGCTGGAATGTCACAGAAATCAATGTCGGCATTCTGGCTGTATTGTTATACTGAGGATGTTGAAAGAAAGAAGAGGAGGTCGTAAGAAATGACAGTTTTGGAAGTAGAAAATTTGAAAAAAATATACCGTCCGCGTTTTGGCGGTAATCAGGTACAGGCACTCTCTAAGGTAACATTCTCAGTAGAAGAGGGCGAATATGTAGCAATCATGGGAGAGAGTGGTTCGGGTAAGACGACATTACTGAACATGCTGGCAGCATTGGATAAACCAACCGATGGGGAAGTTTATCTGGATGGAAAACCGTTATCAGCAATCCGTGAGAAGGATCTGTCCAAGTTCAGGAGAGATCATCTTGGGTTTGTATTTCAGGATTTCAATCTTTTGGATACATTTAATCTAAAGGACAATATCTTACTGCCATTGGTACTGCAGGGAGTTGATTACAGGAAAATGAATGTCAGGATGATGCCAATCGTGAAAGAACTTGGAATTGCAGGACTTCTGGAGAAGTATCCGTATGAAGTATCAGGAGGACAGAAGCAGCGTGCAGCAGTGGCGAGAGCGCTGATCACAGATCCGAGACTGATCCTGGCGGATGAGCCGACCGGGGCACTCGATTCGAAATCAACGGATGAATTGCTCGGGGTATTTGAGCGGATCAATCAATCGGGACAGACGATCCTTATGGTAACACATTCTGTCAAAGCAGCGAGCAAGGCCGGGAGAGTGTTATTTATTAAAGACGGAGAAGTTTTCCACCAGGTATATAAAGGCGAACAGACAGATGAACAGTTCTATCAGAATATCTCAGCGACACTGACAATGCTTGCGACAGGTGGTGAGAGACAATGAAAAGTGGACTTTATCTGAAACTTTCCGTTAATGGAATTAAGAAAAATAAGAAGCTGTATCTTCCTTATCTGATCACTTGTATCTGTATGGTTATGATGTTCTATCTGATCGATTATCTTGCAGTGAGTCCGCAGTTTGCCAAGATCAAAGGTGGGGATACTATGCAGATGATCCTTGGATTTGGTTCTGGTGTGATCTCAATCTTTTCTCTGATCCTTCTGTATTACACGAATTCATTTCTGATCCGCAGACGACAGAGAGAGTTTGGGTTGTATCACATCCTTGGAATGGGAAAAATTGACCTTGTAAAAATCATGGTTCTTGAGAATCTGATCATCAGTGTTCTGACGATTGCAGGAGGAATCGTGGGAGGAATCCTGTTTTCTAAATTGGGGGAACTTCTGGCAGCGAAGATACTTGGAAGTAATGCCGGACTTTCTATGAAAATCAGTGTTCCGGCACTTGTGGCTACGGCACTGTTATTCCTGGTCATTTTTGCATTAATCATGCTTCGGATGATCGTGTCCGTCTATCGGTTAAAACCTGTAGAACTTTTAAAAAGTGAAAAGACAGGAGAGAAACCTCCGAAGGCAAACTGGATCTTTGCAGTACTCGGGTTGCTTCTGCTTGGTGTGGCTTATTATTTATCCCTGACAATCAAAGATCCGCTTGTAGCGATGATCTGGTTTATGGTTGCCGTCGTGTTGGTAATCCTTGCAACGTATCTGTTATTTATTGCCGGCTCGGTCACATTTTGTAAAATAATGCAGAAAAAGAAAGGATATTATTATAAAACAAATCATTTTGTTTCACTTTCATCCATGATTTACCGTATGAAACGAAATGGGGCAGGATTAGCGTCTATTTGTATTCTGTCCACAATGGTTCTGGTTATGGTATCTTCTACAACCAGCCTGTATCTGAGTATGGAACATGGCTTGAATCTTCGATATCCGAAATCTGTCCAGATTGAGATGTACACGAAACCGGAGCAGACGGAAGAAATGAAAGAGAATCAGAATGGACAGATTATAGAGCTTGTACAGAAGGTTTTGAAAGAACATAACCAGACCGCGGAGAATCCGGAGAATTACCGGATGCTTACAGTCAGTGGAATTGTTTCAAAAAATGAAATCTATTTTAATCCGGAGAATGCTCCGGGAGTCAATGAAGTGAATACATTTGATCATTTAAAAATGTTCTATGCTCTGCCGTTGGAAGCGTATAATCGGATCATGGGGACGAATCTGGAGCTTGCTCCCGGGGAAGCGTATCTGTATGCGAAAGATTCCGATTTCCCCTATGATCAGATCACGGTGGAGAATTCCGGGACATGGAGGATTAAAGGACATTTGGATAAAATGATTTCAAATGGAAATAATATGGCAAATATGAACAGCAGCTTCTATCTGGTGGTTTCCGGACTGGAAGATATAAAAGCTTTGGAAGAAGGAAATGTTTCCGTTTACGGTGTCAATGGTTCTTATGAGAAATGGTACTACAATTTTGATCTGTCCTGTGGAGATGAAGAGCAGATCCAGATTCAAAACGAGATTGACAAGAAAATCGATGCATTGGCTGAACAGGAATCAGAGGAATCAGATACCCTATTTTTTGGAGCTTCTACAGACAGCAGAGCCGCATCAAGAGCTGATTATCAGGCTTTGTACGGCGGTCTGTTCTTCCTTGGAATCCTTCTTGGAGTCGTATTCATTCTTGGAATGGTGCTGATCATTTATTATAAACAGATTACAGAAGGCTATGAGGATCAGGACAGGTTCCAGATTCTGATGAAAGTGGGGATGACACAGAAAGAAGTGCGTCAGACGATCAATTCTCAGGTAATGACAGTATTCTTCCTGCCTCTTGTGGTTGCCGGAATTCATACGGCATTTGCATTTCCAATGATAGAAAAAATGGTGCATCTGCTTGCTTTTTCTGACAGAAAATTCCTGATTCTGGTGACCATGTGCTCCTATCTAGTATTTGCATTATTCTATATCATTGTCTACATGGTGACTTCGAAACAGTATTACAAAATTGTTAGCGGAAAACAGGAAGAAAGTCTTTTTTCTTAATTCAAAGAGTGATAGAATAGAATTATCAGAAAAAGGAGGACTTGCTTATGATGGATCACACAATTATTACAATTGGAAGACAGTTCGGAAGCGGCGGTCATGAAGTAGGAAACAGACTGGCAGAGAGACTGAACATTCCTCTTTACGATCACAATCTGATTCGAATGGCAGCAAGAGATCTTGGAATTTCGAACGAAGATGCTGGAAGAGTAGATGAGACGAGACTTGGAAATGTTTTATCAAGCTATTATATTGGAATGGGTGATTATACTACATTTATGCTCAGTCCGGAAGTGGAGAAACCATTAAGTGATCAACTTTTTGACGCACAGTCAGCAATCATCCGCAAGCTTGCGGAACGCGGACCGGGAATCTTTGTGGGACGCTGCGCAGATTATGTTCTTGGGGATTATTCAAATGTTGTGAATACATTTATCTATGCTTATAAGGATGATAGAATTAATCGAATCATGGATATCTATAAGCTTTCCGAGAAAGAGGCTATAGATAAGATTAAGAAGATTGACAGAGAGAGACGCCTGTATTATGAAGGTAGAACAGACCGTAAGTGGGGCAGTATTGAAGCGAATGCAATTCTGCTGAATTCAAGTCTTCTTGGAATCGATGGTGCGGTAGATGCACTTGAGGCGATTTATCATAAGTGGGAAAACAGATAACAAAATAAGCAGAAAAAATGAAATAATTAACAAAAAGTAAGAGGGTGTCGTTTAGTGCGACACCCTCTTTGCTACGTCTTTATTCTGGAATCTGTATTTATTTCATCATGCCGGCAAGAATCTGATTGACTTCTTTACCATCAGCTTTGCCTTTTACCTTCGGCATGAGTTCTTTCATGATCTTACCTTTATCCTTTGCTGTAGGAGCATCGATACCAAGATCTGCAAGAACGGATGTGATCACTGCTTTGATCTCATCTTCGCTCATCATCTTTGGTGCATATTCTTCAAGAACAGCAAGACGCTTCTGAGCCTCTTCAATCAGATCTGTACGATCTTCAGGTGTCATATCAATTGTTTCTTTTAACTGTTTGATTTCTTTTAAGATTACCTGTCCTTCTTCCTCTTCTGTCAGGTCGGCACGTTTGTCGATAGCTTTATTCTTCAGAGAGGAGAGCAGAAAGGAAAGTGCGGCTTTTCGTTCTTTGTCTCCTGCCTTCATTGCAGCGACCATAGCGCTTCTGATTTCATCAATTTTGCTCATTTTAGAGTCCTCCTTATAATTTAATATGCTTGAAATAGTTACAATTATTGAAAAGAGCGGATTGCTCTTGATTCATAAGATAAATTTTAGCAGATGGTGGTTTATATTGCAAGAGTGCACTCTGTTTTGTGAAAATGTATGAAAGAAACGCATGAAAAGTATAAAAAATCAGAAAATTTACGAAAAGTAAAAATATAGGTTGACAACATTGGGCTCGAGGAGTAAACTACGTGACATAAAAGCAAAGGCGCTTTGAGAAACAGATCTCAGAGTGCCTTTTTCTTTTAATAAAATATAGTACCTATAGATTTGCCGCGAACAGCAGCAAGTCTCAATGACACAAAGGCGTGTCTTACAGAAAGAACCGATTCAGGGGGATGGTTCAACGAAACTGTAAGATACGTCTTTTTAGTTTCTAGGTATGAGGAGGAAGTAGTATGACACAAGAAATTATTACTCAGATTACAGACACAGTCGGAACAGAAGTGTTCGGCATCTGGTTCCTGATCGGAGCTGCATTTGTATTCTTTATGCAGGCAGGATTCGCTATGGTAGAGACAGGATTCACCAGAGCAAAGAATGCCGGTAACATTATCATGAAGAATCTGATGGATTTTTGTATTGGAACAATCGTGTTTATTTTCCTTGGATTTGGATTGTTACTCGGGGAAGATGCACTTGGCGGACTGGTAGGAGTTCCAACACTTGGAATCTTTACAGATTATGCAAACTTTGACTGGTCTAATTTTGTATTCAACCTGGTTTTCTGTGCGACAGCAGCAACAATCGTATCAGGAGCTATGGCAGAAAGAACAAAGTTTCTTTCCTATTGTATTTATTCCGCAATGATCTCCGCAGTTGTGTATCCGATCGAAGCACACTGGATCTGGGGAGGCGGATGGCTTTCACAGCTTGGCTTCCATGATTTTGCAGGATCTTGTGCAATCCACATGGTAGGTGGAGTAACAGCATTTATCGGAGCTGCAATGGAAGGAGCCAGAATTGGTAAATTCTCAAGAGATAAGAATGGAAAAGTAACAAAAGTCCACGCATTTCCAGGACATAACCTCGTAATAGGTGCTCTTGGATGTTTCATCCTCTGGTTTGGATGGTATGGATTCAACGGTGCGGCAGCAACAACAGGCCCACAGCTTGCATCTATCTTTATGACAACAACAATCGCACCGGCAACAGCAACCGTTGTATGTATGATCTTCACATGGCTTCGTTATGGAAAACCAGATGTGTCTATGTGTCTGAATGCATCCCTCGCAGGCCTGGTAGCAATCACAGCACCTTGTGATGTGACAGATGGATTAGGAGCACTGATCATTGGAGCAGTTGCAGGAGTTCTTGTAGTATTTGGCGTTTGGTTCTGTGATAATGTAGTGCATGTAGATGACCCGGTTGGTGCCGTAGCAGTTCATTGTTGTAATGGTATCTGGGGAACAATCGCAGTTGGTCTTTTTGCAACAACAAATGCGCCGGAAAGCACACTGAAAGGTCTGTTCTACGGCGGTGGATTCGGACTTCTCGGAACACAGCTTCTTGGTGTAGTAACAGTTCTTGCTTGGACAGTTGTAACAATGACAATTATCTTCAAAGTAATCGATATGACAATTGGACTTCGTGTTTCAGAGGAAGAAGAGATTGTTGGTCTGGATTCCAAGGAGCATGGTCTTGCATCAGCATATGCAGGATTCAGCATCATGGATATTACAGAAGGTGCAATGAATGAAAATGAAAACACAGATCTTGGTGTAGCAGATTATGACGCAGCATCTCCGATTCAGAGAGCAGCATCTGTACCGGTAGCGGGACCGGTAGATGCAGATACAGGAATGCACAAAGTAGTTATTATTGCAAAGCTTTCCAAGTACGAGCGCCTGAAAGCAGCATTGAACAATCTTGGTGTAACAGGAATGACAGTGACTCAGGTTATGGGATGTGGTATCCAGAAAGGTGTCGGCGAGAAATATCGTGGAGTTGAGATGGACGTAACTGTTCTTCCAAAGGTAAAAGTAGAAGTTATCGTTGGAAATATTCCGGTTGAGAAAGTCATCGAAACAGCATCCAAGACACTGTATACAGGACATGTCGGTGATGGTAAGATCTTTGTATACAACGTGCAGAAAGTAGTAAAAGTACGTACAGGAGAAGAAGATCTCGAAGCATTGAAAGATGTAGAATAATACTTGATAAAAAAAATAATCTCCCAAAAGCAGTAAAGACTGTTTTTCCGGAGATTATTTTTTATGATTATTGAACGATTTCTTGAATAATTTTTTTTATAAATGAGATTGAAATCTTATATACTACTATATTTAATAAGAAGTAACAGCGTAAAAAACAACACAGGATGGTAAAAATGACCTAAAAATTTTTTAGACTATCATATAATTTGAAAAGAAAAATGTGAAAAAAATACTATTTTATGTAAAGAGAGTTAAATAAATATAAAATTTTCCTTTAAAAACCTAAAAAAATGTGATATAGTGTAATACAAACATATGATATTGAAATTCAGGAGGGAAAATTAAGAATGAACAATTATATGTATCTGGTTCCAGTTGCAGCTGTCATTGCTCTTCTTTTTGCAGCGTATCTTGCAGCAAAGGTTAGCAGACAGGATGCCGGAACAGAAAGAATGAAGGAAATTGCCGGTGCAATCGCAGATGGTGCACGTGCTTTCCTGACAGCAGAGTACAAGATCCTTATTGTATTCGTAGTAGTACTTTTCGTACTGATCGGATTAGGAGTAGGTAACTGGGTAACAGCAGTTTGCTTCGTAGTAGGTGCTCTGTTCTCAACAATCGCAGGTTACTGCGGAATGACAGTTGCTACTAAGGCAAATGTCAGAACAGCTAACGCAGCTAAAGAGAGCGGAATGAACAAAGCTCTTTCCATCGCATTTTCAGGTGGTGCCGTTATGGGTATGTGTGTTGCTGGACTTGGTGCACTTGGTGTCAGCCTTGTGTACATCGTAACTAAGAATGTAGATGTATTATTCGGATTCAGCCTTGGTGCTTCTTCCATCGCATTGTTTGCACGTGTTGGTGGTGGTATCTATACAAAGGCAGCAGACGTTGGAGCTGACCTTGTAGGTAAAGTAGAAGCAGGTATCCCGGAAGATGATCCGCGTAACCCGGCTGTTATCGCTGACAACGTTGGAGATAACGTAGGTGACGTAGCAGGTATGGGAGCTGACCTTTTCGAGTCTTACTGTGGATCTCTGATCTCAGCACTGACACTTGGTGTTGCAGTAAGCGAAGTTTCAGGAGTATTATTCCCACTTGCAATCGCAGGATGTGGTCTGATCGCTTCTATCCTTGGAACATTCTTCGTAAGAGGCGGAGAGAACACAAATCCTCAGAAAGCTCTTACAAAAGGAAGCTATGCTTCTTCAGCAATCGTAATCATTGCTTCTTTAGCACTTAGCTGGGTGCTTTTTGGAAACATGAACGCAGCAATCGCAGTTATCGCTGGTCTGATTGTTGGTGTTATCATTGGTAACATCACAGAGTACTACACATCAGCAGATTACAAACCGGTTAAAGGAATCGGAGAGCAGTCTGAGACAGGTGCAGCTACAACAATCATCAGTGGTCTTGCAGTTGGTATGAAATCAACAGCTATCCCGCTGCTTCTGATCTGTGTTGGTATTTTTGTTTCTTATAATGTATTTGGTCTGTATGGAATTGCTCTTGCAGCAGTTGGTATGCTTTCTACAACAGGAATCACTGTTGCAGTTGATGCATATGGTCCGATCGCAGACAACGCTGGTGGTATCGCAGAGATGTCCGGTCTTGATGAGTCCGTTCGTGACATTACAGACAAGCTTGACTCTGTAGGTAATACAACAGCAGCTATGGGTAAAGGATTTGCTATCGGTTCTGCAGCACTTACAGCTCTTGCGCTGTTCGTATCTTATGCAGAGACAGTAGGTCTGAAATCCATCAACCTTCTTGACTACAAAGTAATCATCGGTATCTTTATCGGTGGTATGCTTACATTCCTCTTCTCAGCATTCACTATGGAGTCTGTATCTAAGGCTGCATATTCAATGATCGAGGAAGTTAGACGTCAGTTCCGTGAGAAACCAGGCATCATGAAAGGTGAAGAGAAACCTGACTACAAGTCATGCGTTGCTATTTCTACAACAGCAGCACTTCACGAGATGCTTCTTCCAGGTCTGATGGCAGTTATCGTTCCTGTAGTAGTAGGTGTTCTTCTTGGAGTTGACGCTCTTGGCGGACTTCTTTCAGGATCCCTCGTAACAGGAGTTCTTATGGCGATCTTCATGTCAAATGCAGGTGGTGCATGGGATAACGCTAAGAAGTATATCGAAGAAGGAAACCACGGCGGAAAAGGTAGTGAGGCTCATAAGGCAGCCGTTGTTGGAGATACTGTAGGAGATCCGTTCAAGGATACATCAGGTCCGTCCATCAACATCCTGATCAAACTTATGACAGTTGTATCACTTGTATTCGCTCCACTGTTCCTTTCTATCGGAGGACTTCTGTAATACTTTTGTCATCCATATATGGATGACATTAAGAATATAAGTTGAAAGAAAACGTTCTCCGGGGATTTCCCCGGGGGACGTTTTTTTCTGTGTTGCTTTTACTTGTTTTATTATATAACTATAAAACTGGCTTGTATAAATATTTTAAAACTGGATATATCTAACAGACCAGGACGCTGATATAATAAGGCGGTATGTTGGGAAAATTCACTTACAAGTCTGACATTATCCGTCAGGTAATTACTCAACATAAGAGATAACAAACAGGAGATTTACAAAATATGAAAAACGAAAGTATCAGCACAAAGAAAATCGTAATGACTGCATTTTTTGCAGCTATTATTTATCTGGGAATCCAGTCTTTCCGTATTCCGCTTCCGGCGGCTGTCGGAACACCATTTCTGCATTTCGGACACATTTTCGTAATGCTTGCAGTATTAATGCTTGGACCTAAGCTTTCAACTGTGGCAGGAGTTCTCGGCCTTCTCGTTTTTGATGTATTGAACGGTTATATTCAGGCAATCCCGAATGTATTTGTTAGCACAATTATCAAATGTCTGCTTGTGGGAATGATTTTCCAGGCATTAAAGAAAAAAGCGCAGGGAGATGCGAAGAAAGAATATGGTTATGCAGTCCTCTGTGCGGCTATCTACGGCATTACGAACATTATCGTAGACTTTATTTGGTCAACAGTTGAACTGGTCGTTCTCGGCAGTTCCTGGAGCGCAGCGTTGGCGGCAGAGATCACATCTATCCCGGCTACGATCATCAATGCCGGATTCACAGTAGTAGGAATTGCGATTCTGTATGTTCCGGTGAAGAAAGCTTACAAGAGAATCCTTGGAGCATAAGGAATCAATGAGTACAGGATGTCAATGTCATAGCACATAAGCCGGACAATCAAAAGGAGAATTATTAAGTTGGATATTGCAAAGATACAGAAATTATTGCAGGAAGCAAAACTAGACGGATGGTTATTTACAGATTTCCAAGGTCATGACTTTATCACGAAAGAGTTTCTTGAGCTTGGAAATCGTTTCTGCACAAGAAGGCTGTTCTATTTGATTCCGGCGCAGGGCGAACCGGTGAAGGTACTCTCAGCGATTGAACCACTTCTTCTCGAACATCTACCGGGAAAGAAAATATTATATCAAGGGATCGAAGGACAGAAGAAAGTGCTGTCAGAATTATTGAAGCCGGGTATGAAGATTGCCTGCCAGTACTCTCCGGGTGGAAATGTCCCGACAATCAGCTCTACGGATGCCGGCCTGATCGAGTATCTTAGAACTTACGGAATCGAGCCGGTTACAAGTGCAGATCTGATGCAGCATTTCGGTGCAGTACTAACGGAACATCAGATAGAAACACACCGACAGGCCGGAGTTATCATACATAAGATCCTTACGGATACATTTTCTTGGATCCGAGAGAAGATAGATGCGGGAACTTATATTGATGAGTATGCAATGCTTCAGAAGATGCAGGAGCTGATCAGACAGGAAAACATTTATATGGATTCTCCGCCATTTTTCGGTATTGATGAACATGCATGTGATCCGGGATATGAACCAAATGAAAATGATTCGAAGCAGATCCGTGAAGGCAGCAGATTGATCATAGATATCGCCGGACGTCTTCCGGAAGAGGATGCGGTATATTATGATGTATCCTGGTGTATGAATGTCGGAGAGAAGATTGAGCCGGAGTACAAGAAATGGTTTCAGATAGTATATGATGCACGTGAAGATGCAAGACAGTTTATTCAGGCGAGATTAGATGAAGGAGAAACTGTCAGAGGATATGAAGTAGACCGCAGGCTGAAAGAACGGTTTGAACAGCTTGGATGTGCACAGTATCTGATGCACCGGACAGGACATAATATCGGTCATAGATGTCATGGAATCGGCGCAAATCTGGATGATTATGAGACACATGATGATCGCTGTCTGCTTCCGGGGACGATGTTTTCCATAGAGCCGGGACTGTATACAGAGAAGTATGGTGTAAGACTGGAATATGATGTTCATATTACTTCGGAGAGAGAAACGAAAGTGTACGGACCGGTGCAGGATGAAATTCTTGTGATTTGATCAAGGGTGAAAGGAATATAGTTCACCATAGCTTCAAACTATGACAAATGCATAAATTTATATATTTTTCAAAATAAGCATGGAATGATAAGATGATTGCAGATAAAACATCACTGTTCACACGATGTGCGACCAGCAACGCATCTCGCCATTTTAAATCGCCTTTG
>ERZ791821.483-NODE-483-length-33957-cov-6.029851_pt1 | contig 33957 bp, 25 predicted proteins | sample MGYA00510300_ERZ791821 | MGnify/ENA primary metagenome ERZ791821 (study PRJEB30046, sample SAMN00792034) | human gut metagenome | study: EMG produced TPA metagenomics assembly of the A metagenome-wide association study of gut microbiota in type 2... | reverse complement strand
TTCTTCATTTTATCACCTCATAAAAACGAACTAATTAAAATTACAAGATACTAGCTTACTTCCAGTCCAATTAACCTTATTTTCTTTTTTGAAAAAACGAGTGAAGTAATTTTTCTCACCAATATAGCTGACAGGACGATATAGACATGCCAGTGCATGCAGTATGGTTGATTTTCCGCATCCATTGGTGCCAAAAATAGCTGTAACCTTTTTATTTCCAAAAGAAAACTTAAGGTTTTTAAGCCCCTTAAGTTGAATAAATTCGACACTCGTAAGAAATTGTTTTGGAGGGGTCATTTTTAATGAGCTGATGATATTTTTTTTTGAAAATACAATCAGACTATTATAGTCAGAGCGTTGATGTTGAGAAAACGCACAAGGCCGACTCTTGGCAGAATCGGCCTCTTTTTCAGCTCTGTGGTAAGTGAATTCTAATCAACTACCGCTCTAATCCGTTTTTCCTCTTCTTCATAGCTTGCATCCTCCGGATATGGTCCGCCTGTTTTTGATTATTCCTTTGGGTCTCTCTTAACTCACGCAAAGTTCGCTGGCTCAAAGATTCAACAGGGCCAAGCGTTTTGTAATAGTCCTTTAAACCTGCTGCTATTTTTAAATCTTCAGAGTTTCCGCTTTGTTCTAGTTCAGCGATGGCTTTGCCAACAAGCTGAAGGAGTTTTTCTCGATTTTTTTTGATTTTTGTAATGCCGGGAGTATCTTCGATGTTCCTTCCTTCTTTGAAGGCAGAGATGACGCTTTGTATTTGCTTATCTTTCGCTCTAAGACGTTCTTTTTTTCGAGCGATAGCATGAGCTTTGGCTCTTTCCTGGCTCGAAGCAAATTTTCTTTCATTATGTATTTCAGAAATAGGGACTCCCTTTAGCACTTTTCCTCTTGACCAGCGGCGCGTGGCAGTTGCTTCGATGCCAAAGTCTTTAAGACAAGCGACAAAATGCTCCCTCATGGCGTCACGAGTTTGGTTATCAATATGCATTCGCTTACCATCCTTTCCGATGGTACTAACGATAATATGACAGTGAGGCTGGTTAGTTTTTTGGTCTGTAGAGGCTGTGTGAAATCCAAGTACAAATTCATAGCCGGACAGAGTGTCGTTTGCCCATTTTCTGCACGCGTTTTTGAATTTATCTTCCGGCGTACCCGCAGGCATTGAAAGAATAAGCCTTCTGGCATGGCTTAGAGAGCCGCCCTGATCAGGGATCGTTTGGCTTAATTTCCACTTGTAAAGCTCACTGTCGTAGTCTGCTCTCCCAGTCAGGAGGCTCTTATCAGCTTTCTCTAACGTGATATTTCCGTTTCTCGCAATGTAGGATACGGCTCCTCTTCAATGCTCATAATTTTTTATGGTTCCGCTTCCAAAATGAACAAAAGCTTCCGGAAGGCGTTTCGCTATTCCCCGGGCTTTATCTTTAGAAGAAAGAACTCTTAGAAAAGATGCAGAAGTTCTCTCTCGGCGTTCGACATGGAGAGTACGAGGGCGCCTTTTAACTGTTGGGAATAATTCTTTAAGAGCTGAACTCATGAATTATTCCTTTTTAAATAGTGAAGCAATTTCTTGACGAATAAACTTCTTTTGAATTTCCAAAAATTGTTCCAGCAGAACTTCTTTGTTCTCAACTTGTTTTAGGACTCTTTCGAATCTGGCCGTCAGAGCCGGATTTTTAATTAGAGGAGGAACTACGGTTAGAAGTTGCTGACCTAAAGCTGTTGCATGAATTTGTTTGCCCTTAGTTTCCAGGTATCCCTTTCGCTTAAGCTCGGTAATGATGGCTGCACGTGTTGCCGGCGTGCCGATACCGTCTCCGTCTTTTAATAATTTTTTGTCTTTGGGGTCTTCCACTGCATTATGAATATTCTCCATTGCAGCAATCAGAGTTCCCTCTGTAAAGGCCGGAGGAGCTTTCGTTTTTTCTTGCTGAAGTTTTACATCTTTAAGAGTGAGCTGTTGTCCTTCTTGAAGCAGAGGAATTTCTTCTTCCTTTTCATTTTTTTCTTGTGCTATGACGGCTTTCCATCCCGGACTGATAGTTGTTGTTCCTTTAGCGCTGAAAGTTTCGTTTTCAACGGCTAGAGACACATTGGTCGAATAGAACTTGTATGGAGGATAGAACTGGCAGATATACCGAAGGCATAGCAGCTCATAGATTTTTTGTTCTTTGTCTGAGAGCTTTTCAAGGCTTCCGGCTTGGCCGGTAGGAATAATTCCGTGGTGTGCAGATATTTTTTTATCATTCCAAACAGCAGATTTAATCTGAAGGTTGCATTGCCTAATTAACGGAAGAAACTTGGGAAGTGTTTTAGCAATTGCGGTTAAAACGGTTTTAGATTCTTCCCATTGAGACTCCGGTAAATACTGGCAATCCGAACGAGGATAGCTCGCTAACTTGTGAGTTTCATATAACGATTGGCAGGTATCCAGGGTTTCTTGGGCAGAAAAACCATATTTGCTGCTGGCCTCGAGCTGAATGTCTGCTAAAGAAAAAACTTTTGGCTGAACTTTCTGTTTGATTTCTTTGGAAAAAGATAGAACCTTTGCCGTTTTTTGATTCTGTAAGCGGCTGACGAGACTCTTTGCGACCGTTCCGTCGGTCAGTCTCCTTTCTTCGTCTAACCCACTTTGTCCGTTTTTTGGTATCCACGAGGCAGAAAAATCAGTGTTGCCGTTTGAGACTGTGCATTTGATGGTAAAAAATGGAATGGGCTTAAAGTTTCTAATATCTTGGTCTCGTTTTGCTACAAGCGATAAAGTAGGGGTCTGTACTCTTCCAACAGCGATCAGAGTTCTTTCTCCGGACAATGCTTTTTTAAGCGTCAACGCTCTTGTTAAGTTCATTCCAAGAAGCCAATCCGCCCTGCTTCTGCCCAAGGCAGCAAGTTTCATGCCTTCATATTTGCTGTTCGGTTCAATTTTAGTAAGGCTCTTTCGGATGGAAGCTGAATCCTGCGCAGATACTAAAAAGCGTTGGACAGTCTTTTTATATTTGAAATGCTCTAGGATTTCGTCTACCAAAAGTTGACCTTCCCTGTCCGGGTCTCCCGCATTGACTACGATATCGGCTTTTGTCAAAAGGTCTTTGATGACTTTGAGTTGAGCCTTTACGCCTTTATCCTTTTTCGGCTGAAGAATCCATTTTTGAGGAAAGATCGGGAGATCTTGAACACGCCAAATCTTATTTCCCTTTTTTCCCACAGGAATGTCTTCAGGAAGGTACGCATCCGGTTCGGCCTGTTCCAACAGATGTCCGAAGCACCATGTTACGTAAATGTTGTTTTTGCAAAGCACCGCACCATTGAGTTTTTTTACAGACCCCAATTCGTTGATGATCGCTTTGGCAACAGACGGTTTTTCAGCAATGAATACTTTTATTGTCATTTTTATGGATCAAAGAAGGGAGCGCCGCATGGCGCTCCGGAGATGAGGTTAACGATCAAGTTCAGGGGTCTGGGATTTTCCAGCCTTCTTTTCAGGGGCTCTAAATTTTATGGATTCGATTCCCAGTTGATTTAGGCATAAGGCGATGCTTTTTGCCTTGATCACTTTGTTCTCATACTGCTTTCCGTCTTTTTCAAAATTTTCAGTTGTTAAGGAACCTCGAACATCCAGGCGCATTGATTTTTGAAGCAGTTTTGCCATATTTTCTGCTGTTGCACCGAAATACTGAAGCTTGTAGAAATCAGGTTCTTTTCGTTCAAAAGAACCGTCCGCCTTCTTTTCAAAGTTTGGATGATAGGTTAGGACTTCCAGAACTTTCGTTTCTTTTCCGGCATGAGGGCCTTTAGTAGGAAAAATACTGGTGCACTTGGGTTCGCCCAATACAACCAGAGATTCAGAAAAATCTTGATATTTGCTTGTCATAAGCTAACTCCTTATTTGAGGGTGGAAAAATGCCGCTTGAATTCGCCGGAAGTTGTCTGCGTTTTCTTACGACGGTATAAATTTCGAATGTCCTTTAACGGGGAAGTCTGTTTCTTTTTAGGAGAGGCAGAAGGCGTGGAAGCGGGCGGTTTATCAGTCGGAGTCTCGAAAATTGCCTCTAAATTTTCATCTTCCTTTTCCGGCCCTTCCGTTTTTTTATCGAGGCTCGAGGAAGGTTCTTCGTTTACTGGGGCTGGATCAAAAGAGGGCTGCTGCAACGAAATATCTTCCGGCTCTTGTGCAGGCTCTTTTTCTTGTTCTTCAGTAGGTATATCTACCCCGTCAAACAAATCGCTGATTGTCTGGTCCAGATCTTCAGAAGTTTCACCATCGTCTTTATTACCGTTTATTTTTTCCGGCAGTTGATTCAACTGCTGCTTAGATAGGTCTAACTTAGGAGCGTGTTGGATAGCAGAAAGATTGAACCGATTCGCAGCAATTTTGGTAAAAGAAGCTTCAACATAGTTTTGGATTTGCTCATTACTCCAATCTGAATCCGGCGTTTCGGCAAGTTCTTTTGGAATTTCCGGAAGCTCGTTGACTCCGGCAATTTTTCTTGAGTCTTCTTCTGTCAGCTCTGTGGCCAATACCTGGTTCACTCTTTCGTCTAATGACGCTGTGAAGGTTTCAACGTCCTGCACAGGTACAAAAGGAGTTTCCCAGCGTTGTCTGCACTCAAAGTTCGGGTCTTCGTAATAGCGGATTTTTTGACAAAGAATAGGTTTTGCCGAGCCTTTATTGAGTACAACGATTTCCTTTTTATCTCCGATTCCTTTTATTTCCTGAGGGAGCAGAAGAGAGCGTCTTTGATCTGATTCACTGGTTGATGTTGAACCTTTTCCTTTAGAGGTTGATTTGGACTTAACCGTTTGTGTACCCAGCATCTCACTGTACTCGTTTGCTAAAGATTGTTGAGTAGGATTGGGGGCATACATGATGAGTAGAGAATGATTGGCCCTAATCGTTTCAGCATCGTCTTTCCCGTAGGCGCTTGCCAACTGAGTCATGCTTTGAATAATCGTCAGCAGACGCATGTTGTAACCGGCCATATACGCGATTGCCTGACTGATCATCGGGACTCTGCCGATTGAAGTCATCTCATCTAACAGAACCAAACACTGATACTTGAGGCTTTTGTCTTGTTCCGGAAGTTTCTTAGTGTTCAAATTAAGCAGCTGATCAAAAAATAAATTGACCAGTACCCGAGCCTCTTTAAGCTTGTTTGGCTCGATCTTGAGGTAAATGCTCATTTTCTTTCTACGAACGTCTCTCAGATCGAAATCGTTAGCACTCGTGGCAAGATCAACCCGAGCATTGGCAAAACCGAGAAGAGGTGTCCCGAACGTGCTGACAATGCCTGACAGAGTATTTTCTGAATTACTAAAAACTCTGTTTAATGCTTCAATACAACGGTTGGAATAGGGATGGCCGGCGTCTTGTGCATCCTTAAGTTTTTTTGTTAATGAGTCTTTTAATCCTGCTGCTGATGACTCCCTGAGAATTTGTCCCAAAGTTTTAGGAATGCCCGGCGTTTCTAATACGTAAAGACATAATCCGCGGAACAAATCTTTAGCGTTTTCGCTCCAGAATTTATCTCCGTTTGACTCAGAGTTATAAAGCGCCGTGGCAATAGCGTCGATATCTCCGACGCGATCAACTTCGTTGGAACTAATGTATTCCAATGGGTTGTACCGATGAGTTTTTCCTTCAGGATCGAAAGGAGCAAAAAGGTAGACTTCCTGACCGTGAGCCGCTCGGTATCCGGATGTAATATCGAAGTTTTCTCCCTTAATGTCCAAAATAACAAGACTGTCGCTGTAATTAAGGCAATTCGGAATGACAACGCCGACACCTTTACCGGACCGTGTCGGGGCGGCTAAAAGAACAAACTCTGTTCCGCCGTAATTAAGGTATCTTCCGTTATGTTTGCCAACCAAGATGGTTTTATCCAATCCGTTCGGCGGATTGATAAGCCCGTATTTTTGAACCTCCGTGTTGCTGGCAAAAGCCGCATCCCCATGTAAACTCCTTTTTCCGGCTTTAATTTTGATAGCGATTGCAACGGCTGCGGTAATCAGCCAAGGAGCAAGCAGACAGCCGAGGATAGCCGCCTTGATGAAACTCCTATTGCTGTCCCGATACATCATCCAGTATTGAAATATTGTCCAAGGACGGCATATTTCAAGGGGGAGGCGAAAAATCTTGAGGAATAAAAATCCTGAAATCTCAAAGAACAAAACAGCTAAGAGAAGGCAGCCGATGATTCCGACGGCAACCTTGATAATTTTTTTATTTCTAGGCTGACTCATTTGGCGGTTCCTTATGATTTGAGCCTGGCGGGCTTAAACCAAATATCCGTGATATGGCGTCCGATGCCTTTTTTATCGTTATGGATGTGGACAACCACATCTATAACGTCTTGGAGGTAACGATTGATTTGTTCTGTTGTCATCGTTTTAGCGTCTTCAGCTTGCTGTACCTTCAGAGCAAGGTACTTGAAGACATCCTCACAGCTGCCTGCATGACAACTGGTGATCGAGCCGCCGTGTCCGGAAAGACAGATATTTAAAAAATCAAATGTTTCGGGCCCTCGAAGTTCCGCTAATAGAATTCGATCCGGCTTCATTCGCAGACATGAACGCATCAGAGAGGCAGCCGTTACGTTTGAATTACGTTTTGCTTCGCTGGGGTAAAACAGGCAAACCTTGTTGTCATGATAGGGGAGCCCATGAACCAGTTCCGGAACGTCCTCGATCGTGACGATCCTTTCGTCTCTGGGAATGTCCTGCATCAACGCCTTCATGAAGGTTGTTTTTCCACTCCCGGTTTCTCCGGCTATCACGATGTTCTTTCCGTACCGGACAGCCTTTCTCAAGAATTCAACTCTTTTTTTCGCTCCTTCTTCGTATTCCTGAAGGTGTTCGTAAATTTCTAGTAGTTCTTCATCTTTCGGATTTTGTTCTTCAGCTTTTCTCATATGATTGAAAAAACCTGATCGATAAAAATCATCAACGGAAATAATTTTTAAAGAAGGTTTTCTGATCGTGAGACTGACCAGTTCGGGAGAGCAAGCAGGAGGTTGTATAAATTGAGCTCGTTCGCCGTCGGGCAGTGTGACGGAAACAATAGGTTCCGTCTTGGAGAAGTTGACGTTGTCACCGGAGTATTTGGCTGCGGTGATTCCAAGCTCTATCAGCGCGTCATAAGTTAGGCTCGGAACCGAGACTTGATTCCAAACTCCTTCTCTTTCATAGTAAAGTTGGCCCGGTCGATTAACAGCAATTTCAGTGACGCCTTCCATCTGTAAGAATTGATTGAAAGGTTTTAATTTTTGACGGATGGAAATATCTCTATCGATACTCATGATTTAATTTCTCCTTGAACGGTTTAACGTTCGAGTCCTTTGGTTTTGTTTTGTTCCGGGATTTTTTGTTCGGTTTGGGTGCGGCTGGCTGGGGTTTGGCGTTTAAAAAACTCCGAGTTGACCGTCAGTATTTTTCCCTGCCGTTCACAGTCAAGCATTCTTTCTTCCACAGCCTGAAGCACTTTTTCTAAAAGCTTGGGGTTTTGCATCGCCGGGTCAGCTTTAGGCAACTCTTTTCGCATTAATTCCAAAGTGTCTCGATGCTGCTTGTTAAGCGAAAAAAGGATTTTTTCGTTTTTTGTCTGAGAAGCGGTTAATTCTTTTTGTTCTGCTAAGGCCTTAATGTTTGCCTTGGCGATAGTCACAAAGTCGTCAGTGGTAAGAGTTTTACTATCTTTAAAGCCATGCTCTACAAGCCAGACGCTTACAGTCGAGCGCATCTGTTTGTACCATCGCTGAAGCTTGGGCAGCGCGTTTCTTTGTTTAGAACATTCTTCAACAAGGTACGCCGCAGTCTCTTCCGCATAATTGGGATGATCTTTTGTAATCCCGGAATCTTTTAAGCGGATTTCGGCTGCCATACAGACTGGATCTCGCTGTCTGAAGCCTTCCTCTAATAGACGCGGAGCCTCTTTTACTAAAGGGATAACTTTTTCTTTCAGCTCGGAGTCGTAAGCCATATGGATACCGACTTCGTGAAGCAGCACCGAAGAGGCTGCATCCGGCACTAAGTTTTCAGCAATGAGAAACGCAGTTTTATGCTCTTGTTCATAGAATCCTTGTACTCTTCCTTCACCGGAGTTAATGAAATGAGGAGTTTTTTTGAAGCTCCTTTTCTCCCCTGAGCGAACTAGAGCAAGTTTGTTCCTTATTTCTTCGGTATAATTGACATCAGTGTAAAGATCCTCGTGCGACGTAGTCGGTTGAAGTTCGGTTTGATTATCTTCAATGTCTGGTCCAGAAGAGGGCGGTGTAGCCGAAGCATCGCGGTCAGGAAAGATGAGCGCGCCTGACAATCTCACACTATCATTTCCCCATAATCTTTCGACATCAAATTTAGGCTTTACTGGTCTATCCGTGATGACTGAGAACGAATTGTTTTTATTGTTAAATTCACAGGGTACCCCTCTGTTGTACTTCGGCGAATAAAAGACAAACTGAGTCTCACTTTCCTTGTAAAGCCTTGTTGCGCTTGTCAGAACCTCTCTAAGACTCAGTAAAGCAGCTTCAGTTTTATTTGCCTCGGTTGGGAAAAGATCTCTGGAAGGAAACTCTATTGCGTTTGCAGTAAGGTGTTTGGCTCCTAAACCCCGATGTTTATTTAGGCGGTAAAAACCTTCCTTAATGACAATTTCACCGTTGGGATACTTTAGGTTTCCCTTAATGTTCAGTGTCGCAAAAATTCCTTCCGGATTGCCTTCGTGAGCAAACTGGTCAGGGACAATAAATCCGGTCTTTGTGTTTTTCTTGGAATTTTTTAGTTCTTCCGGCAAAGCTGACAGGTATGGCGGTACATCATTGATGCCGGAAACAATTTTGAGGCGGCCATTGTCAATTAGGGCGTCGATGGTAGTTTTGCCGAATTTTTTCTCCAAGGCTTCTCTAATCTCAGAAATCTTGGCACCGCTTTTGCCCTCTCTGGTTTTTGAGAAAAGAGCAACTCCTTTATTAGTCTCTTTAGTTTTAATCTCTTCAAAGAGAGCTTTAAATTTCTCGGAAACCCTTTGGACGTCCACGCCGTCCAAATAAGGGTAATAGGATTCTTTATCTAACGTCTTCTCGACAAATGCTCCGTTTGTTAAGAAGTCATTGGTAATGCCTAGCTCCCGGCTCCGCACCTCTACGAACGCTTCAAAACTTCTGGCCGCTTCTTCTGTTTTACTATGCCAGTACGCTTTTTTCTTCAGCATTCTTCGGTGCATTGCAGTTGAACGAATGGTGTCAATCGTTTCTGCCCAAGCGTGATGCAGCTCCGGCCGGATCTTATCTGCTGCGCCTCGTTCTGTCTGAATGAGATCTTCCTTGGTAAGAGTTACCTTGTAGACAAGTTCTCTGCCTCTATCCGGGATGTCCAGATTAATATCGGCCTGATCCAGTTCTCCGGCAATAACCCTTCGCGCTAATTCAGCAGCTTTCGGATTGGTCTTGAGTTCGTATTCCACCCGGGAGGCAGAACCCATCCATAGTGAATAAATCTTTTTACCGCCCTCATTGATTCGTTCCTGAGCCTTCGGTGTTAATTCAAAAATTACCTCCGAATCAACCTGTTCACTGAGCATCCTGACATCGAGCTTTTCCCGGTAATTCGTTCTCATCAGATAGTGGTCGAGCGCATGAAACCATTCGTGAGCCAGACAAGAGTAGCCTTTGGTTTTGGTGAGATTGATTAGGCGATTAGCCGGTTCGTAATGCGCAGATGCGCTGCCGTGTCCTCTGGAGCCGAAGCACAATCCCAATTCGCCGTCTAGGGCTACGGCCTTGGGAGGAATTCCCAGAATCTTAGAGAGGTCAAGCAGCGAATCGTAAGCATTGTTGAGCATCCATTGCCGTTCGCGCCCATTTTTACCTTGTTTAACCCAATTACCAAACTCAACGCCTCTGAAGCCGAAGGTACTCATAAACATTTCCGGCGTAGCGTCTTTTCCTTCTCGATAGTCCGGGCCAACACGATCTCGAATCGGAGAACCGCTTCTCCAATCTTTTTCCGTTTTGGAAAATTCCTCCCGAAATATTCGATACTTATTTTCCAGTTCTGTCCGGTGGTTTTTTAGATATTCCCAAAATGCTTCATCGGATTCAAAAGCAATCTTGTCCGTTAGCTGGAACTCAATCGTTCCGGATTTGCCGTAAACCTCATAAGTATGGCTGCTGCGAACCCCGCGGCCGTACAGCTCTACGGGCAGTTCAGCCTTAGGCTTGGATTCCTGCTCTTTTCCCGGTTGATTTGCAGCCTCAAGCAGTTTGCCGAAGGTTGTTTTGAGCTGCTTTTCAATATTAGCTTCGAACTCTTTCTCGCTGTTTCCGACGGCTACCGCATAATAGGGAAAAAGCTTCCCGTCAGAGTTTTTTAAACACAATTGCTTGTTGTCTCGGCATCCCGGCAAAATGCATTGATATTGATATGACCTAATGTCAGTATCATCGGAGAGCCTCAGAGCATTCCAGCGACAAATATCTTGTGCGTCACCGATACTGTAGGCTCCGATGAAGGGCCAGTACTTCGTAGAAATATGCGCGAGAACCTTATACTTATCCCCCACTTCGTAAAAATGATCAAAGGCTTCGGTAGGGGCTTCAGGAGCCAGTTCTCCGTTTATAACTTGGCGATGCAAGGCGATTGCTGCGGAGGCCGTGTGCAGATAGCGTCTGAATTTAAAAGTGCCCTTGGCCGGCCGTCTGCCTCTTAATGTTGATCTTACGAGCCACAGACAAGCAGCCGCTTCGGGGTTGTCTTTATGCAGCTCGAGGATGGAACTTTTAGGCCAGATCTTATCCAGCGGTTCTGAAGAGAGACGTTTTTCAAGTTCTTCCGGGGATCCCTGGATGAATTTATAAGGTTCAGTGCTCCTGTTGAGTGATCTTCCCTTGCGGGTGTTATGAAGGTCTTCCCCGAAATCTTGAAGCTTGCGGCTGCCGTCCCTGTTTAATTGGTAATTCAAAATATCAGCGTCTTTGATTGCAGTTGAGACAGCCGGCTTTTTATCGGCCTTAGGTTTTTCGTGTTCCGGAGGCGCAAAAAAATCAAATTCCAGTTGTTCAGCGAGTAATGAGGCCATAATTAACTCTCGTTTTGCTTATAGGTTTTTTAGCGCTCTCTTTCTTTATCAGGAGCTTTGCTTTTAATTTCTATGACCTTTCTTGCTTTTGCGTTTTTGTCATAGATTTCCACGGACAACTGTTGTCCGGCATCTTGAGCCTCTTTAAAAACAGAGGCCATCTTGTCTCGAAAAGCTTGCTGAAGACGTGGTCTGTTTTTAAATTGAGGGGCGCGCAGAAATCCGGCAGTTACGACTTTGCAGGCTTTTTTGTTTGCCTCTGTTAGTTTTGCAAAATCCGGTCCTTCTTTATCAAGTTGTTTGAGCCTTGTAAAATCTTTTTTTCCTTTGTTGAAAATAGCTTCAACAACTTTCTCCTTAGGCTTGGCGGAAATTGAGAGCTTCCCTTCCCGATCCCAAGGTCTGTTTAATTTTTCATTGGAAAGATAGGCGGAAAATTCGGGCTGATGCAGGCTTAGTACCGGATCGTGCTGAATCCCGCTAAGAAGGCTTTGCCACTGTTTGGTGTAATAGAGGCTTTCTGCCGGCTCAATGTTGCGGAAATCTGCTTCATAGCTGATTTCTTCTCCGTTTTTTCCAACGCGCTCCAGGCATTGTTGAAGTTTGAGTTCACAAACCTGAGCTTCAATTTCGCTTCTGAACGGTTCAAGAAGCGTTTTTGTTGCCGAGATGATCTGTCTTGATTTATCTGCGATAAAGTTTTCAATCTCGGAATTATCGGATGTGGGCTCAAAACCTAAAGCTGTTCCGGGAAGCTTCTCCTGAGGATCAAAAATAAGCTGAGGGTTAAGTGTGACTTCTTTAGTTTCAAGAACTTTATCCTTTTGAAAACTTCGGATTTCACCGTTGAGAGTACTAATCACCGTACCCTTGGATGATGCATACAAATCCAATGTGGCAGGAAAAAGTTTGAGTTCCAGCTTATGGGTGTTCTGAGCTTCTAATTCGATAGCAAGTTCGTCGTGTTCTGAAAAAGTCATTTTGTTGTCTCCGGGAGGGGTTTCAAACTGTATACAGAGGAGAAATCAACATCGCGCGCGACAAGAATGCCGATGCGCTCCCCTTGATTTTTGGTTAGAGTGGGCGGAATGTTGCCGCTTTGACGCATAGCCTCTTCAATGATTCTTTCCATCCCGTCTTGGCTGTTTTGGTAGTAATTCACGCCGCCGTTGTTTTCGGTGTTTTTGCTCATGCCGAAATCGAAGCCGTCTTGAATCAGAGTGAAAAGTAAAGCATTGCCGAACCTTCTCCACCAGTGGAAATCAATTTCCCCGGACAGTCCCGCTCCGCCGAGGGCATCCGTGGACGGTGAATTCAAATTGATTCGAACCCCGTTGGGTGTTTGAATTTGCGTCCAAAGAACAAAGATCCTGTTTAAGCCGTTTTCTACCGCTCCTTTGTACTCACCCACGGCCTTCGAGCCTCTTTCTAAAAGAAGCGTTTTGCCGTTTGCTGAATAAATATTCCTGGGAATGACGCAGCTCGTCATTCCGGGAACGGTTGTATCCACTTTGGTCTCCAAGATGCATTCAATAAACGTTCCTTTAGAAAGCAGAAGGTTTCGATTGGGCATCATTGAGGCTCTGACTGAGGCCGTTTCAATCGGAGTGAGCAAGTTGTCAAATTTTTCTGAAGACCGGGGAGGTTCCGAGGCTCTGAAAACAGGTTCGGTGCTATTTTCAGGAGCGGCTTGGATCGTGTTTGCCTCTCCCATCATCGGGGCGCTGTTTCTTCTTTCGGTTAACGTGGGCTCTTTGGGTTTTTCTCTATCATTTTCAGCGACTGCGGGCATGGGTGCTGAGTAGGTCGGAAGCGCGGGCTCGTAAGCAACCGGAGGAATTGCCGGAGTGATTGGCGAGATTGCCGGTTCAGGGGCACTTTGATTTTTAATTTCTTCTTTTTTGACAGCTGCCTGATGATCAAGAACAAGGGTTTTGTTGCTTGTGTAAATGTTCCCGTTTTCTTTTGCTTTTGAGGTTTCGGTCTTTTGCTCTTTAACGTCTTGGTTCTGATATAAGTTGTAGCCTACTAAAACGCACAGAGCCAGCATTGCAGCCGCAACAAGCGGTTTGCCCGGAGTTTTACTTTTTCTTCCCTCGACATGGGGAATACCTTGTTTTGCATCTTGAGCAACGGAAGTAATGGTGTCTTTATTGGTTTGCATTATTTACTCCTTATGCTTGATTTGTCTGTATAAGCCCTTGACAGAGACGGCACGTTTATCCGAGGCCCCGCCTCCCTGATAGTTTTCGTTGTAAATGCCGACAACGGCTTTGCCCGCTCTTAATCTCACTTCTTCGTAAACGCCGTGCAGAACAAGCCAGCCGTCCTCCACATGGGAGTTCAGCAAGGTTTCCTCGCCGTCCTGTACGCGGTAAGCTGCCGGGAAATCCGTTTGTTCCTTAAACTTCAGGTACGTAAAACGATTGTCATCAAATGCTTTAATTGGTGCGATGGTCTTGGAAGCAGCGGCAGATCCGAAGTTCATTGTGTATTGATAGTTGGATTTTTTGTTTTCCGGATCTTTTTCTTCCGAGTGCAATGCACTATCTGAAAGCAGGCTCTTGACTTGATTTTTTTCGGCTTCTTTCTTGGCCGCTTCAATTTCATCCAGCGGATATCTGAACGTTAAACGATAGGTGGCCTTTGCCCTGGAACCGAGACGAATGTCAAAGAGATAGCTTCTGCGATTGGTGACAACCACAAGATTGGTTCTTCCATCCGTTGCTTTCGGTTTCAAAAAGAAGTAGTTCCCTCTGCTTAGAAATTCCCAGGCAGTAGAAAAGCCGCTTCCATAACTTTGAACCTGTTCAGAAGGGGAAAAGACAATAGTGGTAATAATTCCGCTGGCAGCGGTGACAGGATAGACCTCATCGGCTCGGAAATCGGTATAGAGAACTCTTTGGTCTTCTTTGGCAGCCTGCGGTTTATCCAGAGCAAACGCATTGGATAAACAGAGAACGGAGAAGAGCGTTCCGATAATCAAAGTTTTCTTCATTTTGCGGCTCCTACTGTGAGATCGGGGTCCATTCGGTAGGAAGTCACTTTGAATCCGAAAGGATTGATGAGTCTGCTCGGCTCATCAGCTTTGAAATTCGGGATGTATTCATAGGCAATCGTAGCTGTCCAGTTCTGGGAGGAGTCAACCGCATTGGTCTGTGTATCCACTAGCTTTTTGCCGAATCGAACAGTGGCAATGCCATTGCCGTTTGGTACAACGGTATGGACTTCAACGACAATTTTCTTGCTGTCGCCAAGCAGTTTGTCCAGGGAGTTCTTATCAGTGGAAAATTGAGCTGCGTACGGGTCAAATACGTTGGGAAGCGACAGTTCTCTGGTTTTAAGATAATCGTGCTCAAGCGTGCGGTAGTCATAGCTTTCCCGGCTGAGAACGTATTGGTTAAGCCAGTATTTGTCCATCATCTCAGAAAAAGGAATGTCTTTTTCATTGGCTATCGCTAAGACGGCAGCTTCTCCGGTGTTTTGATTGACGCGAATAACAAAGGGTTCTGTCTTTTTCAGCGGCATCATCAAGGCAATGGCTGCTGCTGTTGATATAAGGCACAACCCCAAAATTTTGCTGCACAGCCATGCTCTTTTTTCGCTCTTTTCTACAAGCTCTAACCGGCTTGTTTCCCAGTCAAGTGCTTTTTTAAAATTGTCTTGTGCTTTGGTTGTATTGTCCGAGGAGTTTTCTCCATTGGACACTGTCTTCTTTTTCCACATGATTCTTTCCTTTAGGGATTTGTTTTCTTTGCCGTGTTAATGGCTGCCGCTTTGAACCGATTCGTTATTCCCGCTTGTGACCGGATTGTTTTCTTCTCCAAAGACGAGATTTGTCTCAGTGCTTTTTGATTGAATCGGTGCGTTAATAGGTACCCGAGCACCGTGAGGGAGCGTTGGTGCCGGGGCGCCGCAGGCGCAAAGAAGAGAAGTGCAGCAGGCGGCAATTAAATATTTAATAAAAAGTGAATTCATTCTGAGTCCTTTTTTCCAAATGTTTTTTTGTAGGCACTGTCTTCGGCCGAAGAAGAGCCGGAGTCTTGCTTTCGGCTGAAATTGGCGGCACTTTTCATTGCACTGGCAACATATCCGGCAGCGGCCATTGCGCCGCCGGCGGCCAACCCCATTCCGGCTAAAGGCAGTACGCCGTTTTGATTTAGACCTTGACCTCCCAGCAAGGAACGTCCGGCATTCGCAATCCCGGAACTGCCTGAGCCTTTGCCTAAACCCAACAGAAGGGCTCCGGTTGTGGCGGCAGCCACGTTTCCGACTCCGTGAAGCATCTGACCGATGCCCGGTGCATCCATTCTTCCTCCTCCGGTGAGTCCGGCTGAAATCGCAGGGATGAGCTTGACTAAAGTGGCCGCAGCTAAAGAGAGCACGGCAAAATTCATCACCGGGAGAAACAAATTGCCGAGTTCTTTTGTGGCTTCCGGAGATTTCGCGGCTACTTCAATTTCATCCACGGAGCCTTGAAAAGCCTGAACAAAAAGCATGATGACGGCTGACGTAATGACGAGTGTGAAAATTGTGGTGATGACACTTCTGATCCAGCCGTCAAACCAGGACTGCGTTCTCGGAAACATCAAGGTGCATAAAAACAAGGGGCCGAAACCTAAGAAAATAATGAGAGAGACTTCGTTGATCAGCAGTATTCCCAGAGCCGAAAAGGTAAAGTACACACTCAGCATTCCAAGAGCGACCGTGACAATGCACATGGCTAGGATTTCCGGTGCATCCGTTATCCAACTGAATTTTCCAATCAGTCCCGAAACTGCATCAAATGCATTGGTGAAGGTTTCCCAAAGTTGATCCAAAGCACCCCATGCGCTTGTTATTTGGACGGTGCTGTGAAGACCGTGAGAGACAGCTTCTATCAAACCGCTCTGAAAGTATTCAAAAGCCTTGACTACGTAGCTGGTAAAGTGGCCGGTGTTTAATGCCAGGAAGGCAATAAATCCGATTTTGAGCATCTGGACGATAATGTCGTAAATAGCGCCGTAGTTGTTCTCCCTCATCATCATGAAAGAGCGCACGATGATGAACATGACAAGTCCCACGGCCACGACACTTCCTAGATTGTCAATAAGAGCGGCCGAGGTGTCTGTACTGAATGTGGAAATGTAGCCTTTGAACTGATTGCCGAAAGCTTCAAAGTAATTTGCTGCCATTTTCTTTTCTCGAACTACTTGGTAAGCCGTCTGCGGATTTCTTCTTTACCCAACGGCTGAAAGGCTTTTTGATGATTGATCAGCGCTTGTTCCTGAAGCATTTTTTCGTTCAGTGCTTTTTGAGAGGCCAGCTGCATTTGCGCTGAGAGCTGACTGGCTTCAAAGGCGACTTTTTCTGCTTGGATACGGGCGCTCAGGTCAGCGATGGCTTTTGCATCCGTCGCTGAATCGATCTGTTTCATTAGGTTTTCTATGTTTTGAAGTCTTTGATCGACCGCTTTTTTCCCCTCATCCGCAAAAGCTTGATATTGGGCAAACGAGGCTCCTTGCTTCTCACAGAAAGCCTTGTCCTCTCCGTTGAGAGTCGCGCAGCGTGCGCCTAGGTTTAAATTGTCATAGATGGTTCTTGCAGCCCCCGTAAGCTGACTGACACCTCCGTTTAAAACATTGCGCATCTGAGACTCGAAATTGCTCGGAAGAAACTGACGCAGTGCAGTGTTGTATCCGAACATTCCCAAGCCTCGGGTACCGGTGAAATTGTTCAGTGTGTTGACGGCAGTGTTGTACTGGGCTTGCAGCTGGCTGTACATCTGCTGAAGCTGAGTAAGCTGCTGCACCGCCTGTGCAATTGCAGAAGCATCTACTACCGGGATGCCGCTTGCGTACGTGGGGGAGGCAGCAGTTATAAGCCCGGCAAACAATACGGATAGGATCTTGTTCATCTTTATTCTCCTGGGTTGCTGTTTAAATTCAGTTCGGAAAGCGGTTTTTCGCCCCAGAAATAGGGAAGCCACTTCTCCGGTTCTTCACCGGTGTGTTTGATGAGTTCTTCAACAAAATTGATGTTTTTTGTGGAACCGGAGAAAACCTTAAGTGCTTTTGGAAATGCTTTTAAGTCTGCCCGGCAGACAACCGCCTGCTGATTTTGTTTAATCAGCATGGTTCTGGAGAGCTGAGGAAAGTTTTTCAACAGAGAAAACTCGTTGGGCGTGAGTTTGAACCCCTCGATGTACTGCTTCTCATCGGCTCCGGTATTTGGCAGAAAGATCTTGGTAATGCAGTTCTGAATGTAGTTTGAGCCTTGAGGATTGCTCAAAATATCTTCAGGAGACTGCGTGGCAAGAATGATGAGACCGTTTTGCTTACGAATGGTTTTGAGTTTGTCAAATGCGTACTTTGCGGTATCCGGGTCTGCTAAGTATCTCCAAAACTCATCCATGAAGATCATGACTCTGCGTCCGTCAATAATCGATTCGAGACGAAAGAGCAAATAGTCCGTGACTAATGAACAGATATCCTTATTGGCTAAGAATTCAGTTCCGTCTATTCCTAAAACCGGCTTCGAATTAAAGTCGATTTTGTCTTCCGGATTATCAAAGACCCAGGCAAGATCATTGCCGTCTATCCAACGCTTTAAACGCTGGGACAAAGAGTTTTCCATCTCCGCAGCGGAACTTCCCTGAACTAGGTTCTGAGGAAGGAGGGCGAGTCTGCGGACACTTTTATCCATCGACATTACCGACTGAATAGCCTGCATCAGCCGATCTTGATCTGCCGGGGAAACCGGCAGTCCGTCTTGCTTGATCAGCTTCAGAACGAACCGGTTCAAAAACTGTAAATTCTCCGGTGTGGGATCAAGCTGAAACGGATTGAATCCGCTGGGCGCTCCTTCCTCGAAGGTAAAGTAGCGTCCGCCTAGGGCACGGATCGCAATCTCAGCCCCTCGGTCTTTGTCAAAAAAGATGCAGGAGAGCTTGGTGGTATCGGTTCGGTATTTCTGAGACAGCGTCAGCAGCATATTCATTAGTGCCGTTTTACCGGTGCCGGCAGTTCCGATAATCATGGTGTTGCCAAGGTCGTTGTTGCCGTAAGAATCTTCCAACGGATCACAAACATGAAAGTTGAAGTAAAACGGCATCTGGCTCGGAGTCTTGAGGATGGTTACCGCCTCTCCCCATGTGTTTTTGTCACGCTTTCCGCAGGGAAAATTATGCAGAGAAGCCAAATGAGAAAAATTCAGACTCGTAATCTTTGCAACCCTCGGGCGCATTTTGAACATTCCGGGTAATTGGTGCAGATACGAAGCGGAAAGCGCCAAGGTGCTCAAATAAGGTGTGGCACCTGCTTTTGTCAGAAGTTGAGCGGCATCCGCAGCGTGTTTTCTGACGTTTTTCTCTTCTCCGAAAACAAGCAGGCTGTAGGAGTATTCGCCCATTGCGAATGCTCCGTTGATCAGCCCTTCGATGGCTAAAGACAGTTCTTGGATTTGAGAGCCGGATCTATCTCCGGAATTGATCAGCAGACCTTCCTGCTTGCTCAGAACCTCTACTCCTCTTTTGCGGCTCATAAAACAAAAAGTATGAGTCTCAATGAAAGGGTAGGGGCCGCAGCTGCCAAGTTCCTGCATGAGAGGATCGAGCTTGCCCGAGTTCGTTGTTTCCGGATACTCTTTAATTTCTATTGCTTGAGCGTAGGTGTCTCCTTCAGTAGTTTGCAATTGGATTGTGTCCGATCCGATAAAGACCTGGACATTGCCCAGCGTTGAATAGATGGGACCATTGGGTACAAGTACCTTCTGCCAGCGACCCGTTAGCAAAAAATTGTAGAAACTCAGTTGTTCAGAATATTGACGTCCGTCTTGCTGATACGTTTGCAAAGTGACGGGCGCATAAGGCAAGAGCGCCTGAAAGAGACTTTGATAAATCTTCTCAAATTCTTCCAGTCTGTTTTCCAGCCGAGAACGGGTTTCTTCAAGCGAAGATTTCGAAGAAAAGAACGTTGTCTTTTTGCTCTGAATGTCACGCAGAATTAGCGTGCAGTAGAGCTCAACGGCTGTAAATCCCTCTTTTTTTGTTTTCTCATTAAAAGAAATCGAAAAAAAGGAAGAAAACAAAGAGTCTGTACATACCGATAGGCTGTCCGAGATGTTGCGCCTAACACGGTGTATTTGAATGGCAAGATCCGCGCGGTCCAATGTCCGGTAGAACCCATTCAACTGGGAGGACATTATCGTGAGATCTTCCGGGGACTGCGTTTCAAAGGGAATGCCGTTTAGTTTCATTGTGGCAATGAGGCAGCCGTCCCTTTCCATTACTACATGGTCCGTGACTAATGAAGAGAACGGAATGTACGATTCCAACTCTCGCTCTTTTTCAAAAATTTTTAATCTTTCTAAAATCACTTGTGATCCTTGATTGAAAAATCGGACGGACAGAGAATGACTCTCGGAGTTCTATTTGAAGGGCTCAGAGACAATGAGTTGCGCCAAACCAATCGATTGGGGTTGTTTTGAATCATGGTTCTAAAGTAGATTCCCCATTGATAGAGGACCTGATCATCTCTATCCGTGATCCGTTTGAAAATCCAAACCGGGATAGGAATCAACAGCATCAGCGGCGGCCAAAACAGCAGCGAAATCACCATGCCGGTTAAAACAGTGATGACGAACGTTTCGGTCGGAACGCCTAAGATGCAAGCCGGGCGGGTAGCTCCCTTAAATAAGGGAGCTGTTTCGATTTGAGTGACGGGATCGGCCATCTCAATTAAATCCCATCATTTGAACAATCCAACCGGCTGCTGCACAGATAGCTAGGCCGATTACCGGTTTCATGAGTACGTCCCAGCCAAATTTGCCGGACATATACATAATTCCGGCAATAAGAAGACCGCCGGTGCCGATCCACTTCACAGCAGCAGTAAGTTCGTCGACAATCGAGTTCCCAACTGTAGAAAGCGATTTCAGTCCGCTGGCCGCAAGTGCCGGTTCATGAGCGAGGGCCAAAGCAGCAAAGATGAAAAAAGAAAGATTGAGGATGTTTTTCATAAAAATTCTCCTAAGGTTAAAAAATGAGTCCGCTTGATTTGCCGGGGACTCCTTCGGCAATTAAAGATTGTTGGGGTTTAGATGTTTCAACTTCACGAATCGAGGGTACGGAGAGCGGCGAGAGCCCGGCATTGCTTCGGACTTTGTCTACATATCCGTGTCGGTATCCGGTCTTGAAATTGCCGCTGTAGTAGCAGCTCAACGCATCGTGAAGAGCCATTCCATCGGATGCGGGGGACTGTTTGGCAGACTTAAAACACGCACTTAAAATCCGAGAGGCCACCTTCAGATTGGTACAGGCGTCCAGAGCTTGAGAAGCGCTAATTCCATACTTTGAGAAATTCTTTCGATTGATTTGAGCTAATCCGACGGAATAATCCGCGCCGGAAAGCTCCAGCTCAGCAATGGTGCTCATTGCTTCGTGGTAGGCTCTTGGCTGCTTAACTTTTCCTTTTACGACCCCGATTGCGTAAGGATTAAAACCGGATTCGGTTTTAACGATGGCCCTCAGCGTATCCTCTGCGACAGACGGGGCGCAGCGTTTGGCTAACTCTCCGAAGTCATCGGCCTGACAAAAAAGCGGCAGCAGCGCAAGAAATCCGAAGATTAGTTTTTTTATATTGGTGCTACAATGTAGGCATTCTTTAAAAGGAGCTTTTATGAGTACCGCAGATTCTTTTATCCGGGTTCGACTCGACAAAGAATTGAAATCTGAAGCAAGTGAGATTCTTTCGGCTATGGGTCTTTCCATATCCGACTTGGTACGTATGACCTTGACCAAACTGGTCAATGAGCGAGACATTCCTTTTAGTACATACGTCCCTAACAAGGAGACTATTGAAGCGATGAATGAGAGGCCGGAGGAATTAAAGACATATTCTTCTTTTGCAGAACTTCTCAAAGAAGTAGACAAGGAAATTGCTGAAGAATGCGCATCAAAATAACCTCTGCTTTTAAGAAGGACTTGAAACGAGCAAGGAAATCCGGGAAAAATATGGAGATCCTTGATACAGTTCTCGGTCAAATCCAGAATCAATGCCTTGATTCCAAATGGAAAGACCATCCTTTGGTAGGGCATTGGGTGCCGCACCATGAACTTCATCTGTCCTCTGACTGGCTCTTGATATACAGAATTGAAGGAGACGCCTTGATCTTGTCGAGACTCGGGTCTCACAGCGAACTCTTCAAGAAAGTAAAGAGGTAGAGCTATCTTCTTGTCCATTATTTTTTGCTCCTCTTAATTTTCCTTGCTTGCACGATTGAAAGCTTGCGATGCTGTCTGGCCCAGTCCCGACTGAGCCAAATGCTGGAAAGGTTGAGCATTTTTCCCACAGTTCTGTAGCCGTATCCGAAACTAAATAAACTAGAGGCAATCGTTCGGTTAAGAGGTGTGTTGCCTTGGTTGCGTTTTTCGACTTTGTTTTTCCAAGCTGTTTTCCAGTCGCGGACGATATAAAAATTCACTTCAAGTTCGCGAGAGACCTTCAGGGGCCCAAATCCTTCCTCGAACAGACGTTCGGCTTTTTGCCTTTTTAAAGCAGCTTCTTTAGTCATCTTCCATCCCATAGTTACCGCTCCATACCGGACTGTGTCCGTACCGGTTGAATCACTTCGTTTTTCTGAACGTTTTTTTGACTGCTCTTGGCGATACGCTCAATTTCCGCTTTGATCAATTCTTTGATCTCTTGAATCTTTTCTGGGGAGGCGCCCTGCAAAATCTGTCTGATGGTTTGTTCTTCAGATCTCTGACGGCGAACTGTTTCTACTGAATAAAAAGTTTTCTGGGCGCAGCAGAAATCATTAAAGCGCTGCTGTGCTTCTTGAACATTCCGGGGCGCACACAGTTCTTTTGCTTTGTCAACGTCTAGTCCGGTTTTTTGAATAATTGCTTCGGCTTGAGCTTCCAGTGCTGTTCCCTGCCAAGAACTGGCTTCCAGGAGCTCTTTGGCAGAGCGGCAAATTATCAAGCCTTTGTGATCTAAATCCCTAAGCACAACGTTGCCGTTACGGTCGTTTCCTCCCGAACGAGCAGGATTTAAGAATTGATCGCAAAGAGCTATCTCTTTTTCCAGAGCAATTGTTCCGAAAAGGGGTAGGTCATTGTTTCGAGTCAGATGCCTGTCACCTCTCTCTTCTTTAAACTTTCCGAATTGAGACAAAAGCTTTTGGCGATGGCGATCGAAGAGGGTAGGCGTCTTTTCTGCCCAGTTTTCAATAAGTTTTAAAGCACTTGAGACAGCGTTTTCTATTGTCGTTTGTTCAATGCGGTTGGTGTCATAATTGACAACCAAACAACTCACTCGCGTAACAATATCGTTTTGCCCTCTGCGCCTGTCATAAGAAAGCGTGTCCCACAGAGCCAACGCATCTGAAGTATCTGCTTGAGCAGTTTTGTCGAATTTGTTCAGTTGCTCTTCAATCTGTTTCTTTGTAAATCCAATTCCATTCTCGATTAAAGATTGTTTAAAGACATCTTCAGTCAGGCTCCCCAAACGAGGACTTCGAGCATGAGTTAAATTTAGGAGATTTAAGCTCTCGTAAGACAAGTTTTCTTTGTCTTTGGTGAGTCGATTCTCTTCAACAAATGCAAAACCGCAGTGGTTAATCTTTCTGCAAAGAGAATCCTCCGATTTTTGATCGGGATAAAGCGGCTTAGTTAATGTTTGGTACGGATTAAAATACCCCCGTTTATGCAGATTTGTTTGCAGCTCTCGAAAATCGGGGTCGTGGAGGATTGTCCCGGACAGTTTTAATTGATTGAGTTCCTGAGCGACATAGTCTCTGCTTTGAGCGGCAGTCAATCGTTTAACTTCTTGCCGCTCGAAATCAACAAGGATGTATTTTTGCTCGCTTTTTTCAATAGTGTGGTTGACGACTTTAGAGGCATCGGCGGCGGCCTCAAACAGAATACTTGGATGAGACCGAATAAGATCAGCTATGTCTTTATTCTGTTCAATAATTTCTTCCGTAGTGAAGTCATTCTGATTTCTCGGTAATTTGCTGCCGATGTGGGACTGCATGAATGCTCTGGCTAAATTTTCACGCAGGAAATACGAAGTTTCTTTGTCGGTGTGTTTGCTCTCTAGCAACCCCTGAAAGTTATCGTAAACTCTCGCGTCTGTGATTGCGCGGATTCCGTCCAGAGCCGCACGGAGCTGGGACAACTCATATTTTTTATCTGAATCTCTGCCGCCGGGTTCATAAGAACTTCTCTGAGCTAGGATAAGCTCGTCACGCCCGTTGACATAGGCACTAACGCCGCTTTCCCATACACTGCCTTTGTTTGTATAGCCAAGCAGAGCGCACATGTCTTCGAACTGAGCCTTGGGCTGCTGCTCAATAGGCAAAAGTTCAGGAAGAGGTCTTTTGAAGTTCTCACATTGTTCAACGTTGTAATACGTTTGTGGGATCTTGGTAGGTTTGAATTCTCCCTCTAATCCTTGATTCCAGGCAACGCTCGGAACTCCTCTGGCTCCTTTCTTTACACTTGCACCTAAAACTGCAATTTGAGAGGGAGTCAGCCAGCGGTTGTCTTCAAAGCCTGATGTTTTTTCTCTGACCATCAGTTGCAGCGCCGTGATGCCTTGCAGAGGTTTCCCGCTAATGGCGTCCACAGGATAAGCAGCAGGCACTCCTCCGAGTTCCCATGGAGCTTTCCCGGCTTCGATTTGGGAGGCCAATTTATTTGCGCAGTCCTGAGCAAACTCTTCAAAATGCTTGTTTGCCATCGTGCCCCTCCCACGGATCACCTTCCATTGCTTTTTCTACAAAGGCGTTCCAATCTGCTTCTTGAAATTGCTTGTCCTCCCAAGTGTTCTCAACAAAGCCCCATTTTTTAGCCTCTTCAGTGCCGGAGGCGTATTTGTCTCTGACCATCGCCTCACGGGTGTTGCGGGCAAGAATTTCAACGCATTTTTTAGTGTTTGGATTTTGTTGGGTCGTATGCATATGAGTACCTTTTTCTAGTGTTTTGAATTCCTTGCAGGGCACCCGTGAGCGCCCCGCAAAGGGTTTTCTTTAGAAGCGGTATCTGCCTTCAAGCTTGATACCGGTATCCAGTTTTCCGGCTGAACCTTTGGTCAATCCGAACTGAAGCCCGGCCGTAGCATTACCGCGTTCAACTTGGAATCCGGCCTGCACCTTGGACGCGAAACGTCCGGCAAACTCATTGGTGATTGAGTCCATTTCAACGATGGAAACACCGGAGACCTTGGTCGTGTTCTTCAGATTTCCAATGTTGTAGGTGAAGGTCAGATCAGCCTGCGGACGGACTGTCCAGCTTCCGAAATAGGCTTCGCCTTGGAGTCCGACACCAACCGGAAGTTGCAGCAAGTTGGTGGAAGTCTGACCATAAGAGAAAGCCTTTTGTCCGTTGAGCTTGGTTGTGTAGCCCTGCGTGTGGGTGCGCAGCCAGCGAGCACCGACATGAGGAATCACTTGGAAGTTGTCTGTGAGCTGGAGATTCTTCTCAAGCTTTGTGGCGACATTGGCAACGGTATTCTTGATTCGAGCGTCTGCTTTGCTAAAGCCTGACCATGAAGGCAGCCCTTGCGAAGCTTTGCTGACGTTCTGGCCGACATTGACAGAACTAATCCAATTGAGGCTATTGCCAAAGTCTTTAGCAACATAGCCGTGCAGCATCCACTGACTGAACTTGTTCTTGGTGTCGATGTAATCACCGAGGGAATCAGCTTTACCTTTCTGGACGGAAGCCGCAAAACCGACTCTTACAGACGGCATGACTTCAAACTGATGGTCAGCACCGAGGATCAGCCCTCCGGCGTAAGCCTTGTAGCCTCCGGTCATATTTCCGGCTCCGTCCAGTGATTTAGTCTTCAGATGTGTGCCTAAAATATCAGCCCAAAGGTGCAGTCCTGAGTAATCTTTCAGGTAGCCGTTGGAGTAGCCGTAATCACGGAAGGACAAGTGCTTTTCAACTGAGTCCGTTGCATTGTCTGCTAGGTCGTTCGTGATAGACAGAGCACCGCTCGCTTGACCGATCATCACGACAGAATTCAATAACTTCGTCTTCAGATCACGTCCGGCTGTCTTGTCCTTGAGGATCTTGCAGATCAGCTGCTCATCGGGGCCCCCGTTGCAGGGACCGTTGAGGGCTTTATTCACATTGTTTGGAATAACAATGTCCGGATACAAGGTTCTGACGTCAGCGAGCTGCGCGTTGACCCAAATGTTCTTCGGATCATTGTGCAGTGTCAAAATCCACTCCAACCCGGTGCCGGGCTGGGCTAATGCCTGAAGATTGTCTTTAGCGATCCAACCGCCGATCCAGCCGTTGTCGTCTTCATTGCCTGCGGTAATAAAGCCGCTGACAATAGAGTAGTCTCCCGGTTCTTCGAGAGCGCCGAGCACTAAAGTAGCTCCCGGTTCCACCGTTACTTTGGCTATATCGCTTGTGGTCGTAAAGATGGGAGTATCTGCTGCGACCGGAGCTTTAATAACCGTGTAGCTGCCGTCAGCAAAATACAAATCACCGTTTCCGATCTGTACATGCTCATCTTCACTTGTCCAGACTTCAGGCCCGACGGCAATACCGCCTCCGGGGCCGGTCACAACCGGTTCGGTCACGACGAGGCGAGAGGGCACATCCGGGATTCTTAAAGCTTGGACGACATCGGCAAAATCAAGGGCATCCTCACCCAAACCCAAATCGCCGTTGTTTTTAACGTAGATATTAGTGTCAATCGGTTTGCTGTCGGTCTTAAATTCAACCTGAGCTTTGTTTTCATCGGCTAGCGGCTTATCGTTGCCAATGACTAGATCACCGCCATTTAGATCAGTATCTTTGGCATTAAGTTCTCCGCCCCCGATCTCGACTTTTCCGTCGTCAATAATCAATTTGTCGGTATCGGTCTTCCCGGTGTTTTCAAACTCACCGCCGTCAATCGTGATTTCGTTCCAGATTGAAATGCCGGAGTTCTTATGAGTACCGCCTTCGCCGACCGTCTTAATATCACCTTTTTCATAGACTTTGTTGTCTGAGACACCGCCGTCTTTGATCGTCATATCATCGTAATTGGCGATTCCGTTGTTCGTCAGATTTCCGGTGACTTCCGTGTTTTCGACTTTAGTGGCATCGAGGCTGCCGTCTTTTTCGTTGGTGAAGCTGCCGGCAATATTGAGTTTGTTCCAAATGGATATGCCGGAATTGGAGTGAGTGCCTCCTTCTTCAATCTTGAGCCATTCTCCTTTTTCATATCCGCTGTTAATTGAATTCCCACCGGCATGAATTGTCATGTCGTTGTACTGAGCCTGACCGGCGTTGGTCAAAGTACCGCTGACCTCAGTATTCTCAACCTTGGATGCATCAAGCGTCCCGGTGGCAGTATTGACAAATTCTCCTGCCACGTTAAAGCTCGAACCCACATCCAAAGAACCGGAATTCTCTTGTTTACCGGTCTTTGCAACATCAATGCGGTTCCAAATTGAAACCTTGCTGTTGCTGTGAGAGCCATTAACTGTCAGCCATTCTCCTTTCTCATAATTGGAGGTGGTAGAAGAGCCGGAATCGGCAATGATCATATCGTTGTAATTCGCCACTCCGGTGTTGTCTAACTCTCCGGCAATTTGAGAGGTTTGAATACTGGAAGCAGCTAAATTGCCCTTGTTTTCGAATCGTCCTCCGGCTGCTACTTCAAAAGTTTTCTGATCGGCATCCGCATCAGTATCCGGATCAGCCAATGTGGAAGTTGATGAGTCGCTTCCAATAACGAAGTCCCTGAAGTTCTGGATTAGGCCGGCAACTGAGACCTTCTTAAAGAAGGAGCTTCCTTCATTAATGTGCTTGCCTCCTTCTTGAACATCAATTGCTTTTCCGCTTTCCTCACCTTTATTGTGTGAAGAACCGTGTTTAGCAACCGTCAGGACTGAATAAAGTCCGGTGCCTTTATTCAAAAGTTCGTTGCTGACAATAAGGTTTGTCTTATTGGCAGAGCTGAAAATTGCTCCTTCAGCATTTTCAAACCTACCTTTGATGTCAAACGGGATATGGTCTTTATCGGCTACCTGTCCGGAGTGAGAATTTCCCAGCCAAATCTGACCCTCATTAAGCCAGTCTCCGGTTCCGGTGTAATTGTGGGAGTGCAGTATTGATCCTTTATCCACGTGGATTACGCCGTTGTTTTCGATATCCCATACCGCATATTCACCGTTTTTGGCCTCGACATTGCCGCTTTCGTGAACGAGAATGCTGCCGATCCATCCGATGGTAGGTGTGTGAGAGGCGAAAGATCCGTAGGTAAATTTGCCCGAGACTTCAACATGACCGCCGTCATTATTGTCATTTTTAATCAGCGCCGTGTTTTCATTAAAGAGAACGCTGTCCGGCACGCTATGGACATTGTTGCGGTCTTCATCGGTTCTTATATCGTCATCATCGTGATGACCGACAAGACTAAATTCTTTACCGTTCTCGATATGAACTTGGTTCGCGCCTTCGACACTGAGGAAACCGATACCGTTATTGACATCAATAACGTTTGAGTTCTCGTGATTGTGTTCGTTAAAGCCGATGACGAGGTCTTTATTATTGCCGTCTGGATCGTTGGCTGACTCGTTATACAGCTTGGTGTGACTCAAGACGACACCGGTTAGGCCGCCTCCTTCGGTTTGCTCGGTGTCAAACTGATTTGCTAAATCAACCGTCAGTTTCCCGTCGACCTGACCGGTAAAAGCCAAGTAAAGCGCGCCGGACGTATCGGCCGGAGAGCTTGGGTCATCAGGATTGATTGCTCCGGGATTGTCCGCTTCCGCAGCGAAGTGCTGCATGGCCTGAACGACACCGCTCATCTTCAGGTATTCATCGTTGAAAACGACAAGGCCGCTGCCGCCCTGAACAGCAGTTTTAACGTCCTCCTTCAACGAGCCGACACTGGTTGCACCCAATACGTGAGTCGGAACCCCAATTTGTCCGCTGGAGTCTGTCCCGTCGATGGTGAGCAAGTCACGCTTCACGTCGTTGAATACTTGATCGAGCTTGGTTTCGAGCGCGCCACCGGCAAGGACAACAGAATTTTCAGTGGTACCGTCAAAACTTAATTTGTCCGCTTGCAGTACACCGCCTTCAAAAACATTGACCTTAGTTTCACTCGTCAATTCAGGGGCATAGACAACCGTCAAATGATCCTTCCAACCTCTTTTACTTTCAGCCGGATCAGTCGTGACGATAATCGGGTTTTTGCCGGAGCCGCTGATGTTGATGGTGTTATTGCCTAACCCAGCAGCATTGCCTTCTAAATCTTTAATCAGGGAACCGTCTAAGCGGCCGCCGCTGAAATTAAGCGTGGCGTTTTCAAACCAGCCAGAATCGGACTGAATAGAGCCTCCGGTCTGGTTATAAACAGCGCCGTTCGTTTCCGCAATAGAGGCAAAGTGGAGGGCAGAGGAGTTATCCAAAACGGAGCCGGACGCTAACTGCGCATGACCAAAGTTTGCGTCTCCTTGAACGCTCAGGTTCCCTTTAACATTCAGATCACCGCTATGTTCTGCGCCGTTTACGGTCAGTTTTGCACCTTGGTCAACTTCAACTGATCCTGAGCCGGAAACTTTTTGGACTTCATACATACCAGCAGCAGCGAGCAGGGAAGCGTTTGTTTCCGTAAGCTGCACCTCAGCAGCCTTTCCGGAGTAGGTTTCGTTTAAACCCTTGGAGCCGAACACAAGTTTGGAAAGTCCGTCAACAACGGTATTTACCGCTGTCATGACGAAGTTTGTGTTCTCGCCTTTTTCACCGACAAGTTCAAGAGTCTTGCCGTCTTTAACGCTAATAGAGGCTGCTTCGTTGATGCCTTTGAAGCCGGCCGAGTGCTTGACGCCGTTTTCGCCGATTTCTACAGCTTTACCTTCGCCCTCCAAATTGTGGCTCAGGATTGTCACGTCTCTAAGAGATGCGACATTGTCATAAAGCTCATTAACTTTTTGGGTGTTTAATTTATCATCATGTGAAACGCCCGCGATTGTCCCTTGAAACTCAAGGGTTGTTTGGCTTCCAAACTTTGCTTTAAATGCCTTTACCAGATCGTCTCTTTGGGTAGTCGTGAGATTGACGCCAGTGACAATGACTCTCCCTCCGGTAAATGTTGCGTGGTCAATCAAAGACTGAGCAACGGTCCCCGGGACGTAATGCCGGAAAAGATCGGTCAAGGCGGTTTTGGTATCCTCCGGCAGAGCAGCTTGCAGACTGACAGTCGATAGAGCGGTTTGTCCTTGGCTGCCTAATGAATCAAAAACGTTGGCTGCATTATTCGTCTGAAGCGTGCCGGACGAGTTCAGACGCCCGTTGGAGGCAAATTCAAATCCGTTTTGGAAATTCACTGCACCACTGTTGTTGAGAGCGCCTGAAATTGCATAGTGTGAGGTTTCAGTCCAGTTTCCCCGGTTGTTCAGTGTGCCTGAGCTTGTCAGGTTTCCGCGAGAGGTCACCGTCCCGGTCAGGGACAACATGCCTGTATTTGTCAAACTCCCATAAAGATTAGCATTGGCAATGGTCAAATTGCCAGAGTTTGAAGCTGTCCCGTTGCTTTGACTAAAGTTCGATACTGAAAGCGTTCCGGCATTAGTGAGTGTGCCATTTTCTTTCGTTAATGTGCTGAAACTATAGCTGCCCCCTGTAACAGACAATGAACCATTATTCTTGACGGTTATGGTTGGGGAATTACTAAACTGTCCGCCTCCTAAAACCAGATTGTTTCCAACGTTTTGTCCCACAACGATGGGGTTTAAATTAACGTACGTTCCGCCGAGCAGTTCGAGTCCCTGAGAAATTGCCATTGGTACGGCGGTACTTTCAACGTAGCTGCCGCCGCGAACAATGACCTTCCCAAAATTGACCCTTCCGCTGCCTGTTTTAAAATCGACAGTTCCGGAAGTATCTAATACATTCGCGGACAATGAGATGTTGGGACTGGCATTCCCATAGACGCTATCGCCTAGTGTCCCAGATTGTCCTACCTTTAAAACTCCGTTCACTTGGACAGAGCCGGTCTCACCTCCGCGGTCTCCGGCAAAGTAAAGAGAGCCGTTAACATTTAAATTTCCACCGACAGACAGCGTGCCGTTCGATCCTCCTCTTCCAGATCCGTGTCCGGCTAATATGAAGATCGTCGGATTGTCAATCGTCATGTTGTCCCTGACAGTCAGAGACTGAATAGGCCGTCCTGTATCACCGTGTGAACAATCAAAGGCTATGAAAGTCCAGCCTGATCCCCGATCAGGCACTGTCAGACTGCCGTTGATTACATAATCCGAATGGATCATGCTGGAACCGTTGTCATGAAATGAGAACGCAATGTTGTTCCAATTTGTCTCACCATCGACGGTTGTAGCAAACACACAGGAAGGAATAAGAGTGACGGCAGCGGTTATCACTGCGGCTTTTCCGCAGGTTTGGCCGGCCGAAGTCATCGCTTCAGAGACAGCGACGAAAGAGCCGCGAACTCTGCTCCATACTTTTTTGTAAATATGATTCATTTTTCTCCTCCTCGGGAAAAGGATCTGATGCTTTAATCAGCACTGTTGAGAAACAGCACTGGTGAAAGCATCCGGGAGAAAAAACTTTGCTTTGAATGCCTGAAGTAAATCGTCACGCTGCGTGGTCGTGAGATTGACGCCTGTGACGATCACTTTTCCGCCGGTAAAGGAAGCATGGTCAATCAAAGACTGAGCAACGGTTCCGGGAACGTAGTGTCTGAAAAGATCGGTCAAGGCTGTTTTGGTTTCCTCCGGCAGAGCGGCTTGCAGACTGACCGTTGACAAAGCTGTTTGGCCTTGGCGCCCCAGTGAATCAAAAATATTGGCCGCGTTATTCGTCTGAAGGGTGCCGGAGGAGTTCAGACGCCCGTTGGAGGCAAATTCAAATCCGTTTTGGAAGTTGACAGCACCGCTGTTGTTGAGGTTGCCGGAAATTGCATAATGCGCGGTTTCCGTCCAGCTTCCCCGGTTGTTCAGCGTGCCTGAGCTTGTCAGGTTCCCGCGGGAGGTCACCGTCCCGGTCAGGGACAACGTGCCTGTGTTTGTCAAACTCCCATAAAGATTGGCATTGCCAATAGTCAAATTGCCGGAGTTTGAGGTAGTCCCATTGCTCTGGTTAAAGTTCGATACAGAAAACGTCCCTGCATTGACGAATGAGCCGTTTTCTTTATTTAAAACATTTAGAGCGAAGTTCCCACCGTTGATCCTGAATTCATTCGCCTTTTGTCTCAAAGAGGCTGGTCCGCTCAGAGATCCGCCGTTAAGGATAAGGGAGCCCCCGATAGACATCATGCTCCCGGTACCTCCCACAATGATTTCAGGGGCTGTTGTATTCAGAAGGCCTGAATGCTGGATAAATGAACCGTTAACTCGGACGGTGTTATTTGAGGGCTGTTGAAAATTTCCGTAATTTGTTACGCTGCCGTAGGTTGAGTAAGCAGTTCCGCCGTTGGCAAAAGAAACCGTTCCGTGATTGACTAATGAGCCTACTTCTACAGTAGATTTGATTCTGACTGCACGACTGTCGTCACCGAAAAAACCGGTAGTTCCGACGGTCAGTGTGTCACGTATTTTTATGTACGTATCAATAGAACCATCGTGATAATCAGAGATTGAGCCGTTAGTTAACGTGCCGTTGATAAATGCGTTGCCGTTAACAAACAATTTTCCTCTGACTTCATCACCCGATTTTCGGTTGTGGGAGACGGTAAAAGAGCTGTCCTGGTCGGTTGAGAAATTCCCGTTAACGGTTAAAGTGTTATCCGCATACCCGTAATGCCTATCCGTCACTGCAACCAAAAACCATCCATCACTATTTGGATGGTGAACAAGATTGCCATTGACTATAACTGAATCAGCAAGTCTGGGGCCTTCATCTTGCGGGAATTGAGTGGTAGCCGTATCTCCGTTGAAAGTCGTCAAGGCCAATGCACTGGTATGGAGTGCTAACGAACCAAGCACAACAATCGCTAGTTTTCCGCCGGTTTGACTTGCAGCAGTCATGGCCTCGGACACAGCAACAAATACGCCTCGGGAGCGGTTAAATACCTTTTTGAATATTTTGTTCATAACGTGTTTTGATCAAAAAATCTGGCAGGACTTTTGCGCGACCCATCATGAACATCAGTTGGAAAGATAAAACACTCACCGCTCTTTCCTCGCGGGGCAGGACTTAAAATTGGGGTGTCCGGGACGGTTAATGTGTCCTGCCAAGAACATTAACCAGCTTCTACTGAGAAGAAGGTCGCTGTCCCGGACATTAAACTTTGCGACTACATATCTATGCAGCCTCTAATTGAGAGAGCAGCCAGTTCTGAAGGAATCCCAAATCTTCAGACTGTTTTTTATACGTCCGACCTTTTTTCTTTATCCGGGCCTCGTAAGTAAAAATTGCTTTGAGACCTTTGAGGCCTTGGACTTTCCGTTCAGATACCACAGAAATTTCCGCGTTTTTGATTTCTTGATTGTTGATTCTCATTGTCTGTTCTCCTAGTCGGGTTGTTCAGAAGGTTCCAATTTCGACACCGGATCTTCGAAAACCTCTTTCCTGAGTTTTTGTTCTTCCTCTTCTCGACGTCCTCCGGCTTCTCTTTCGTCTTTTTCTTTTGCTGAAAGTTGCTCTTTCAGTTGTCTTATCGCATATTTAAGACCTCCCAAATACCCATTCAGATCATCGATAATCTCCAAATTTTTCGGGTCTTCTAGCTGAAACCGTTTGACTTCTTGTCCGACGCCTGAAAATTCACGACTAATACGTTTGATTTTTGAACCGCATTCTCTAAGCCCGTTAGCCAGTCTCACGCTGTTGGACTCAGCTGCCAGGGCGCCTGTTTGCAAGAATCGGAAGTTCTTTATATCTCTATAGAAGCTCCCGCTGTTCCCGATACACTGTTGGAACCAGTTGAGAAAACCAGTCAAGCGTCTGCATTCTGTTTCCAGCTCATCGATGACAGAGGACAAAATATCCAACGAACTGTATAGATTTTCACTTCTAACAAAAGAACCGATTCGGACAAGGTTGGAACCTACTTGCCCTAGCTGATCGAAATTTGAGGAATATGAGTATGGATCAATGGTTATACGGTACTCAGAGCGGTTAACAATTGGTATTTCCTTATGTGAGATCAGCCCGAGATATTTACCGATAATCTGAAGAGCGGTTAGGAATAGCTCCCTCTCTTCCCATTCCATCACAATGCGCGGAAGCCAAAAGTCGTACTCTTCTGTTTCTTCAATGACCTCAAGAACGCCTATTAAAAAGTCTTTTGGTCCGCAGGTGCAAAGAATATAGCAGCTGTAATACTCCTTTTCTTCCGGAGGATTTTTCTCCAGTTCTTCAATTGTTTTTTTGCACAACTCAACCAAAAAATACATCTGGCCCCAAGAGGGAGCTTGATGATCTGCAATAGTGCTGCGCAACTCTTTAAAACTGGGATTCAAATAACGGTTGCTGAGATTGCAGCTCATCGTTCTTACGCGATCTTCCATTTTGCCTATCTCTTTTTATTGTTATTTCTCTAACTCTTTGATATACATGGTGTTTTTGGTGCTCCTAAGGAGGGGTAGAATGATTGGTGAGCAGTGCAATATTTTTGCCAAAATCAACACTGCTCACTGATAAATTACTTAACCTTAACCTCTTTAGGAGCATAAAAATGAACGAAACGACATTTACGTACAACGAACTGAAAATCTTGGCCCTCATGGCTGCATTGATGGTTTCTGGTAAGGTAAAAGTTACAGTTCCAGAACTCATGCAAGGGTATGAAAAGGATCGCGAAAACGTTGCAGTGCTTGATCGAGAACTTTCCGGAGCAGTCCAAGTCTTAAAGTTGTACATGTCTTCTCTCAAACTAGTATCTTGTAATTTTAATTAGTTCGTTTTTATGAGGTGATAAAATGAA
>ERZ791821.464-NODE-464-length-34665-cov-6.950737_pt1 | contig 34665 bp, 33 predicted proteins | sample MGYA00510300_ERZ791821 | MGnify/ENA primary metagenome ERZ791821 (study PRJEB30046, sample SAMN00792034) | human gut metagenome | study: EMG produced TPA metagenomics assembly of the A metagenome-wide association study of gut microbiota in type 2... | reverse complement strand
AAGAAATAAATTTAAGGAATCATTCATCCTTACACAAACTATTTTACAGTCTCGAAGTTTTTGATATTCTGAATCATAATAATCATTCACTATTTTCACTACTTTTTCCCATCTATAGTTCAATAAAATTAAAAATAGTGAAAGTTATTGTTAGTAAAAATACAGTTTAACTAAATTCTTCAGGAAGCTGAAATATATTTTAATGTATAGCTTCAGTTTAAACTATGTATTACAAAGATAATAAATTTATCACCCTATATACCCTTAAGTCGTGAGCTTTCCTATTCCCCCATAATTGTATGGCTTAAGTGATTTTATTAATTAACTACCTTTGATACAGTCAGTTTAATTTCATTTACAAGTATAAAATTTATTATGATTTCAGGATAACAACTATATACTCCACTCATATTTATGTGCACGGTTAATTAAAGTAATTATCTCTATTCGGATATTACCGTGTTCAAATATCCTAAAGGTCACTTCGTTTTTCGGAGTGGCCTTTTTTGTGTCAAAATTGATTTTTATTTAAAAAGAAATTATAATTTTCATACTATCAAATAAAGGAATGGTTATGATGATTTTTTAAGTTATTAACTCTACGTAGAAATACTATTTTTTGAAAGCAGGTGAATTATTTGATCGACAATCAACCAAAAAAAATTAAAGCATTTATTGCGGGCGTAAATTTAAATGATCCTAATTTTGACTATTATATGACTGAACTAAGAGAATTAGCCCTTGCCAACAACCTAGATGTTGTTGGTCAAGCAAGCCAAAAGGCTGAAAATATCGTTGCGGGAACATATTTTGGTGTTGGTAAACTTAATCAAATTAAAAATATGGCTCGAGAATTACATGCTAAAACTTTAGTCATTAATGATGAACTTTCGCCAACTCAAATTAGAAACATTGAGAGCATGACAAAACTTAAAGTGCTTGATCGAACTGAATTAATTTTAGAAATTTTCTCTAATCGAGCACGTAGTAGACAAGCTAAACTACAAGTTCAACTTGCTCGATTACAATATGAACTACCTCGGCTTCATCCATCAGAAAATAATCTAGACCAGCAGCGTGGTTCGGGTGGTGCAAGCGGTGGTTTTGCTAACCGTGGTTCGGGTGAAACTAAGCTTGAATTAAATAGACGAACCATTGGTAAACAAATTAGTGCAATTAAAAAGGAACTAAAAGACATTAGCAAACAAGAAGAAATAAAATCTGCTAGACGAAACAATTCTCGTCTACCACAAGTCGCCCTCGTTGGCTACACTAATGCTGGAAAATCAACAACGATGAATGAGTTGTTGAATGTCTTTAGTGATGAAGCTTCTAAAAAGCAAGTATTTGAAAAAAATATGCTATTTGCGACTTTAGATACTAGTGTTAGAAGAATTGACTTAAAAGATGACTTAAGTTTTATCCTTTCAGATACCGTTGGTTTTATCTCCAAGTTACCTCATAACTTAATTGAATCATTTAAAGCTACTTTGCAAGAAGCCAAAGATGCTGACTTGATAATCAATGTCGTAGATGCTTCCGATCATAATATGGTTCAAATGATTAAAACGACACAAAAAGTTTTAGATGAGTTGAAAATTACCAATGTACCAATGATTACTGCTTATAATAAAGCTGACTTGACAGATCGCAATTATCCACAAATTGAGGGAAATGATATTTTATATTCGGCGAAGGATCCCGAGTCAATTAAGCAACTAGCTGATTTAATTGTTAAGAAAGTTTTTGATAATTACGAAAAGGTAAACTTGGTCTTACCTTTATCAGATGGTAAAAATTTAGCTTATCTTCATGAATATGGTCAAATTTTAAATGAAGATTTCAAAGATGACGGCGTTCATGTTACAGTAAGACTATCACCAAAAGATCTAGAAAAATTTAAAACTAAAACTGTTTAGCAAACAAAAAGACGTAGATTTTAAAATCTACGCCTTTTTTCATATTATTTATAAATAATTACAGCTTCGTTTTTCTCTACATTATCCCAAACTTTGGGAGCATCACTTGGTCTTAAGTTAACACATCCATAAGAACCATCATTTAAATAAGCTGTTTTTGACCAATTCTTTCGCCAGCTATTATCATGGAAGCCGCAACCTGTTAAGGTAAACGGCATCCAGTATTTAACATCAACCGAGTATTTCGAACCATCATCATTTGTTCCCTTTAAAACACTTGGAGATTCTTTATAGTGAATATACCAAACTCCGGTAGGTGTTTCTAGGTTCTTATGAGCAAGCTTAGTCTCCACTGTACCAGTAACAATTGTATCTAATGTTAATACACATTTGCCATTCTTATAGACCCACATCTTTTGATCAGTTAAAGAAACAACAACATAATTATTACCAATTCCATTATTGCTTAAACCATAACCAGTTCCATAGGTACTAAAACCTTCCCCATAGATATAATTCTTTCCATTAAGTGTTTGAACATCATTAGCTAATGCATTCTCAATACCAGCTAATAATTTCTTTTCATTAATAGCCCAGCCATAGCTTTCATTCTTAACCTTCGTAACTTGACCGTTTGGAAGCTTGAAATCATAAGATTTGTGAAGAGTAGATACTTCTTTGTTAATGCTGTTAATTTTATCTTCTAGAATTTTTGTATCTAAAAATACATACTTATTATTTCTATATGATACATTTGGAAATACTTCTGCCCTTTTAAATACGAAAGATTTGCCATTTACAGTATATTTTACTTGACGATCTTTAATCTGATTTAATTTATCCTTTGACTTTAATAAGGCATCATTTTGAAAATTCCATTTCTTTCGGCTAGGGTAGCGAGTATGTTGAGTTTCAAAATATGATTGAACTTCTTTACTCGTAATTACTTTATTACCGGTCTTCTTCAATACGACTTTATCTCCCTCTAAAATCGCATCATTTTTTGCTTTTTCATTTATTTTTGCAGTAGCCTTTTTGACCGTTAGCTTTCCGACAGGAATATCATAAATTACAACATTCGGATTAAAGTGGGTAGAATTAAATTTTTCTGCTTCAGCATTTCTTTTAGACTGAATATGACCAAAAATTAACCAACCTATTAAAATTATTATTAAGCCAATTAAAATACCTATTAGCCACTTACGATAGTTATTTGTGGGAAGGGTATTTTTTTCTTCGTTTTTATTATTCATTAAAAATACCTATTTCCTTAAAAAAGTTCTTTTAATTATATCATAAAAAAGAAGGTTAATCTTCTGATTAACCTTCTAAAATAACTATCTTTATTTCAATTAATTAGTTTACACGGATTGCGTAATCTGGCATGAAGTAACTTGAGATAGAAGCTTGAGTTACGTTTTGACCTGGTTGTGGTGCGTGTACGTATTGGTTGTTACCTACGTAAATAGCATCGTGGTAGTCACCCCACATTAAGATGTCACCAGGTTGTGCTTGGCTAACAGAAATGTGTTGACCTGCACCAGCTTGTTGGTAAGTAGTACGTCCAACATTCTTACCAGCTTGGCTGTATGCGTATTGAACTAAACCAGAGCAGTCGTATGCGTTAGGACCAGTTGCACCCCATACGTAAGGCTTACCAATTTGTGATTGTGCTGCGCTAACTACAGTTTGTGCAGTACTGCTGTTTGATTGAGTTGAAACTTGTGGCTTAGCAGTTTGAGTAGTTGCTGCTTGACTTGAAGCTTGTTGAGTTGGTTGAGCTTGTTGTTGTGCAGGTGCAGTGTAAGTAGTGTTTGATTGAGTTGAAACAGTAGATACTTGCTCAGTAGTTGCAGTTTGTTGTGCAGGTTGTGCTACTGAAGCAGTTGCTTGTTGTACAGGTGCTGAAGCTTGTTGTACGTTTGCTGCAGTATTAGTTTGTACAGGTGTAGTAGTTGCAACAGATGCAGTGTTAGCAGTTATAGTAGCTGCTTGTTGTGCGTTGTTAACGTTTGCTGCTGGAACTTGACTTATAGCAGTAGCAACTGCAGATAAATCAGCAGTAACTGCGATTGGAGCTTCTTCTTCAACATTGTCAGATGAAATCCATTGGTTTCCACCTAAGTTGTACCAAGTTTCACCCTTAACAGTCTTAACTTTCTTGTATGTCTTCCATCTTGATTGGTGTGGTAAGTACTTACCAGTTTGTTGCTTGCCATCTTCGTAGCTGTTCCAAACAGCAATACTTTCACCAGTCTTAGAGTTTACCTTTACGACACCAATTTCTTTTGCAGGTGCTTGAAGAGTAGAAGCTTGAGCAGTACCGTTAAAAGATAATGAGTTTAATTTAGCTGCACTTAAAGTTGCGATACCTGCAACAGCGAATGAAGCAGCAGTTGTAAATTTGATTACTTTAGATTTGATAGTCAAGGGTTATTCCTCCATAAAATTCATTTTCTTAATTATCAACATAGCCGTCATTAATTAACTAAAAAGTTATACTATGTGTCTCTTTTTTTAATTGACAACGGTTATTGTAGGGCATAAATATTACAGCCCTGTTACAAAGCTGAATCATTGTCGTTACATTTAGCTTATTATCAACCTTTTTTCATATTCAAAATCTATTTATTTTCCAGCTTTTTTACGATCTTATCTAGTTCTTTAGCTGTCTTTTCCCAGTTGTCATTATTTAATACATGTGCTTTTTTAGCAAGTTCATCTGACAAATGTAAATCACGCTTAAATTCAAAACTATTTAATCTCTTATCAATTTCACTAGCTTTATCTCCGCGTCCTAATAATCGCTTTTTTAGAACTGAAAAATCTGAAACAGTTAAATAAATAAAATATGCTTGCTTTCCTAATTTTTCTAAATAGGACTTAACTCCGTCAGTCTCAACAATTAAAGAAACCAAGTCATTCTTTGCCCAGGCTTTTTCTAAAGCTTCTTTACTGGATCCATATTGATATTCCCCATATTTTACATGTTCAAAAAAATGAAGTTTTTTAAAACTCTCATCAGTTTCAAAATAATATGACTTCCCCAGAATTTCTCCTTGTCTAATTGGCCTAGTAGTATGTGTTACTACACGCGGAATATTATATTTTTCCGCTAAGTATTTTGAGACTGTTGTCTTTCCTACTCCACTTGGTCCCGCAATTATGATAATTCTTTGCAAAATATTACTCTCCCGCTTGAAATCGACTATTATATATAATAGTATTTCACTATTGTAAAACATTTCTGTACAGAAAAGGGAGTTTTTTAAATGAAAAAAGCTGATGTAAAAATTGGTCAAATTTTAGCCGCTACTTCTGAGGAAGAACTTAAGCATCCTTTTCAAGGAAAAGTAGAAAAAATTTATGAAAATTCTGCTTTGCTAGCTATTACTTCATATGATCCAGAAGATGAATCTTCAGTTAATGAATTAAACAATAAAATGGTCATTAACTTCAAGAGCTTGAAGAAGGTAAAATCACCTGCACGCGGAAAGACTGCCGCAATAAATGATGTAAAGATTTCTAAAGTTGAACCTGATAAAAAGGATAAAGAATCAAAATAAAGCCTAAATAATTTTTTGTTTTATTAAAGGAACCTAAAATCATATGAAAAAACGGCTTCAAACATTCTTATTTTGGTTTATTTTAATTCAGCCATTTTTAGATATTTATTGGTTATCTAGACCACCACTTCTAAAATTTTCAATACCTACTATTTTGAGAGTTTTAGGAGTTTTTATTGCTATTATTTTATTCTTTAGTATCAAAAATAATTGGCAAAGATTCAGAAAACAATGGTGGATTATAGCTTATATTGGCGTTTTAATCTTCTACTCAATCTTTCATCTAATTTCGGTAAGAAATTTTACTGGTGTGGATGCAACAGGCTTCCATTATTCACCAAAAGTTGAAATTTTTTATCTAGTGAGAGCTTGTCTACCACTGATTGTTATTTATATTACTTCACATAGCGACTTTAAGGCTAAATACTTTTTCCGGGTAATTCAAGGTATTTCAGGCATATATTCATTAACAATTGTTATCTCGAATCTATTTCTTTTCTCATTAACTTCATACCATACTACTGAAGCTAAAAGAATTAGTGCTAATATTTTTTCTTGGTTTACTCAAACAGATTATCCTTTTAATGCCTTAGCTTCTAAAGGAATTTTCTTTCAAGCTAATACTTTATCGGCTATTTTGTTCATGATCATGCCTATTATGCTCTATATTCTTTATAAAGAATTTAATATTTTGAATATAGTTTTAGTTAGTGCTCAAGCATTAGCAATGTTAATGCTTGGAACAAAAGTTGGAAATTTCGGACTGATTATTAGCTTAGTGGTATTTTTATTAGTCTTCTTAATCCACAGCTTAATTTTGAAGAATACTAAATTTTCAGCCAAATTCTTATTTACATTAATTTGTATACTAACTGCCTCGGCTGCTATTTTCCCTTATAGTCCAACTCTCAGACGATCTTCACTTGAAAGTGGTGTAGCTCAAAAGAGAAGTCATCTTGGTGACAAGAAGAAGCTTGACCAAGAACTTAATGCTGGACTAAAAAGATATAAGGGCAAAAAACAAGAAGAATATCTAAAAGAATTTATCAAAAAAAATTACTGGGTCTATTCTTTAAAACATGATCTAGTATTGGAGCATTACACTTATCAAAATGATCCATACTACTGGCTTGAAGTGATGAGAAGACCAGCAAATGAACGCCTAAATTATCGACATCTAGAAAAAGATATCTTAAGCCGCGTCATGAAAACTGATAAAAACAAATCAAATAAATTGTTTGGTATTTCTTTTAGCCGTGAAAATAATATTGCCCCACTAGAGCGAGACTTTTTAGCACAATGTTATTCAATGGGAATATTAGGAGTCATCCTCTTAGACGTTATTTACTTATTTGTTCTAGGCTATGGCATCTTTTATTGGCTGTTCAATAAAAAAGTAAGATCCTTTTTAAACTCTTCGCTATTACTATCAGGAGGATTTATCTTGTTTGCTGCTTTTTATGCAGGTAATGTACTTGAATACTTATCAGCAACTTTAGTAATGGCATTTATCTTAGGATTTTTATTGCAAAATATTCGTTATAGTCGTTATTCAGAAATATCTTCCAAATAACTAAACAAAAGACCTTATTTCGAATTGTATTCATCGAAATAAGGTCTTTTTATTGCTAAATTATCTTTATTATTTTAATTCTCTTACAAAAGTACGGTCAGGTACTCTAATTAAATAGTACCTAGCTGCTATCTTACCAGCATGCATTCTTAAGCCATTCTGCCAGTTTTTCTTATACGTAGCTGTATAAGTTGCTACATATGCATTTTGGTAGCGTGCATCTGCTTGCACTAATTGCTTAGATGAATAAGGAATAGCTCCCGCTTGAACAGACATTGGATTTTTTCCGTCAGAAATTGTAGCATAATTACTCGTAACAGTTACTCTGTTTCCGTTACTATAAAAAGTATATGTCTGAATTGGAGTTTTTTTATTGTCAGATTTAGCGGTGACATAGTATGAGCGTTTATTGCCCGCTGTTAAAATTAATGGTTGATATTCAATTTTACTAGATAAAACCTGTTTATTTTCTAAATCAGGATTGTAAAATAAAGTAATGCTAAACATATAGATCGCACCGCATAAAAGAACTAAAACTTCTAAAATATCTAACAAGGTAGTTTTCCATTCAAAGCGTTTGCGATCTTTAACAATCATTATTAAGTGACGTTTTCGAATATTTTGTACAATAAAAATTAAATATAAAACCAGAATTAACCAGACCAAAATACCTAAAATATTCCATCCAAGTGTCATAAGGGACCCTCCATTTTCTCTAAGTTAAGTATACGGTACTTAGTGGCGTTTTTAAAACTTTTTTTGATTTGACTTTAACTTTAAAAATCGTGACAATTGAATATGTAGAAGGTAGTTTTGGTATATAACGATAGGCAAAACTATGGTAAAAATAGCTTTTTATACAATTACAGGACAAATGCAACGGTTCATAGATAAAACGGGGCTTGATGCACATCGAATTGAGGATGTTAATCCTCAATATCAAATGAATGATAAATACGTTTTGATTTTACCTTCATATCAAGACTTTATGTTTGATTCCGTTGTTGATTTTTTAACATGTAAAGATAATAAAAAAATCTTTTAGGATTAATTGGATGTGGTAATCGTAACTTTAACGATCTTTTTGGCCAAACAGCAAAAAAGATCTCGGTTACATTACATGTTCTTATTCTTTACTTACTAGAACTTAGTGGTAATTCGACTGACGTCAAAAATGTTCGTCAAATTGTTATGGAAGCTCGAAAAAAAGAAAAACGTGCACAAAAAGATTTATCAATTCAAAATCCAGCTCTTAGCAATATTAGCTTCTTAAGTGACTTCAGGCAGAAAAATGAATAAAAAACCTTATTATAAAGCAAACAACTGGAACACTGTAGAAGAGCAAGTAGATCGTTCTGCTTGGACGAGATTAAATGATATTGTTTACGAACCTTGTCGTGTTCCAATTTATAAAGATCAGAAAGAGTTTGTTCATCTCCCTAGAAATGAACAAACTGTGATTTTGCACAGTTTTGGCTCTTTAACGCTCTCTTCTACCCTCCAAATGAAAGTAGCTCTATCCGAAATAAAAAAAGATGCTGAAAATTCTGAAGAAGATGCCTATGAATGGGCAAACCAAAATCCTTATCTACAAAAAAAGATGAAACTTCTAAATACAGTATATCAATCAGGAAATGCTATTCGGAAAAAAGCTGCTCACGTTTTTCTATCAACTGGCCTTTATCATTCATCATTTTTTGGCCCGTTATATTTATTCGGACAACATAAATTACCAAGAACGGCAGAATTGATTAAATATGCCCTTAGAATTACAACTTTAAATGGCATTTATACCGGAATTAAATTTCGGCGAGATTTTTTCAAACTTTCTAAGAAAGAACAGAACAAAGTGCATGATTGGGTATATGATCTATGTGATAATTTATATGACAATGAGCTTAGCCATATTAAACTCTTGTATCAGAATACTGATCTTGAAGATAAGGTAGAGCATTATATTCATTACGCATTAAATAAAGCTCTTATGAATTTAGGACAAGAACCAAAATATCCAGAAAATGTTGAGACTTTAGATCCAATTTTGACCACTGGTCTGATGGAAAGTACAATGATTGAGGATTTTTTCTTTTACACTAATGCCCATCCCATCCTAAAAATGCGTGAAATAACAAAATAAGGAGTTAGCATACAGGCTAGCTCCTTATTTTGTTTTCTTAGTTTTTGTTTCGGGTTTTTGATAGTTGCGAATTACTTCAATTTTTTCTTCAATTGCTTTTACTAGTAATGCACTATACTTTTCTGGATCAGCTACAATTTCATCACTTGACCCCAGAATATCGATTCGGAAGTGAGAAACATTTACATACTCTGAAATAGTTTCAAAATAGATATTTACTTCATATTCATCTTCATTATTACAAAAATTACTAATTTTTTTGTAGTTAGCAAATGGAAGATTAATGATATTACTTTCAAGGGCAAAAGTCATTGGTCTTCTTCCACTAATGGCCAGCTGCGTTTGAATGAGGGAGTCATGTTTAAAAGCCTGCACAGCTTCATTAATCATTTTAGTTGCAATATTTTTTAATTTTGTCTTGGTTATTTCGCTATATTTAATTGTCTCAAGATCTTGAAGATAATCTTGTTCTTCAATTTTTTTAGTTATTTCTTCTTGTTTAATTTTCACGATAAAAATTCCTTTGTGTATCCTTTTTCATTACTAAGATACTCAATAAATCTTTTTCATGCAACTACAAAAATTAACTACTCGTCTAATCAAGTTGCAGAGCAAAAATAAGTAATTCCATTACTTTAAGCATATCTTCTGGCCTAAGATGATCTGCTGGCTTTTCATCTAGCAATCTCATTCTAGAAAAAGTTTGAATTTGAGCTGCATTTACACGACCATGAATATGATATCCGAATAAGTCCAAGTAGGTAGGGAAATGGTTGCCGTGGGATGTAATTGGACAAACCATTAGGTAATTAGTCTTTTCATTATATGAATTAGACGATACTACTACCGCAGGATGTTTTCCCTTCATTTCTTGTCCAACTGACGGTGAAAAATCCGCCCACACAATATCTCCCTGTTTAAATTTATTCTTCGGCATGACGTAATTCCTCCATAGCCATATTTTCCCAAGCTTCCCTTTCTGGTCCTGGTACATCTTCAAATTTAGCATCGGAGGTATAAGGATTAGAAATTTTCGGTATTAAGATCAAACTTCCATCAGCTTTCTGATGAATTGCATACTCAGTTCCTACCTCTACTTTAAAAGAAGCAGGTAGTGAAAAGCCAGCTGAATTACCGACCTTTTGAGTTACAATATGATGAATAGATATTTTCATAAGTTTTTACCTCATTAAGTTACTTTCAAGGATATTGTAGTACTAAAAAAGACTAACTTTCAAAAGAAAGCTAGTCTTTTTTGCGAGAAACATACAAAAGTATGTCAGGGTCTTTGTTTCACAGCCAAAGTAGCCCATCATCAGCACTTCCCGTGCTTTGACTTCGCAAGTCTAGATGATCTCTGTCAAAGAACGCATCTCGCGTTTTCCTCGACTCGTCGCATTTAATATTATACCAAATTCTTCTTATTTTTTCTATTTTGACGCTTCTTGAAAAAGATTTCTCCAATTAACTGTGCAAGCATAAAGCCCATCGCTATTGCTATCGTGACAATTGCTACCCGTAGGATCAGATTTTCTGCATCAGATAATTGACCTTCTACCATAGCACGCACTGCCTGATAAGCGGGCACACCAGGAACTAGGGGAACTACACCTGGAATATTAAAAACGGTTACCGGACACTTTTTAATACGAGCAAATACCAGACCTAGAATTCCAACACAGAGTGCCCCTAAAAGATTAGACCCCAATCGACCAACACCAATTCGATTTGCCAACCAGTATAGAATCCAACCTGCACTTCCGCTAATGCCGCATAAAACTAAAGCGCGGTGCGGGACGTTAATAATTAACCCAAATCCAACAGCTGCAAGCCACGCAAATACTATATTAATAACTATTTCTAACCAAAAAGGCATTACATCACACCCCACAGTAACTTAATTGCAACACCAATTCCGCCACCTAAAGCAATTGCTGTTAGAACTGCCTCAGTGGTTCGAGCCATTCCGGACAATAAATCGCCACCAAATAAATCACGCAATGCGTTAGTTATTGCAACTCCCGGTACTAAGGTCATCAAGGAACCAATCAAAATATTATCAACTACAAGCTTAGGGAAGATTTTACATGTCAAAATAGTAATAACTCCCATAAATATTGCAGTTACCATCTCAGCTAAGAAGCGAATACTAGTATAGCGCTTAATAGCTAAATAAAGAGCATAAGATACTCCGCCGATTACAGCAGCTGCCGGAAAATCAATCCAGTCATAATCATCCATAAACAAGACCATTAAAGTAGGGCTTAAAATAGCCGCTCCAATAATTTGAAGCCATATAGGAAAAGCTGGAATCGAAATGGAAACTTGCTGTAAACGCTCTTGTAATTCTTTTAATGTTATTTCTTTAGCCGCAAATTCGCGTGATAATTCATTAACTCGATCTACTAATTCTAAGTTAATATTTCTTTTTTTAACTTGTGTAACCTGAGTATAAGAGTGTTCACCCAAACTCATAAAAATTCCAGTTGGAGTCGTAAAACATCTTGCACCAGTAATTCCGGCATTACGCGCTATTCTCATCATCGTATCTTCAACTCGATAAGTTTCACTGCCGCCTTCAATCATTAGTCTCCCCGCTTTTAAGCAGGTATCTAAAACCTCAGTAGCATAATCTTGGCTTACAAGCTCTTTATCCATTTCAGTCCTCTAAATGTTATTCATTATTCATTTTTTCAATATCAATCGTCTTATCCACCCAATTTCCTCTAAAGAAATCTCTTTCGTGGCTAACAATAATTACTCCACCATTAAATTCAACAATTGCCTTCCTTAAAGAATCTTTTGTAGCAATATCTAAGTGATTTGTTGGCTCATCTAGGAATAGTAAATTAGATGGTTCAAACTGCATCTTAGCTAGTTTAACCTTCTCTTGTTCTCCACCAGAAAGTTCTTTTAAAGGGCTCATGGCCTGCTGCGCAGTTAATCCCATTCTCGCTAAGGCTTGCCGTAATTCTCTAGGACGCAAACGTGGAAATTCTTCCTGCAAATATTGCAAAGGCGTCATATTTTTATTAGGCCAAGCTAAATCTTGTTGAAAATAAGCAAGCTTAGCTGTTGAAGATAATTCAAAACTACCATAAATTGGTTTTAATTTTCCTAGTAAGGTCTTTAGCAGGGTGGTTTTTCCGATTCCATTAAAACCTGTTACAGCTACCTTTTCTCCATTTCCAACAGAAAAGTTAAATGCTGATTTTACTAAGGCCTGATCATATCCAATTACTAAATCTTGAGTTTGCAAGAGTAAGTTTGATGCGGTATCAACATAAGGAAAAAGGACATGGGCCTTTTTATTATTTTGCGGTGGCGTTAAAATTTCCATCTTCGCTAGCTGTTTTTCCCGCGATTTAGCACTTTTAGATCTAGAGCCAGCCTTATTTTTTCTAATATATGCTTCAGTCTTTTGAATTTTTCTCTGCTGGTTAGCATAGGCCTTTAAATAGCTTTCTCGGTCAGCTTCTTTTTGACGAAGCGCATGCTTTAAATCACCTGTATAGCGTGTAATAGTTCCAAAATCAATGTCAATAATACAATTAGTAATTCGACCTAAAAAGTCATAATCGTGCGAAACGACGATAAAAGCTCCCTCAAAATTATTCAAATAATCAGCAAGCCAGTCAATATGATTAACATCTAAGTAGTTTGTCGGCTCATCTAAAACCAGTACGTCTGGATTTTGTAAAAGCAGCTTAGCTAAGATCAATTTAGATCTTTGTCCACCAGAAAGTTTTGATACATCCCGGCCATAACCCAAATCCGCTAATCCTAACCCTGTAGCTACACGATCAATTTTGGTATCAATATCGTAAAATTCTTTTTCCTCAAGCAAAGTCTGAATCTTACCTGCCTTTTCTAAGAGAGCTTCATCCCCATTTTCACCATATTTCACATAGAGTTCATTTAATTCTTTTTCTTTTTCAAAAAGATCACTAAAGGCAGTCTGCAAAAATTGTTTTAGCTCTAAACCTTCTTCAAGTTTGGCATACTGATCTAAGTACCCAACATGAATTTTATTTTGCCACCTAACTTCCCCATCATCTTGCGTGATTTCACCGGTCAAAATTTTAATTAAAGTTGATTTACCAACTCCGTTTTGCCCGGTTACGCCCATATGGTCTTCTTTATTTAAAACAAAGTTTGCGTCTTCGTATAAAGTTTTATCAATAAATGTCTGACTTAAATTTTTAACTGTTAGTAAACTCATTATTTTCTCTCTTTTTCATTTGATAATTGACACTGCCGATCATACTCTTGAAGCGCATTTAAGACTTTTGGCCATTGTCTTTTAGGGATAATTAATTGAAGCTTATTGTGATAGATCGGAAAATCACTAGCCTTCATTCCGGTTATTTTTGCAAGCTCTTCATCTGTTAAATGATATTTAGCTACAATTGCCTTAATTTCATAAGAAGCATGTCCTCTAAAATATGATAGAACATAAAAGAAAGCCGCAAAAATTCCAGCACTTAAAATAGCCATCGATACAGAAAGATGGAAGGTTCTCTGTGCAATAAAAAACACTGCAATAAATGCAATAAGGGCAGATATTACCCCATAAATAACTGGAAAATACTTAGTTTGCTTCATTTTTCATCATCCTTTTTATTACACTGATCTTTCAAATATTACATTAAATTTACGTAATTGAAGCTTTTGTAAAAAAATGTAAATTTCGCTTTATTTTACTGCAATAATCCTCTTCTATAATACAGTTTGTTAAGTAAATTAAAAACGACTTTTTAAATATCACTAGTGTAACATGATTACCATTTAATTATTATTAAATTTAAACTTAAAAGGAGTAAAGTACTTTGACACACAAAAAAAGGAATTTCAACAGCACTTATTGTATTATTAAGCGTTGGCTTTCTAACTAATTCAGTTACACTTCTCAAGCAGCTGATCAAGATACCAATTTTAATGTGTCTAAAAGCTTAGTTGAAAATACCATTAAACCAACTCTCCTAAGTAAAAAGTTCAAAGAAGATCAAATAAAAGAAGAAAAGGAAAATAAGTTAGCCGATATCAAGTTTGAAGAAAAAAGAATTAATCAAGAAAACCCAAATTCTGAATTAGGTAACTAAAACTTTACAAACAACAGTTGCAGTTACGGGCTAAAATCACTAAGATAGAATCATCAACAGATATACTAAAAAAAGCAGTTAGCATTTCGCTAGCTGCTTTTTTCTTAATTACCATCCCATGGAATAGTGTCAGAATCTTTATCATAAATTACATAATTTCTAAAGTCTTCTGGATCATTCCAATTTAAACCTTGCTGCAGACTATTTTGTCTTGTTTCTTGATTATGGAGTTTTTTTTGTTTTAATCCTAAACTAGAACGAACTAAATCTGATACACGTTGTAGTTCTTTTGTAGAGGCTACTTGCATTGCTGCCGCTCCAATCCAAACATTATGTCCTTGAATATAGCCACTCTTAATATTCTGAGTACATCCGCGGTAATTCATTGCAATTGAAAGCATATCATCAAAGGTCAGATTAGTTTTAACATACTTGGCAAAGACCTTAAGAATCTTACGATAGTTAGTGATTGAATTAACTGACATCCCTTTACGTACAATGTCGTTAATCACTTGTCTTTGTCTCATTTGTCGACCATAGTCACCTTTTGGATCTTCTTTACGCATCCGCACATAGTCTAAGGCCTCTTTACCATTTAAGTGCTGCTTCCCCTTCTTAAAATGCGTATGATAAGTAAAAGTAAATGGCACATTAACATCTACTCCACCTAAAGCTTCTACCATACTTTCTAGAGCCTTCATATTAACTTCCATGTAGTAGTTAACTGGTGTATTTAAAAGTGCTTTTACTGTGCGAGTTGCTCCTTTACTGCCACCAACTTGATAAGCCGAATTGACCCGGAACATGTAGTACTTCCCTTCCCCACTTCCATCACCTTTGATATCGGCTAACAAGTCTCTGGGAATTGAGGTCATTGTTGCTTCTTTTTTCTCTGGATTCATAGTGGCTAAGATCATCGTATCGGAATTTCCCCGGTCATGCCTGCCTTCAATTCCTTGATCGACACCAAGAATTAGAATTGAAATTGGCTTTTTCTGAGAAATCAATTGCGATGTTTTTCCTGTTCCTCGATAAGCTTGTTGAACTGAACTCATAGCTGAGAAATATGCATGAGCAAAGTAAGCTACGCTTCCACAAACAAGTAAAATTGATAAGAGCCCTACCAAACGAGCAAAACTATTTCCATTTTTATAATCTTTTTTACTCGCCGCAAACACATTATTTCTTCTTAGTTTTTGGCGTGGTCTTTTGGGTTCCTCAGGTCTCATTAATTTTTAACTCCTCTGAAAATCAGCTCACCTTTTCATAATACAAAATTACTTAGTTAAGCGCATTAAATTCATTATTAAAAAAATTTTATTTTTTAGCAAGCGAAATAATGTTCTATAATGATGATTAATAAAAATTATATGGTAGAAAGAAGGAAAAGGTATGGCTCTTCCAACAAGAAATGAAGTATCTGATGATCTCAAATGGGATCTTAGTCGTGTTTTTAAAGACGATCAAGAATGGGAAAAAGAATATAATCAGGTCGCAACCGAAATTAAAAATTTAGATAGATTTAAGGGAAATCTTGCTAAATCTGGTCAAGATTTATATGAAGGAATTACAGAAATTTTATCTGTAAATCGTCGTTTAGAAAAAGTGTACGTTTATGCTACTATGTCAAGCGACGTTGATACTAGTAATACTCATTATCTAGGCCTTGTTGCTAAAGCTCAAAGCTTAGCTAACCAAATGAGTGCTGCTATCTCTTTTGTCGATCCTGAAATTTTATCTATCCCAGAAAAGACACTTGCTAAATTTATGCAAGATGAACCTCGTTTAAAAGAGTATCAACATCGACTTGAACAAATTACTAAGAAACGTCCTCATACTTTACCAGCAAGTGAAGAAAAAATTATTGCCGCTGCTGGAGATGCAATGGGAACTTCAGCTAATACTTTCAATGTTTTAACTAATTCTGATATGGAATATGGCTATATTCAAGATGAAGATGGAGAGATGGTCCAATTATCTGATGGCTTATATTCACTTCTAATTCAGTCACAAGATAGAAATGTTCGCAAAAATGCATTTGATGTTATGTATGCAAGCTATGGTCAGTTTGAAAATAGTCTCGCTTCAACTTTATCAGGTGAAGTAAAAGCCCACAATTTTAATGCTCAAGTACATAAATATAATTCAGCTCGAGAGGCTGCTTTAAGTGAAAACGGCGTACCAACAGCTGTTTACGATACATTGGTTAAAGAGGTAAATAGTCACCTCAACTTACTTCATCGCTACGTTATTTTAAGAAAAAAGATTTTAGGTCTTTCTGATTTACAAATGTATGATATGTATGTTCCATTAACAGGTGAGCCCAGTCTTTCTTATAACTTTGAAGAAGCAAAAAATGAAGCTAGACGAGCCTTAGCGCCATTAGGAAAAGATTACCTCGAACATGTTGATTACATCTTTAATAATCGTGTAATTGATGTGGTTGAAAGCCAAAATAAGGTAACAGGCGCTTATTCTGGTGGTTCCTATGATACTGATCCATATGAATTATTAAATTGGGAGGATAATCTTGATTCTCTATATACTCTAGTTCATGAAACTGGACACTCAGTGCATTCCTGGTATACAAGAAATACTCAACCATATGTATATGGAGACTACCCAATTTTTGTTGCTGAAATTGCATCAACAACTAATGAAAATATTTTAACTGAATACTTCTTAGATAAAATTACCGATCCTAAAACACGCGCATTTGTTTTGAATCACTATCTTGATTCATTTAAGGGTACACTTTTCCGTCAAACACAATTTGCAGAATTTGAGCAGTTTATTCATGAAGCCGACGCAAATGGTCAACCATTAACTGCCGATGTTCTTGATGAATTTTACGGCAATTTAAACCAAAGATATTACGGTGATAGTGTAGAACCGGGCGGAGAGATTGCTAAAGAATGGGCCCGTATTCCTCATTTCTATTACAACTTTTATGTTTACCAATATGCAACAGGCTTTGCTGCTGCTACAGCTCTCGCAAATAATGTTGTTCATGGTACTGACAAAGAACGTACCGCTTATATTAATTTCTTAAAGGCTGGCTCTTCAGATTATCCAACAGAGATAATGAAACGTGCTGGTGTCGATATGACAAAGGCCGATTACTTAAAAGACGCATTTAATACTTTTGAAAAACGACTTAATGAGTTTGAAAAAATCGTTAATGAATTGAAAACAATCTAGTAAAAACACAAATATATTTGTAAACAAAAAGTTCTTGATCTAACTTCTAAGATCAAGAACTTTTTACTTTATACTAATTTAGTAATCAAACCAACTAAGTATAGAAATACACAGGTAATTAACAAGTAAATACTGCCCCACTTAGTCGTTTCTTTTAGAATTTTTCCTTCTAAACCTTCTTTATTAATTGCACCAGTAGCTACTGCAATATTCTGTGGTGATAACATCCCAGCAGTTGCACCAGTCATATTTGAAGCAACAATCCAATATTTGCTTACTCCTAATGATTGAGCAGCAGAATACTGTAAATTACCAAATAGAACGTTGGCTGACGTTGCAGAGCCTGTTAAGAACGTTCCTAGAGCCCCAATTAATGGTGCAAATAAAGGATAAGCTGGTCCAAGTAAGCTTACTAAGGCTACCGCTAATGCTTTAGTCATTCCTGCATATACCATAACTTTAGCTAAACCCACAATTGCACAAACTGTAATTGTTGTCATACCAATTGTTTTCAAAACATTGAGCAAGATTTTGAACATTTGGCTTAAGCTTAAGCCTTGAATCTTTCCTCCAATTATTCCCGCTAATAAAATTAATGTTCCTGGAGAGGAAAGCCAATTAATTGGTAAATCATTAGGATTTTTTCCTAAGTAAACATGTAAATGGGTAGTTACACTAGTTAAAAAGTTATTCACAGGTGGACAAAGAGAGGAAGCCAGTAGAACGAAAATAAAAACCAAAATAAATGGTGAACAAGCCTTGATAATTTCGCTGACACTTTCATTTTCTACTTCCTCTACTGAACCAGTTTTTCTTTTAGTCAGCCAGACAGTAACTAAAATTGAAAACAATGATCCGACTAAGGCTGGAAGCTCAGCCCCAGTAAACTTAGCAATAATAACTTGCGGAATTGCCATTCCAACCCCTGACATTAAAGTAATAAAAACAATACCTTTCAGGGCCTTAATACTTTTGCCAGTAAGAATAACTAAAATAAAAGGTACTAAAATAACTAAAATGACCAATTGCAAGGTTACAATAAATCCTAATTGCACATCATTAAGATTAGTTACTTCAGCTAATGTCAAAACTGGCAAGCCAATTGCACCAAATGCAGTTGCCGTACTATTGGCAACCAAACAAATTACTGAAGCTTGGATCGGTTCTAAACCTAAGGAAATTAAGATTCCTGCACAGATTGCTACAGCAGTCCCAAAACCAGCGATAGATTCTAGAAAGCCACCAAAACCCCAAGCAATTATTAATACTAAAATTCTTTTATCGGTTGTGATTGATGATAATAATTTTTCAATCGTCCCCATACTACCTGAATCAGTTGTAATCTGATATACAAAAAGCGCAGCCAAAATTACATACATGATTGGCCAAATTCCCATTATAATACCTTCTAAGGCTCCAGAAAGAGTATTAATTATGGGTTGTTTAAATATTAAAACAGCATCAGCAATTGTAATAATTAAACCAATCGTACATGCCCTTGAAGCCGGCATACCAATAATTCCAAGAGAAATTATCAACCAGATGATTGGCACTAATGCCCATAAAAAGTTTATCCACATAGTTTTCCTCATCTAAAAAAGTAATACTATTTAATTTTATCCTTTTTCCACATATTAAGGAAATTTAAAAACAAAAACCTACAAGAGCAAGAAGGCCCTTGTAGGTTCTAAATAATAGTTTTATTTCTTAAAAGCATGAACGCCATAAACAAATAAATAAATTCCAACTTCAATAATCGAAATAAAGAAAGTGACTGGTAAATTAGTTACGTATCCTAAAACTAAACCTGCCCAAACTCCAAACAAGGCAATCCCAACTGACCAACATAACATAGCGGGAATTGTCTTACCTAAGTAGCGGGCACTTGAAGATGGCAAAGTTAATAAAATAAAGACTAATAATGATCCGACAACTTGTGCACCAATTGAAACAGCTAAAGCCAAAGCAATTAAAAATACTACTGAAACTAAGCTTGTATTAATATGATGGCTAACTGCCCCTACATGGTCAAATGAATCATAGTTTAGTTGTCTTAAAACTAAGAAAATTATTGCTAAAACAAAGAGAGAAAGAATAACTAGTTGAATAACTCCGTCTCTATCAACTCCAATAATTGAACCAAACAAGATGTTAGTCGCATATCGACTATTACCGCCAGCAATAGCTAAAAATAGTACACCCAAGCCAATAAACAAGGCTGAAATCGCACTAATTGCGGATTCTTTCTGATCACTTCTCATGGACAATTCACCAACACTGATTGAGCCAAGCAAAGTAAAAAGAACCATGCCCCATAGTGGAACCCAACCAATCCAAACCGCAAAAGCAGCTCCAGCAAAACCAATTTCTGATAGAGTGTGAGCTAAGAATGAAAAACTTCTAGCTACAACATATACCCCCACTATTCCACAGGTAATCGCAATAAAAGTACTGGCTAAAAATGCATACCGCATAAAATCATATGCAAACATTATTCTTCACCCACCTCCTCATTTAGATCCTTAATTTTACCAGCAACTAAGCCTTTATCTTTAAATAAAAGATAATCTTTCATGTATTTCTTAGCTAGAGGAATGTCATGAGTTGTAAACAAAACAGTCATTGCGTGTTTTTCATTTAAGTGCTTAATTAATGACATTAACTCTTCTTTAGCAACTGGATCTAAGCTAGCTGTTGCCTCGTCCAAAATAATAAAGTCTGGCTTATCTAACAAAGCTTGAGCTAAATATGCACGCTGCTTTTGACCTCCGGAAGCTTCGCCCATCCTAGTATTTTGAATATCTATTAAATGGGTCTCTTTTAAAATTTGATTTACTCTTGCCTTTACTTGCGCGTTCTTAAATAAAGGAGTATTAAGTTCTACAAAGGCCCGAATTGAAAGGGGATAATCAGCATCTAGATTTCTAAATTGAGGTACATAACCAACTTTTGTATCTGGCGCAAACTTAAACGATCCTGTAGTCGGTTGCAGCATCCCCATCAAAATTCTAATCAAGGTTGTTTTCCCTGTACCATTTGCACCAAGTAGAGCTGTCATTGCTCCCTTAGATAGAGTAAAATTTAAGTTTTTAAAAACTACCTTATCCTCAAATTTCATCTCCAGGTCTTTAACTGTTAATATATCAGTCATCTCACTACTCCTCTTCTTCTAATAAACCAATCCTATTTAATTATTTTGAATATCAGCTAGTTTTTGATAATTTTCTTTCATCCAAGCTAAGTAAGTAGTGTTATTAGGAATAGTTTCCCGAACATTTAAAACTGGAATATTGTTCTTTTTTGCAAGTTTAACAAAAGACTTAACTGTTGAGCTACTTGCCTGAGTATTATTAACAAAAAAGGCAATCTTCTTTTGTTTAATAGCATTATTCATTTCGTTAATTGTCTTAGGACTAGGATCTGTACCATTTTCAATGGCTTCTTCAAATTTCTTGTCGCCTATTTTATAACCAGCTTCTTGTAAAGCGTAGTCAAAGACTGGTTCACTGACAAAAACTGGTTTTTGATCACCCTTATTAGCCTTAGCTAGCTGTTTGATTTTGTCAATCTTGGCTAAGTATTTTTCGCCATTTTCCTTAAAATAAGCGGCATGCCTCTTATCTAACTTAGATAAACACTTAACCAAATAATCAACGTACTTAGTTGGCATATCTAAATTATACCAAATATGTGGATTATCTCCGTTCTTTAATCCCATCAAGTCTTCACCTACTAAGACAGGCTTTTTATCAACAGATTTCGCCAACTTATTCATCCATGAATCATAACCTAGCCCATTTGCAACAATAATATTTGCCTGAGCTACCTTTTTAGCATCTGCTGTTGTCGGATCAAAATCGTGTGGATCAACGCTACTTTTATCAATAATTGCAGTCGCTGTTCCATATTTTCCAACAATATTTTTAGCAATATCTGAATAGACATTAGTTGTTGTAACCATCGAAATTTTATCTGATTGACTAGTAGTAGAGTTTTGCTTATTCGAACATCCTATCGTTATCAATGATAAAAGCGTCACTAAACCCATAATAGAAATAAATTTTGTAATTTTAGATTTAAAATTTTGCATAAATATCCTCCTGTGCAAAACAAAAAAGCATTAAGTTAGAAAATTCAGCATAAGTTCTAACTTAAAGTTAGACTAAGCTAATTTTTTTATTATGTCAACATTTTTCTAGATAGACAAATAGCACCAAGACGTCTCAGACTTGATGCTATCAATAAGTATAAATAATAAAAAATTTGCTGAATTTTTAATTTAATGCTTTTTCTCTAAAATTACATCTTTATATAAACATATTTTTATATGTTTGTCAAAGATGTTCAAAAAAAAGACAGTCAAAATTGCTGTGATTATTCAAGTCCTTGAACTAAAAATCTTCATTAACGTGCCGTCTCAAGACATCTAGAATCTTAATTACATGTTTATCTTCTAAGCTATAGTACCGCTCTTGCTTAACTTGCTCACTCTTAACTAGCTTAGCCTCCTCCAAGATTCTCAAGTGTCTAGAAATAGCTGGCTGACTAACATCAAACTGTTTTACCAAGTTATTTACACTACTTTTTTGATTGTCATTTAAGTAATAAAGAATTTGAATTCGAATGGGATGATTTAAAGCTCTAGTAACTCGAATAATTTGATCGTTCAACTTGTTCACCTATCTCAACTTACATTTAATTATGAGAGTAACTCAAGAATTTTCTTTTGCACACTTGATTCTTCACTAGATCCAATGATTTGATTAGCAGCTTTCTTTGCATCTGGAAGAGCAGTAGCAGTAGCAAAGCTGGTACCTGCAAACTTAAGCATACCAACATCATTACCACTATCACCAAATGTCACCATTTCACTAGATTTAATCTTAAGTTTTTTACCCAAATATTCTAAACCTACGGCTTTATTCATTCCTTTAGTCTGCATATCAATAGCAGTACTTGCGCCTGAGACAAAACCAATCTGTGGATAGTCTTCTCTAAGTTGATCCAAGACCTTAGGCATCTCATCTTCTGGAACGCGAAGACTTACTTTAAAAATACGATCATCTATATCGTTAAAACTATCAACAACTTGAATTTTCTTAACGTACTTTTTTAGATCTTCTGCAAATTCTTTTCCACTGTTTTTTTCAACATATGCACTAGTTACACCAGCAACAATAGCCTTATATGGTAATTTTTCCACAATTTCAAGCATGGTTTGATAATCTTCGTCAGATAAATCAGATATTTGAAGAATTTCATTTCCATGAGCTACTAAGGCCCCATTTTCAGCCACAAAGTACATATTCTTATTAGCTTTCGGAAAACGATCGAGGATATTTTCATACTGATTACCACTGGCAATAACAAATTTAATATCACGATCCTGCATAATTTGAAATTCTTTTTCAAAGAGTTCCTTATCATAAGTCTTATCTTCTCTTAGCCAAGTACCATCCATATCAGTTGCAATAAGCTTAATCATTTTCAGTCTCACTTTCCACTTTTATTATCTACACTCCACTATACTAAAAAACGCCACCCGGAGGTAGCGTTTTTCACAAAACTATTTTATTCAACTAGTTTAATCCTTCTTGCGTTTTCTAGTACCTGCTAAGCCTAAAATTGACGCAATGGTTGGCTAAACCTAGTCCAATAAGTCCTGCATTAGAATGTTTATAACCTGTTTGAGGTAATGCGACATCCTCAGTTGTAGCTGCTTCTACTTTGACAAATTCTTTGTTTTCTACAGTTTCTACTTTATTAATAGTAGTATCAGTAGAAAGTTGTTCTGGAAGAATAGGAGCATCATTCGTTGATTCTATTGCAGTTTCAACTTGAGCCGGAACCTTTGGACCTTCTGGATCTACTGGATTAGTTACGTATACTACTGTATCTTCTTTGTCCAAGTTTTGGTCGAAGTTACTGTTGTCTACTACAATGTCGTAATCTTCTACTACCGGACGGTCTGTGTGGTAACCCTTGATTGTTGGGCTGGCTATACTTTCGAATCTTTGACTTTGTGTCCATTCACTGTCCCAAACAGCTTCACCAGTTACTGTGTCCTTAGTTCCTGTTTGCGTAAACACTAGGGTTACGCCCTTGTAATCTGGGGCTGCTTCACTACCATCTTCATACATATAATGGATTACTTGGTTAACTTCTTTACTACGAGTATCTTCTACACTATTATGTTTTAAATAAACATAAACATGCTTTTCATTTTCTGTAGTTGTACCTTGAATAGCATCAGGATGTACACTGTCAGTTGCTAAGATATAGTTAGCACTTTTCCAATTCCATAAGGTATTAGAATATTGATCATTGATAGCCAAATCATGGTAACTCTGCTTTTGATCGACTAATTCTTTACCATGCTCTGGTTTAAAGTCAGTGGTTCCTTTTATAGCTTCTTCGTGTACATCAACATAGTGAATATGTACAGAAGTTTGGGCATTAAGGTTAACTTCAGTCTTATGCCATGGAATTAAATAACTGGGCATTTCTGGCACAGCCGCTTCAAAAGTAATCTTTGGTATGTTAGTTGAAAAAGTAGACCATGCTGAACCAAGATCATTACTAAATCTAATTTTTATCCCCATACCATTTACTTTAAATAGTCCTGAACCAAAAATTTCTTTTTTACGATCAACTTCATCCCAGCCGGTGTACTTATTAACAGCTGCTTCGCCCCAGATAGCAATTGCTGTATTCTTATCTTTAACATTGTATTTTGAGATAATTTCATTATTTTTTTCTGAGTATACAATGTCCCCACCATGTTCTCCTTGGCCTTTATGTACAGTAACGGAGGATTCTGGTAATTGTACCCCACTACCTCTATAGCCGCCTGTGTTAATTATTTCCGCCTTTTCGATATAGTCAGTACCGTTTCCAGTACCGTTTAAAGATCCAACAGTTATATAGGCCGTATTTTCTGCTAAAGTAATTAGGTTATTATCAGCATCATAGAGTTTAAGGTCCATAGTAACCCCACTAGCTCCTACATAAAAGAAGCCATCTAGCGGATTGTTACTAAAGTATATACCTGATGTACGTCCATCATTCAGATTTTTTCTAGTCCAATCACTATAGGTAATGACAATCTTACTAATCGTTTTACCTGCGTATGTAGAATTTTGGATATTAGTGTAGGTAACTCTAAGAAAATCACCCTTTTGATTACCATTAACTTTATAGAAAATATTTAATTTTCCGTCTAAAATCGAACCTTTTCCTTCAGTAACACCATCCGTTTTTAAAGTCTCTACTTTTGCAACCGCATTTTTTCATTACCTAAAACTAAAAGTTGCGATAACTTAAGTGGGTCTTCATCTCCTTCTTCCCATAATCCCAAGTCCTTAAGATGTTGAATATAACATTTCTAGCTTCCTCATACTTAGCTAAATCATCCTTATATTTATCCATGGCCTCTTTATACTGTGCTAAAATCGCATCAATATTAGCAAGTTGTTGGTTATTTTCTTTTTCTGCTGCAGTAATGCTATCATTAACACCACTTATATTGGTGTTGATAGTTACTTTATCTTCTTCTACAATGGTTAATCTAGGTGCATTTTCATAACCATTTAATTTATCCTGAAATTTATCGTTAACGGACTGGTTATAATTATTTACCTGATCTTTAGCAGCATCATAATTTGGAGTGGAAGGTGTTATTTCCTTCTTTTGTACAGTGTTAGTTTCTACATTCTCAGTTGGTTGTGCTTCTTGAACATTGCTTTCTACATTTTCAACTACTTGAACTTCTTCTACTGGAGTAGTATTTTCAACTGAATTAGTTTCAGTTGTATTAGTATTTTGATTATTTACTGCTGTATCTTCATTAATTGACGCAGCATTATAAGTTACTACTTCGTTAGTTGCTGATTCTTCTACATTATTTGTTTCTACAGAAGAAATAGACTGATCAATTTTTACTTCTTCATTACCAGTCTCACCAGAGGTAGTTACATCATTTTCTACTTCATTATTTTCTTCTACGGACATAACTTCTGCTTGATTTGCAGTAGATACACTTTGGTCTTCAGTATTTACCACATTATCTATCGTCTCTGTCATGTCGCTAATTGTACTACTTTCTACTTTTACGCTTTCCTCTGGAGCAACTGTAGTGTCAGCTTGAACTTCTTGATTATTAACACCCATAAAGGTTAAACCAATTAGTACAGAAGCAGCCCCTACAGTAAACTTACGAATAGAGAAGCGTTGCTTTTGCGGTCTAATTTTTCGCATTTTTTCACTATAATTGTTCTTGGAAACCATAATTTTATCCTCATACTTCTAGTATTAGGTGAGTATTAAGTTATAGCTTTCTTGCTAGTAAAGAGCATATATAAAGCGCTTACTTTCGCCTTTATAATAAATATTTTTTACATTAAGTAATGTATACGAACAATCTATGATTTAATTGTGTACAATTTATGATATTTGTGTGAACTTGTAATTTATTTATATATGATTTTTCTTTATATATCAATAAGAATGCGATTTCAAAAAGCTTACGTTTTAAATACTATACATTACTATAGTAAATATATGTTATTTATTAAACAAAAAAAGTAAGATTCTAATTTTTTAGAATCTTACTTTTTAATTAACTATTTTTATTCATCTGGGTCTTCAGAAACAGGTTTCTTCCAGAAACTCATAATTAGACCGGCTACAATAGAACCAACAATTGTAGCTACGAAGTAAAGTAAAATATGGTTAGATAATGGTGATACCCATAGTCCTCCGTGAGGAGCTGGTACTTGGATGTGCCATAATCCAACAAGTAAACCACCAACTGCTGAACCAATTACGCAGGAAGGAATTACACGACCTGGGTCAGCTGCAGCAAATGGAATAGCACCTTCAGTAATGAATGAGAAACCTAAAATCCAGTTTGATACACCAGCGCGACGCTCTTCCTTAGTGTAACGGTTCTTAAAGAAAGTAGTACCAATTGCAGTAGCAAATGGAGGAACCATACCACCAACCATAACAGCAGCCATCATAACTGCAGCAGTTGCAGAATGTGGATCGTTAGCAAATGCACCTGAAGCAAAGACATAAGCAGCCTTGTTGAAAGGACCACCCATATCGATAGCCATCATACCAGCTAAGATCATTGTTAAAATTACAAGGTTACCAGTACCCATACTGTTCAAGAAGTGGGTAATAGCAAAGTTAACTGAACTAAAGATTGGGTTGATGATGTAGAACATAATCAAAGCAATGAAAAGCAAGCCCAAAATTGGGTAAAGCAACATTGGCTTCATACCTTCTACTGATTTTGGAAGTTTAGCAAATAACTTCTTCAATCCAATCATCATATATCCAGCAATGAAACCTGCAGCGATACCACCTAAGAATCCAGCTGGGGAGACAGCATGTGCTTGCGCGTTAACTTGTAAGCCGTTAGTACCGTTAACAATGGCTGCCATGTATCCACCAACAAACCCTGGCATCAAGGCAGGTAAGTCCCCGATTGATTCAGCAATATAAGCGGCTAATACAGGAACCATAAATGCAAAGGCTAAGTTACCAGCACTATTTAAGAAAATAAATGCAGGGTTCTTAGCACCACCAGCCATATAGTTTTCCACTATGAAGGAGATGGCCATTAAGATACCACCACCGATAACGAATGGAAGCATGTGGCTAATACCACTCATCAAGTTCTTGTATATAGATGCCCACAAACCTTGTTTTTCTTTTGCATCATCGTCGCTAGAACTTGCGCTACTATCAGCATGGTAAATTGGAGCCTTATTTTCTAAGATATCCTCGATTAACTCTTTTGGATGGTTAATACCATCTACAACAGGCTTCATAATAAGTTCTTTACCATTGAAACGTGGCATATCAACTTTTTTATCAGAGGCAATGATGACACCTTTTGCTCGCTTAATTTCTTCTGGAGTAAGCTTATCCTTTACACCTTCAGAACCGTTAGTTTCAATACGAACATCAACGCCTAATTTTTTACCAGCATTAATTAAAGCTTCTTGAGCCATGTAAGTGTGTGCAATACCATTGATACATGCAGTAACACCAACAACTAAAGGCTTTTGCTCGCTAGCAGGCTTAGATGCTTCTTTTGCAGCTTCGGCCTTTCTCTTTTCGGCATAGGCCTTGTCCTGAGCATCCTTTTCAGCTTCTGCTTTTTTAAAGATATCAATAACTTCTTCTGGTGTAGTTGCTGCCTTTAAAGCATTAACAACATCTGGATTAATTAATAAACTTGATAACTTAGCTAAAGCTTGTAAGTGTGTGTTATCAGCACCGGCTGGTGCAGTAATCATAAAGAATAAATGAACCGGTTGTCCATCAAGAGCTTTATAATCAATTCCTTTAGGACTTTTTGCAAATAAAACAGCGGCACGATTAATGTACTTGTTTCTTGCGTGTGGCATGGCGATTCCTTCACCAATACCAGTTGTTGATTCTTTTTCACGAGCCCAGATTGATTTAATGAATTCTTCTTCGTTATTTACAACACCTTGCTTTACTTCAAGATTAGCCATTTCTTTAATAGCTTCTTCTTGAGTAGTAGCCTTCAGATCCATAATCATTAAATCAGGACTTAAAAGATCTTCAATTTTCATGAAAATAACTCCCTATCCTAACTGTATTATTTAGTTTTAACTACTTTACTTCTTCAACTGTAATTTGTGGTAAAACAGCATCAATTTGACTCTTAACTGCAATATCTTCAGTAAATGCAGTAGCACCACCACAAGCAGATCCGACTTTCAATGCTTCAACAACATTATGAGTCTTGTAATAAGTGCCTACAAAGCCGGCAATCATTGAATCTCCAGCGCCAACTGAGTTAACAGCAGTACCAACAGCAGCACTTGCATGGTAAACATGGTCCTTAGTTACTAAGTATGCACCGTCGCCAGCCATAGAAATCATGACGTTTTGTGCACCCATGTCTAAAAGTTTCTTAGCTGCTTCAAGCATTTCTTGATCATTAGCAAAGCTTGTATCAAATAAAGCTGCTAATTCATGATGGTTAGGCTTAATAACTAATGGGTGGTACTTCAAAGTTGCAAGTAAAGCTTCCCCAGTAGTATCAATTGCAAATTCAGCACCAGCTTCTCTGATAGTTGGTAATAATTGTTCATAGAAGTCAGTTGGTAAACTTGGTGCTAAACTACCACTTAATACAACAATATCGTCTTCATTAAGATCATCCAAACGCGCCTTAAATGCAGTAATTTCTTGTGCATCAATCTTTGGACCAGCCGCATTAATTTCAGTTTCTTTTTGAGCATGAATTTTCACATTAACACGGGTATCGTCAGAAATAGTTACAAAATCACTTTCAATTTTTTTAACGTTTAATTGGCGAACTAATTCTTTGCCAGTAAAACCACCAACAAATCCCCAAGCAGTGTTATCAACATCAAGTTGGTTCAAAATTTGAGAAACATTAATTCCTTTACCACCAGCTAAAAATTGACAATCATTTGAACGGTTAACACTACCAGCTTCCACCTTTTCTAATTGCATAACATAGTCTAATGCTGGATTAACTGTAACAGTATAAATCATGACCGAGCCTCCTCAACTCTGATTTGTTCAGGTAAGAAATTTTCTTTACCTGTACTTAAATTGTTAGTGATGAGTATTGCCTCATTGATATGTGCAAAACTTGCAAAATTTGCTGCACCAATCTTACTACTATCCATTAAAATAAAAGATTCTTTAGCCTGCTTAATAGCAGCTTTTTTTATACCAGCTTCTGCTGGATCTGGCGTAGTAAATTGACCATCTGCTGTTAAACCATTAGCTCCAATAAATGAAACCGTAAAGTTCATTTCTTGTAGCTGCTTCATGGCTGTGTTGCCTATGACTGCATGCGTTTCAAGCTTAGCCTCGCCCCCTAACAAGCGAGTATGAATTCCATTGTCTAAACATGCTAGTGCAACATCAACACCATTAGTAACTACATGTAAATCATTAACTTCCCGCAAGAATGGCACCATTTCATAAGTTGTCGTTCCAGCATCAAGAAAAATATGATCTCCATTAGTAACATGATTTATCACAGCAAAACGTGCAATTTCACGTTTATTGTCAACATTAAGATTAAATCTCACTTGTTGTTCAACATCACGTGAATAATCTTGCAGTGAGCGTGCTCCTCCGTGTACCCGAACAATCACGCCACGCTTTTCTAATTCAATGAGGTCACGGCGAATTGTTGACTCTGATGACTTAGTCAACTTACATAATTCATTAACACGACAGATACTGTGTTTATTAATATAGGTTGCTATAGCTTGTTGACGTTCCTCAGTCAGCATCGTTCATCATCACCTCATTTAATATGATAAACGCTTTCAGATATAAATTCAATCATTTTTCGTCAAAATCATTCATATTCATTCAATATTAGTCAAAACTAAAGCTATTAAAAGTGAAAAGTTTTCCATATAAAAAATGAGCTAGCACATCATCGCACTAGCCCTTTTTCATTAAATTAATTAACCTGAATATATTTTTTATCTTTATAAATAAAATTCATTTTTTCATTAGTAGTCCTAATTTCAATTCTTTGATAATTTGGCTCATATCCATGCTTTTTCAAATTGATAGTAATTTTATGACCATCGACATTTATCTCATAAAGATTGTACTCACCCTTTTGATAAGCAAAATCGGTTCCATTATCCTGATAATGAGTATATTTACCACGTTCACCAAACACTCTAAATGTCATTTTTTCATCTGGTCTAGAGGAAACATGTTCCTTAACTTCTCCCCATGGCAAAATAATATTTTTCTTAATAAATAAGGGTAACCTATCAATCGGGGCACTAACTAAGATCGTATTATTACCGCTATAAGTAACATTATTCCAAAAATCAATCCATTCCCCTTCTGGTAAGTAAACAGCTCGCCACTTTTTACCTTCTTCAACAATTGGCGCTACCACAATATTTGTACCAACCATGTATTCGTCATTCATATTTTTAACTGCTGGATCAGTTGGATAGTTTAAAACCAAAGGTCGCATAATCGGTAAACCCGACTTATTTTCTTGAGCAAATAAATCATAAAGATATGGAATAAAATGATAGCGCAAATGTAAGTACTTGCGATATATCGATAGCGTTGGTTCTCCAAAGATCCATGGCTCTTGCGAGCGTGTACCCATAGCCGCATGATTTCGAAGAAGAGGACTAAAAAGTGCTGCTTCAATCCATCTTGTTAATAGTTCTGGTGTAGTATCTGCACCAAATCCTCCGATATCTGTCCCAGCAAAAGCAAAACCGCTCATTCCTAAATTACATAGTTGCGGAATCACTATTTGTAAATGGACCCATAAACTTTGATTATCACCAGTCCAAACTGTGGAGTATTTTTGTGTTCCCGCATAAGCAGCACGGGTAATCACAAATGGGCGTTTACCAGTTAAATTCTTTAAGCCATAATAGGTTGCTTTAGCCATATTGTGACCATAAACATTATGCATTTTAGCATGTGTTGATTCTTTTTCTTCATCATTAAAAATAATATCTTTCGGAATTTCTCCATTAAATGAAGCCGGCTCATTCATATCGTCCCATATTCCATCAACACCTAAATCAACTAAAAACTTACAATTTTCTGACCACCATTTTCTGACCGTTTCACGCCCAAAATCCGGATAGACAGCATCCCCGGGCCAAACCTTATTAACATAAACTTGCCCATTTGGTGCTTTTACAAAATATCCCTTTTTTAGTCCTTCTTGGTAGATCTGATAACTATCGTCTTTTTTGACACCAGGGTCAATAATTGTAATCACATGGAAACCTAATTTGTGAAGTTTATCAATAAATTTTCTGGGATCATCATAGGTATCTGTCCTCCACGTAAAAACTCAATACCCATCCATATAATCAATATCTAAATGGATAGCATCGCATGGCAGATTATATTTTCGCATTTTAGTAATAATTTCCTCTACCTTTTCAGCGCTTATACTATATCCCCAACGAGATTGTTGATAACCTAATGTCCACTTTTGTGGCAGCGGTGTTTTTCCTGTTAAGTAAGTATAATTTTCAACAATTTCTTTTAAGTCTCTGCCGCCAATAATGTAATAATCAATATTTCCATTATCAGCTGCAATGTAGTAGTATTTATTACTTTCTTTACCTAAATCAAAATAACTATGATAAGTATTATCAAAAAAAATTCCATATGGATGATTGTTCTTCAATCCAATTAGAAATGGAACAGACTTATATAAGCGAGTAAAACTTTCAACCTGCGGCTCGGGATTATCTGTATTCCAGTTTTCATAGGCATAGTGTCGTTTATTTAAAAAACCGGTCTTATCACCTAAGCCATAAAATTGCTCATCGTCTGCTAATTCTTTGACTAAGTCATAGTAGTGGTCGTCTTTTCTTCTACTAGTAACCACATCATGCCCTTCCGACTCGGCCAACTTTTGTTGGCTAGAATCTATTTGTCGGTCAATTGGAATTCGAGAGCCCCGATAGTCAATAATTAAGGGATTTTCTTCTGCATCATAAACATCTATTTTTTCGTCGTGATAAATTTTAATGATTAATTTTGAAGTTTTTATTTCAAGATAGTCATTCTTTTTCTCAACTTTAAATTTAGTTTCTTTTATCTTATTTCCTTCAATTGCATATGAATTAGTATGCTCACCGCGATTTTGAAATACACGGATTATTTCAGGTGTTAAGATTGTTAATTCAATACTAGAATTAACAAAATTTATCTTTATTTTGTTTTTATTAATTGCATATGTTTCCAAACTATTTGTATTCATAATTAAGCCTCCACATCTTTTTTGTATTCGCTTTCAATTTTATCACAAAAAAACTACTCAACTTTTGAAAGCTGAGTAGTTAAATTTTTATTCCTTAATGCCTTGTAATGCACGCTTCATATTCTTCCACATACCGTTATCATCAGTTTGCAAAATAAGGCTTGGATAAATTTTTCTAATCCACCAAATCGATCCTAGCAAAAATACGAATAGAATTATTAGAGAGATTGCTGCCTCTAAGCCAGTCGCGTTTCCTTTAATTAGTCGAAGGGGCATTAAGAAAGATGATAAAAATGGTACGTAAGACATAATCATGGCAAAAATGCCATCAGGATTATTAGATAAGCTCATACTACTAAATAATCCGAGTAGAGTTAAATAAACTAAGGGTTGTACTGCCTTGTTAGCATCTTCAGCTTTAGTGACAATTGCACCACAAACAGCCGCATAAACGATATATAGGATCAAGCCAAGCACGACGAATAATAGTCCCCAAGAAATTATTTGTCCTAAAGCTTGATCGATAGCAGGCTTTATTTGAGCAAATGTATCTTTTACTCCATCAATATGAGGAGCCATATAATAAAAGCCAGAAAACATCACAGCATAAATTAATAATTGAGTTAGAATTTCAAGGAAAATGCCCAACACTTTACCATCAAAATAATTTCCACCAGGCATGCTTGAAAAGATCATTTCCATAATTTTAGTTCCCTTTTCACTGGCAATATCCTGTGCCATGATGGTGCTATAAGTCTGAACCAAAAAGTACAAAACAAAAATTAGAATCCAAAAAGTAGCTGTCTTTAAATTCTTTTCATCCCTTGCATTCAATTTTTTATCATTAGTTTTCTCGGTAAATTTAACTTTTTGAGAAAGGGACTGCATCTGTTGCTCACTGAGCTTAGCGTTTTTTAGATTAAGTGCTTGCTGCTGAGTGTTTAAAACTCTGAACAACTCAGTCTTAACATTATTATCAAGACTTTCTGTACCATAATAATTTGCGACTAATTGAGTAGAAGTCTCTTTAACCACAATATAACCACTAATATCACCATCTTTATAGGCTTTTTCAGCTTTTGCCCTGTTTTTATATCCATCAAAATCTTCTGTTTTCTTTAATGGCTGAACAATACTCTGATTTTGACTTACTATTCCTACTTTTGTATCACTGTCGAAAGCTGAAGATGAACTCATCCCAAAGAAAAAAGAAATCAATAATACAAGAAATGGTGCGAAAATCATCAATAAAAATGACCAATTTTTTACTTCTCTACGATATGTTTCTTTAGCAACTAACCAAGTTTTATTCATTCTCTTCACCGGCTTTCATTTTGAAAATTTCATCTAAAGTTGGTGGCTCTTGATCAAAAGTTTGCAAGTATTTTCCATGTGAGAGCGTATTAAAAATTTCTTTTCCGTAACTAGCGTTTGTTAACCAAAGTTTGTAGATACCATTATTCTGTAAAATAGCATTTTCAACCCCAGGTAAATTTTTAACATTATCAAGATTCAGGCCAGTTCTAATAAACAATCGAGTTAAACCAAAATTATTGCGAACATCATTTACGGCACCGTTTAACACAATATGTCCATTATTAATCATTACTACATCGTCACACAATTCTTCAACATTAGACATATCATGATCAGAAAATAGAATAGTAGCTCCGCGTTTCTTTTCTTGTAAGATTACCTCTTTAATTATTTCGACGTTTACCGGATCGAGCCCACTAAAAGGCTCATCCAAAATAATTAAGTTTGGCTAATGAATAAGAGCCGCAATTAATTGAATTTTTTTGTTGATTACCTTTAGATAAATTTTTTATTTTATCGGTAATTTGGCCTTTAACTTCTAACTTTTGCATCCAATCTTACAAATCATGTTTTACTTCATCTTTTTTCATTCCCTTTAAACTAGCCAAAAAACTTACTTGCTCTAAAACAGTTAATTTAGGCATTAAGCTACGCTCTTCAGGTAAATAGCCTACAGAGTTATAATCCCGACTTGAAAAAGAATGTCCATCAATAGTGATTTTTCCCTGATATTTAACAAACTTTAAAATGCTATGAAAAAGAGTTGTTTTTCCTGAACCGTTTTTACCAATTAAGCCTAATATCTTTCCATTATCTGCTTTGAAGTTAATATCAAACAAAACTTGTTTGCTTCCAAAGCTTTTATTTAAGTTCTCTACTTGTAACATAGTTTTTTCTTTCTAAGTAAATTTATTAAAGTTAGCCTTAATTATATCAATATTTTTTCTTAAATATACTTTATTGAATCAAAAAAGCCTCTCAGTTGTCCAAATTGAAGTGCCATAGAAAAGTTAGACATTTATAAAATTTTAAAGATTTGATAAT